>Ga0187878_1002452_pt1 | contig 16413 bp, 9 predicted proteins | sample June2016WEW_17_1_FD_132979 | JGI IMG/M metagenome (GOLD analysis project Ga0187878, IMG submission 132979) | Peatland microbial communities from SPRUCE experiment site at the Marcell Experimental Forest, Minnesota, USA - June2016WEW_17_150 | ecosystem: Environmental > Terrestrial > Soil >...
TTGAGCAAGCAACGCAGCGAACCTCGGATCAGATAACTGTTACAAGTGCTTCATCTAAGAACCCTGAATAGGGCCAAGGAAGTTACTTCGTTGTCGAAACATCGCCATTTGCCTCATTGACCGTTGACGGGGGTCATACGACCAGAATCTGGCCCAGACCGGCTGTCTATCGCCACGGATCCAACGCTTCATAGTCGGTGCGTTTTTGCTTACGATGGCAAGCCGCGCCAGCCCCACACTATCTGCAGACTGGCGCGAATCGCTTCAAGCAGCTCCCCGTTGTCGGCCGGCTTCTGGAAAAAAGCGGCGGCACCTGATTCGAGGGTACGTCTTTTATTGCCCTCGGGATCGCGAGCTGTGAGAATGATCACTGGAATAAGGGAAAGCGCCGGATAGTCGTGCAAGTGTTTCAGTACGGCAAAACCATCGCCCGCCGGCAGTCCGAGATCGAGGATGATAAGGTGGGGTTTCTCCTTCTGAGCCATCGCGATGGCCGAATATCCGTCGCAAACATTCACCGTATCATAGTTATTGGCCCGTAGACGCCAACTCAGGGCCTGTCTGAGATCGGGATCATCATCCACGACCATTATCTTTGCTCGATTTATGGGCTTCCTCTCGCTGTAACTCTCAGTTTGCATGCTTGTGGTTCCCCTTTTCGGTGAAGTTTTGTTTGCTCGTGAGACCCCCGCTGGATGATGCCCCGAGTAGGGGCTTATCGGAGACTGTACTCTCGGCCTGCCATTGCAGCTAACACCTAAGGTTCAGCGTCCAATTTGCCTCTTTGAGACTCATGTTGAGGAAGTGCAGGATATCTGTCGTAATCACGTGTGGCTGGGCTGAATCGAATGGCTTTTGCTCAAGCCCAGCGAATCATAACGGACAGCAGGGCACCAGCCACCAGCACAACCTTCACCACCGACGGCCACTTCTCTACGAATACGTTTTGCAAGGCGGTAGATCACTGTCGCAATCAGATGGGATGAGAAGGCCGGTTTCCGACGGGCTGCTGTACGCTCCCAAGTTATCGACGCGCTCGAAACGCAAGAGATAAAGGAGACCGGCAATGAAGGCAGACCATCCTGTCACTTTCATTTTTCGCTTGCGACAAAGCGGCGGACCATACATTCCGGCTTGCCGACAAAGCGGCCAGAATCAAGCCCGATGCTGGTACGAGAGGCCCACGAGTATGCGCGGTAGTTTTCGGCGGTCAACGGTTACAGCGATCTGAGTTAATCAACTTGTCAGATTGAGGGGATGCTCGAAGACTAATCTGGCCTCTTTCCGCAACGAACTGGTTCGACTCTACTTCAATCCGTCCACTACATACAGGTCCGACGTGATGCGTTGGTAGGTATACACGTAACTCTTCAGGTCGCGCGAAAATTGCGGAGGCGCATTGGAAAACAGGCCGGTGGGATCCGCAGGAGAAAATGATCTGAGCAGCTTGCGCTCTCCGCTTGCCAAGTCGATCGTGAAGATCCTGCTGGGCACCTCGCGGCGGCCGACCAGCAAGGATTTGCCGTCCGGTGTCCACTGCACCGGAACATCTCCGGGTTGGGTATTCGGAACAAGCAGCGGAGAGCCCGTGGCCAAGGGGTAGATCGTAATCTTTCCTTCCGGATCCTGCGCTGCCACCTGCTTGCCGTCGGTCGATATACAACTGCGATAGGCGATACTCACGCCCTCCGGAGTGACCGGTCGAGGCGCGCCTTCGTCAACGCCCTGCAGCCACAGCCTCAATCCATGGCCACCAGGCACGCTGCCCATTGCCAGAATATGTCGGCCATCGGGGAGGAAAAAGGCCTGGTGAACGTGAACGTCCCCAGTAGAGACTGCCCGCGACTCACCTGCGCCGGTCGGCAGTTCGATCAAGCTGCGTCGCGCGGCAGCGTTGAGAGCCAACGCCCACTTTCCATCCGGAGATAACGTTGGAGTTCGACCGTCGCCTAGCCGCACTGCTGGCGAGCCGTCGGTTCCCCGCACATACAACCCGCCGGTCTCGCCGCCTGCCTCACCTGTTTCGTCAAAGGACACAAGCCTTCCGTCATCGCTGATATCCCGTGGCACCGACCAATCGTGCCAGCTCAGGTCGCGTTCCTTGGTCTCTCCTGGCGCGAGGGCGATCATGCCGGCGCGTAAATCGTCGCGCGAGAACAGCACCCGGCCGTCCTTCGAAATATCATGCAAAGTCAGCGTACCCGTTCCCAGGTAGACCAGCCGTTCTTTTCCCGCTAGGGTAACGGCGCGCAACTCGCGACTTGATCCCGATGTGGTGCCGGTGAACCAGACTTCATTTCCTCCCTGCCACCAGGCGACGCCTTGGACGCTTACGAACTCACCGGTCAGCGTCTTCTTGTTGCCAGCCTGGTCCACTGTGGCAATGGTGCCGTCATCATCCCTCTGGTAAGCGTGATCGACGAAGGCCACTAATTTTCCGTCAGGGGATACTCGCGGATGGCTTACCCACCCCGCGGTTTCATACAACACTTTGCCGAGCGGGTACTCCAGCCTTACTTTTCCACCAACCCGGCGTACTACTGCGATGCTTGCGCCGTCAGGCGACCAGTCAGCGTATTCCACATCATCAGCAATGTCGCGCGGGGCTCCGCCTCCACGCGGGGCGCGGGCCAGCATCCCAGCCGACTCAAAACCCATTACAAAGTGCCGATTGGTGGAAACCGCCAATTCTCCCGAGCTAGAGATGGCCAGTATGTCGGTGGTTTGTAAACCGAGGGTCCGCGATTCAGTGCTTCCGTTTTCCGCAACAAACAACTCCTCCGGCCGCCCCTCCCAGGCAGCGCCATAAATCAAGTTGCCGTCGGGCGTGAAGCGTGCGTTCCAGATCGTTCCCCGCCGGAAGGTGATGCGGTGCAGCTTGGGATGTAACGCTGAAGAGCTCGGACGCAGCCATGATCCTAATCCCAGCCCAGCCGCCGCAAGCAGAATCACCGCCACCCCCACCGCCAAACTTGCCCGTCGCTTACGCGCCGGTGCTGCCGCTGTAGAGGTCGTGGTCGCGATTCCGCTGACCGATTCGAGGGCGAAGGCGATATCCTGCGCCGACTGAAAACGCTGCCCGGGCTGCTTTTCCAGGCAGTGACGCACGATCCTTTCCAGCGCCGGTGTGACCGCGAGGTTCCTGCCGGAGAATTCGGGGGGCTCCTCATTCAGAATGGCGGTCATGGTCTCGGCGCCGGTGTTGCGCTTGAACGCACGCTGACCGCAGAGCATTTCGTACAGAATGCTGCCGAAACTAAAGATGTCCGAGCGCTGGTCCGCAGCATCGCCCCGTACCTGTTCGGGCGACATGTAGCCAATGGTCCCCATAACCTGGCCGGCGTTCGTGGCCGCCACGGTGACGCCATCGACGGTCTCGGCAATTGCCAGCGGACGGCGTAACTTCGCCAGCCCGAAATCCAGGATCTTCAACCTCCCGGTGCGTGTTACGAAGATGTTCTCGGGCTTAAGGTCACGGTGAACAATACCTTGCTCATGGGCTGCCGCCAGACCTTGGGCCAGCTGGACCGCGAGTTCGGTGGCTTTGCGCGCCGCCATCCCCGAGGGTGAGATGAGTTGACGCAGCGTATCGCCCTCGAGGAGCTCCGAGACTATGTAGTGAACCCCGCCTTCGTTGCCGACGTCGTAAACCGAAACAATGTTGGGATGATTCAGCGCGGCGACAGCGCGCGCCTCTTGCTCAAATCGGCGCAGTCGATCCGGATCAGTCGTGAACGACTGCGGCAACAACTTCAGCGCAACATCGCGCAACAGACGAGTGTCGCGCGCCCGATACACTTCACCCATACCGCCAGCACCGATGAGCGCGATAATTTTGTACGGGCCTAACTGCGTTTCCGCCGTGAGAGTCATAACCGGCGACAATTATAATCTTGCCGGGCAGCTCTTGATTGCGATTTCCGAGAAGCCGGAGGCCCTTTGGAAATTGCGGCTGTTCAGCGCGACATCTCGTCCCAGTTTCGAATCCGCAGCGCGATACACCTCGCCCATTCCGCCCACGCCGATCAACTCACGCAGAGCGTAAGGCCCGATGACCCTTCCGGAATCCGCCATCGTGCATAGGCGAACCCCTTCCCACCCCAATTGGCAATATCTGCGCGCATATGCAGAACGTTGTCGGGTCCGGGACTGAGCGCTGGACCACCCCAAATTTGCACGGACTTACGATGTTGGCGCGCAGGACAATGACAGTAGTTTGTGTGTTGTTCATCCGAAATTCACATCCGTTTAACATCCCGTAACTATTTGCATGCTAGGGTAATTAGCCGTAGTTTCCCGCCTGAGGCGAGCCATGGTCTTTTACCCTTGGCGAATTCAGCACAGGCGAATTCAACACGTACTCCGCCGGCGACGCTGTGCCGCCATAGCTCTGAACCGAACTGCATTCATTGTCCTTCTCGAAAGGAAACTGGTGATGAGATCCGTGGTACAAGTCGACAAGCTCACTTAGTCTGCTGCTCCTGACGATCTGCTTGTCTCCGTGATGGCGATCAGACAGACCCGGTTTCTGATAGTGGGGAAACCTTGGTTTCGCTACCGGTGGGAACTCAAATGAAAGTGACCCGAACGTTGTTTTTCCCCTGGAGGTCAGTTCGATGAAATTCAACTCGAGAGCGAAAATGTTTCGCTTATTCACCGCAACACCAAGCCGGCTCACCATCCGATTGTTGCTCACTGCACGGTTCGTCTTATCGAGCGTTCTGCTGTTACCAGCTCAGAACGCTGTACTAACCGGCGCAATCGGGGGTCGCGTCACCGACCAAAGGGGAGCAGTTGTGCCCGGAGCGTCGGTTGTTGTGCGGAATCTTGCGACCGGACTGCAACAGTCCGCGGTTACAAATCACTCCGGACTTTACCAGTTCCTGGCTCTCATGCCCGGAACGTACTCGGTCACGGCGACTGGAAAAAGTTTTCACGATATCGAGGCTCTGGTGCGAGTGCTGGTGGGAAACACTACATCGCAGGATCTCAGGCTGGAAGTGGGAGCCAGCAGGGAGACAGTAAAGGTCACCGGGACGATGCCACTTTTGCGGCCCGCGGAATCCTCGGCCAGCACCGTGCTTGACCGGTCTTTCGTTGATGAACTACCGCTCAATGGACGCCGCTACACCGATTTCACGACGCTGACGCCCAATACCAGCTATGACGGCGATACTGGCCTGGTAAGCATTGCGGGACAGCAGGGCGGGGAAGACTCGGGGTACGCCAATGGAAATGGCTCGAATGCTTTCACCGTCGACGGAACCAATGCCACCAACAACTACTTCGCCGACATTATAGGCCGATACCGCATCCCGTACCTGTATGGTGAGGACGCGATCCAGGAGTTTCAAGTCTCGGTGAGCCCTTACTCCGCCGTCTATGGTGGTGGAGCGGGGTTCGTTAATGCAGTGACTCGTTCGGGTAGCAATACGTTCCACGGCGGCGCCTTCTATTACAACCGCAACTCCGCTACGGGTGCGAACGACGCTCTCGACGAAGCGGCAGGCTTTCCGAAACCGCAGGATAATCTGCAGCAATTTGGTGCCGGGGTGGGCGGGCCGATCCTGCGAAACCGTCTGTGGTTCTTTGTAGATTACGAGCAGCAACTGCGGAACGATCCGATTTCCGTGATCAACCAAGCGCTGGTGACCACGCAGCCCGGCTTCTTGTCCTCTAACTTTGGAATCCCGGATGGGACGCCCCTCCCAGCACCAAACGGACCGTTGCCTGTGCCCGGCACCGACATCGCACCGGATGCCAACAATCCGGTGTACCTGCAACAGGTGTCCAACGTCATCAATGCGTTGAATTCCAATCTGGGCAGCCGAGCAAGGAAGCGCAACGATCTGGTGTTTACGCCCCGGCTGGATTACCAGGCGAGTTCTCGGGATGGCTTGTTCCTCAGCTTGAACTTTAATCATTTCAACTCGCCCGGAGGCGTGATCACTGACCCGACGGTTGGCAATTATGGCCTGCAAACGCTGGCCAATGCCGATGTACATACGTTTGAAACCAGCGTAGGATGGACGCACGCGTTGTCTTCAAGACTGTTAAATGAGTTCCACGCGGGTACGTCGCAAGACAACGAAGTCGCGACACCAACCGGTTTAGCTCCCAACACTCCGACGGTGGTTCTGGATAGTCCCGCTTTTAACCTGGGAAACGCCGCGTTTTCCATCGGGAGAGTTTTTGAAAGACAGTACTCTCTCTCCGACCGCATAGACTACGTAATTGGGAAGCACACGTTGCAATTTGGTTTCGATTGGAGCCGCTCCTGGGATGCGGACTCCGATGATGGTGGCGCCGACCCGAACGAGGCTGTCGATTTCGGGTCACCGCTTGGACTCTACGAATTTCCGAGTCTGCAAGCCTTTGCCCTAGGACAATACATCAATTTCAGCCAGGCAGCCGGGAATCCACGGTTTTCCTTTTCGGTGCCTTATTACGGGTTCTACGTGCAGGATACATTCCGCGCCTGGCCGCAGTTGACGCTGGAAATGGGCTTGCGCGAGGACTTCCAGGTATACCCGCAGCCCGCGCAGAATCCAGCCTTCCCGCTTACCGGGCAATACCCGAACCAATTCCAGCGTGTGGCTCCGCGTTTCGGACTTGCCTGGCAGCCGATGTCGAACACTGTGGTTCGGGGAGGTTTTGGATGGTTCTATACGAACATGAATGGCCTGAACTACCGGAACGCGGTGATCTCGAACGGGCTGGCCTCGCAGCAGTCGGAGGTAAGTGCGCAATACACTGGAGGCCCACCAAACCAGCAGGCGCCGACCTTTCCGAATATCCTCCCGTCAAATTCGCCGTTGTTCCAGGCTGCTCCGGACATTTCCCTGGTTTCACCGCAGTTGCGGGTGCCATATATCTTGCAGGGGAGTTTACAGATCGAGCGGCAGCTCGCACAGAACACAACCCTGACTGTCGGCACCATGTGGAATCACGGGGTGCATATCCTTTCGGGCAGCGCCTACGATCCAAACCTGAATCCGCTGCAAGGAACGGCGACGTACATCGTGTGTCCTCCCAACACGGCCACCCTACCCTGCAACGGCCCCACCTACGTCCTGCCAAACATGGACAATGGCCTGCTCACGGAAGGCCGCATCAATTCCAATCTGGGCGAAATTAACGAATTGATCAGCCCCGCGCAGAATTATTACAACTCGTTGTTCTTCCAGTTGCAACGGCGCGTGTCGCGTGGACTTTCCTTGCAGGCGTCTTATACGTGGGCGAAAAGCATCATGCTCGACGGCATGGACTTCAACAATCAGTTCGACTTCAGCAATACGCACGCACCTTCGCTGCTCGACCAGCGAAATCGAATCAGCTTGGCCGCCGTGTACCGCCCCGAATTGGAAAAGCTGACCACGTCCGGCAAGGGACGCGCGGTCTTGTCCGGTTGGACGCTGAGCACCGTAATGGAGTTTTCCTCTGGCCGTCCGTATGCGGGGTTGCTGAGTCCCGCGTGTACGACCGCCAGCAACTCCGGAAGCCTGTCAACTCTAGGTTGCGAACCTTTCGGCAATGACAACCTGAACGACACTGCCTTCAACCAGGACACGGCCAACACCGCGGGGGGCATCAATGGAGCCGGCCCAACCCCAGGAATTGGCCTGAATTCTTTTTATGGTCCATGGCTGGAGCGGATCGACCTGGGCCTGGCGCGCAGCATCGAAATCCGCGAAGGCAAGGAACTGCAGTTTCAGGCGCAGGCATTCAATCTGTTCAATCATCCCAACTATTACGTCCAGAACGGATCCGGAATCAACCAGCTGCAATACAACCCGTACGGCAGCAACTGCGGGGACGGCATGTCGCTGAACCAGACCTGCTATCTGGTGCCGAATTCAGGTCCGGGCAACTTTGGTGCTCTACAGGAAATTAGTCCCAACGGCCTTCCCAGGGTATTGCAATTTTCCGCGAGATTCACGTTCTAGGCTGGCTAATCGTGAGAATTCTGGTCATCGAAGATGAAGCCAAGACCGCCAAGTTCCTGAAGAAGGGACTTGGGGAGGCGGGCTTTGTCGTCGATGTCGCCGGAGATGGATTGGATGGGTTGCACTTCGCACAGGAATTGCAGTTCGATCTCGTCATTCTCGACGTGATGCTCCCAGGGCTCGATGGCTGGCAGGTTCTCACGCGGTTGCGTCAGTCAGGCCGGCGGGCGCTGGTACTCTTTCTGACCGCCCGCGATGCAGTACACGAGCGCGTACGGGGATTCGAACTGGGCGCCGACGACTATCTCATGAAGCCGTTCGCCTTCTCCGAATTGCTGGCACGCGTGCGATCGCTGCTGCGCCGGACGCCGCCCCGCCCGCAAGAAACCATCCGCTTGGCTGACCTAGAGATCGACCTGTTGCGCCAGCGTGCCACCCGCGCCGGCCAGCGGCTGGGTTTGACCTCCAAAGAGTTTCTTCTCTTGTCGCTCCTGGCGCGGCGCGCGGGCGAGGTGCTGTCCCGGACCCTGATCGCCGAAGCGGTCTGGGACATGAACTTCGACAGCGACACCAATGTCGTGGACGTCAATGTGCGAAGGCTGCGCAGCAAGATGGACGATCCTTTCTCGCTCAAATTGATCCATACCGTTCGGGGCGCCGGCTATGTCCTGGAATCTGACCAGTAGCCTCGCGCCGGTCTCACGTTTGTGGGGAACTTTGGCCTTCCGGCTAACGGCCGGTTACGCGCTGGCAGGCTTGTTTCTGGTGTTCTTCGCCACAGCCGGTCTTTATTTGGTGCTGGTGAGTGAACTCGAGAAAAGCACTGATTTGTTCCTCGCGGACAAGGTGCACGTGCTACGCACCATGTTGCGGGAGAGACCCAACGACGGGGACGCACTGCGGGAGGAAGTTGAGCTGGAATCGGCCGCGCGGCGATACGAGCAATTCTATATTCGCCTGCTGGATGAACGAAACACACCACAGTTGATGACGCCAGGCATGGCCGATCAATTGGATCTGGCGCAATTAGCCAGTCAAACCCAAAGTCGCCCTGATCGCACCATTCGGATGAAGGGTAAGGCCGGCCGACCCTTTCGCGTGACCAGCGTGTCGGCGCCGGTCGGTTCCCCGTCACCTCAAACGGACACCATTCAGATTGCGATTGATGTCTCGCAAAAAGAGGAGTTGCTGGCACGCTATCGGTTTTGGTTCTGGGCCATTCTGCTGGCGACCTTCGCCATTTTTCCATTGGTCGGGTACCAGATTGCACGGCATGGCATTCGTCCGGTGGAGGAAATGGCAACGACCGCGCGCCACATCAGTTCGAAGAACCTAAAGGAACGCATCCTTCCGGAAGGATATCCGTTCGAGCTGGCATCCCTGGCCAGTACCTTCAACCAAATGCTGGACCGCCTGGAAGAGTCCTTCGAGCGCATTTCGAGATTCTCGGCGGACATTGCGCACGACCTGCGCACGCCGGTGAATAACATCCGCGGCGAAGCAGAAGTTGCCTTGGCCCGAGCGCGAAGCGCCGGCGAATATCGCGATGTGGTCGAGTCCTGCCTCGAAGAAGCCGTGCGACTATCGGATCTTATCGGCGACCTCTTATTTCTGGCGCGTGCGGAGAGCCCATTGACCCACTTGCGCCGCGAGCGGGTGGATGTGGGCGAGTTGCTGGGCGGAGTGCGGGAATATTACGAAGCTTCGGCTGCGGACGGCGGAGTCTCGCTCACCATTACTATCGCCAACGAACCGGTGATTGCCGAACTGGACCGCACGCTCTTGCAGAGGGCAGTGGGCAACCTGGTCTCGAATGCCTTGGCGCACACGCCACCTGGCGGAGCAGTCGTGTTGGGGACGAGCGTTGATTTTTCGAAAACGGATTTTTCGAACACGGATTTTTCCACCATTCGCATCGAGGTCTCCGATACGGGCGTCGGCATTCCAGCGGAAGCCCTGCCGAGGGTTTTTGATCGCTTCTTCCGTGTCGACTCGTCGCGTTCCCAGGGTTCGGGGGGCACTGGCTTGGGGCTGGCGATCGTTCAGAGCATCGCGCTGCTTCACGGCGGTAACGTGGAGATTTCGAGCCAACCGGGACAGGGCACCCGGGTCACGCTCCACATGCCGGCGTCTTCCTCCTGCGCAACATGACAAAAATGTAATCTCCACGTCATGCTGGCGTCTTGTTCACGCCGCTAGCTAGCTAGACTGACAGCGCTGGTTCATTCTTCCAGGTGATGCCAGGTTTGTTTCGAAATGAGGAGCGAAGGTAGGAGAACTCTGACGAAGTCATTTTCTAGCGCTCAACGCTCTTGCTTGCCAAATGGCAAGTCAGTGCTGGGCACGTTGCTAACCCTATCCGTGATCGCCGCGTTGCCGGTGGTCGGTCAGGCACAAACCCCACCAACCCCCATCACGCCGATCCAGCACGTGATTGTGATCTTCGGTGAAAACCGCAGCTTCGATCAGGTCTTCGGAACCTATGTTCCCCGCGATGGCCAAACCGTACACAACTTACTTTCTGAAGGGATTGTCGATGCCAATGGCGCTCCTGGCCCAAACTATAAGAAAGCCCACCAGTATTCCGCGACCGACAGCACCGTTTACTCCATTGACCCGGGCGGCAAGACCCTCTACCAGTACCTTCCAGCTCCATTGACCGGTGGTGCAAACACAGTCGGCAGCGACCCCTACGGCGAGCCGTTGGGGCAGGAAGACACCAGAGCGACGCCAAATCGATGACAAGAGGGATATCGAAACTGCGGAGAGTTTGCTGGCCGAGCTCCTGGTGAAAATAGGGAAGACCCTCGGTTATGATTTCGATAAAGTCTATATCAAGAATGGGTGGCACCAACCACACCGAGCACATTCGGAACATGAGCTAGGAAGTTAGTAACACGAACGAGAGCTGTAACTGTGTTCCTCCGGAGTGCATACGTTCCCTCATAGGTGTAGCCTGTATCTCCCCCCAAGATTTTTCCATTGATGAAAACTGCCACGCCACCCATTGCCCTATAAACCTTCGTATTGCACAATCCATAGGCCTTCAATGCCTATGGCAAAATTCTCCTGGTTGGCAGATCATGGTCGGGTGACAATTTGCGCTGGCGATTCCGATGGCCACGCTACAGCTTCCACGCTAGGTTCGCGCCATGTCCCAGTCTCCAAACCCAGCCGCGCCGCAGCAGGTGGCGCCTCTGCTTGCGTTGGCCACTAAGTTGCTCAGGGCCGGGCGACCAGCCGATGCGATCGCGCCGTTGCTCGATGCAGCGCTGCTGCAGCCGTCCAATCCCATCATCCAGCACGATCTCGGCCTCGCCTGCCTCGAGGTCGGCCGCTTACCGGATGCGATCGCGGCATTGCAGCGGGCCGTCGCCAGCAACCCCCGCTACACCGATGCATATTTCCGCCTGGGAATTGCCTTGGAGAAGCTGGGCAACATCGGCGGGGCAATCGTTGCGTACGAGCGCGCCACTAAGCTGCTCCCATCCCTAACCGAGGCGTGGTTCCGCGCCGGCGCCCTGGTCTACACCCTGGGCCATCGCGACCAGGCGATCGGCTGTTTCCGGCGCGCGGCAGCGACCGGAGATAGGAACAGCTTCGGCCGCCTTGGCAAGGCGCGCGCGCTGCTGACCGAGGATCGCAATCAGGAAGCCGAACAGGTATTGCGAGAGACGCTGGTAGCCGATCCGAGGAACGCCATGGCGTATGATTTGCTGGGCAATCTGCTCACTGAGTTCGGCCGTTTCGACGAAGCCCGTGCATGCTTCGAACGCGCGATCGCGATCGCGCCGATGCTGGCGGGAAGCTACTACGAACTGGTCCGGTGCCGCCCGGTCACGAGCGCTGACGACGGTCTGCTTCAAGGGATGCAAGCCGCCTTGGCCACGCCCGGACTGGAAGCGGCGCAACTCCTGCGGGTTCACCTCGCGATCGGCAAGGCGGCGGAGGATCTTGGCGACTACGGCTTGGCCATGCGGCATTTCGACGCCGCGGACGCGGTGCGCCGGGGCACTGTGCGGTTCGACTCGGCCGCGTTCTCCACCGAGATCGACCGCCTGATTGCCCGCTGCACACCCGAATGGATCGCGCGCGCGCCCGAACTCGGCAGCTCCGATGCGACGCCGGTGCTGATCATCGGCATGCCGCGGTCCGGCACAACTCTCGTCGAGCAGATCGTCTCCATGCATCCCGAGGTCGGGGCCGGCGCCGAGCTGCATTTCTGGAACCAGCGCGGGGCGGAGTGGCACCGCTCTTGCTCGGCCGGGAACGCTGCGGCCGGGAACGAGAAGCCGTTCCTGGTCTCGGAGTTCTTGGCCAAGGCGACGGCAGACTATCTCGGTGTGCTACGCGCGATCGCCCCCAAGGCGGCGCGAGTGACCGACAAGATGCCATTCAACTTTCTCTGGGCCGGGCTGGTCCACGTGGCATTCCCGCGCGCAATCATCATCCATTGCCGCCGCACTGCAATCGACACGGCGTTGTCGATCCATCAAACTCATTTCCGTCCGGGCCTGGCGTTTCCGACGGGAGGTGCCGAACTGGTCGCGTATTTCCGCGACTACCAGCGGCTCATCGATCATTGGCGGAGCGTGCTGCCGGCGGATCGCTTCATCGAGGTCGATTACGAGGACCTGACCCGCGCGCCCGAACCAGTCATCCGGCGGATCATCGCGGCCTGCGGCCTGGCGTGGGACGACGCATGCCTGCGCCCCGAATGCAATCCGCGGGCGGTGAACACGCCCAGCAAGTGGCAAGCCCGGCAGCCGATCTATCGCACCTCCGTCGCGCGCTGGCGACGCTACGAACCCTGGCTGGGGCCCCTGCGCGCGCTCGTCGAACTTAAACAAGATCGTTAAACAGAATCTATGACGGGTCGGAAGGGGACGCGGGTATCGCCCGATCGTGATTGGGGTGAAGCAGCCCACCTCCCCGAAGACATGAAAGACAACGTCCACGAAACAGACTCTGCATAACGTGGAGCGGCGCGCGTCACAATCCGCGCGAAAAAGATCAGCCCTTGTAACGGAAAATTCACGTGATCGTCATAAAGCCGTCGCAGTCATATTTCCACGCCGGTGTCGCACGGCCGACAATCGCGGCCATCGCGTTCTCTGTGGTCGGCCAGGCGCAAAACCAGGCGACCACGTCACTTTAAAGACCAAGATTACAAAAATGTAATCTCGGCGTCATGCTGGCGTCCCCTTCTCAAAACTAGAGTGATCACCTTGGTGCATTGAGTGCTTGCGCCAAGCCCTGTTGGAGATTGAAGAACAGATTGAAGAGCAAGATGAGAACCGCCACGAAGTCCCCTCTGCGAACGGTGCGTGAAGAAGAAAATCCAAGAAGGAGAACGGTACATGTCTCGAAAAATTCAGGCTCGAAATAAGTCTCGGAATAGGTCTCGGATCAACCGTCTGCGTCCGCTCGCCGGGCTGCTGGCGACTGGGCTGAGCTGTGCTGGGATCGCCGCTGGACAGTCCCAGAAGTACCCGACCTACACCGTTGGCCCGCAACTGAACGGCTCGTGGGTCGTCAGCGATGGGGCGGTCATCACCCCGGCTGGCACCCAAGTCAACCTCGGCATCCGGGTCCGCGCGAAGGCCATCGCGCTGAACCCCAATGCCAGCACTCACACCGCCGCCGTGCTCACCCTGGGTACGTCGACGAGCGACGGCAACGGAGCCGTCGAAGTGTTTGACACCCAGACCGGCGTTGTCCTGCAGAACTACAGCCCAGCCGGAGGAAACGATCCGAGCGGCAGCTATAGCGGGATCACCTATTCGGCGGACGGCACGCACCTGGTGTTCAGCCAGGACAGTAGCAATGTCACCATCGCCAACGTCAATGCACGGGGCTTGCTGTCAGACAACGCCCAGGTCTACGTGGCGCCGGACAATTCCTTCATCACCTGCTTTCCGGACAGCCCTCCGGCTTCTTATGGCAACCCCTGCGGCTCGTTCTACAGTGGATACACCTCTTATCCTGGCGGGGTTGCGCTCTCGAGCGATGGTCAGAGCGCCTATGCCCTGCTGAACCAGAACGATACGCTCACCCAGATCTACTTGACCGGGAACCCGCCGACGCAGGGTACGCAGATCCGCGTTGGCAATGCGCCGCACAGCATCGTGATCAACAGCACCGGCACCACTGCATATGTGAGCAATGAGGGTGGCCGGGTCGCTACGGAGTCGGACTTCCAGATCAACTCCGCTGGCACTGAAATCGTCGCCGACGCCTTCGTTGGCGCCGCGGTCACAGGTACTGTTTCTGTGGTTGACCTGCCCTCGCTGACGGTCACCGATACCATCCCGACCGGTCTGCACCCGACCGGGTTGGCGTTCTACAAGCAGTATCTGTTGGTCGCCAATACCTACAGCGACACCATCTCCGTCATCAACACGAACACTAACGCGGTGGAGTGGACGATCAACCTTGGGCTGCCGATCGGAGTGCCCGGCGCTGGCCAATCAGCCTATGGCGCCGCGCCCAACTCGATCGCCGTCGATGGCAAGGCAGGCGTTGCTTACGTCGCGCTTTACAATGCCAACGCGATCGCGGTGGTCAAACTCAGCAGGGGCGCCGCGGCAAATCCCGTCTCGGGCATGATCCCGGTAGCCTATGCGCCGAGCTCGGTCGTGCTGGACGCGACCAGTAACGTGCTAATCGTTGCCAACGACAAGGGCATCGGCACGCGTTATTCGTTCGAGTGTGACCACGGCGTCTGTGGCTACAACACCCACCAGGACAATGGCACCGTCAGTCTCGTCCCCCTGCCGAAGCCGAAGGAGTTGGCGGCGATGACGAGCCAGGTGTTCACAAACAACCACTGGGATCTGGCGCAAAATATCGCGTCTGCCACCGGTGGCAAGCCGACTACTCCGCCGGTCGCACTCCCGGCCCACATCGGCGATCCGTCGCTTATCAAGCACGTGTTTCTGATCGTCCGTGAAAACCGCACCTATGATCAGATCCTGGGCGACGTGGCCGCCGGCAATGGCGACCCCTCGTTGGCAGTGTTCGGCGACGGCTCCGCAGCCGGGGGCACCCCGGTCACGCCGAACGCCCACTTGTGGGTGAAGCGCTTCCCTCTCTTGGACAATTTCTACGACCCGAGCCGCCAGTCGGCTGACGGTCACCAATGGATCCAGGAGGCCATGGCGCCCTACGCCGACGACATCCAGTCGCCTGACTGGGTCCGCAGCTACCCAGGCGGGAACGCCGGCGATGCACTCGCCTACCAGAAAAAAGGCTTCCTGTTCTCGGAAGCGGAGTCCGCCGGTCTGCCGGTGAAGATTTACGGCGAATACATCGAGAACGATACGTACCTACAGCCGGACGGATCGTACGGGCCGGCCGGCGAACCGAGCTGGAGCCAGTTTTACGCCGACTCGCAGTGCTTCGAGGGAGGGCCTGCTTGCGCAGCGCCTGGGACTCCGGGCGAGAAGAGGCTTTACTACCAGAACGAGATCCAGGCAGAGTCCTCTATCCCGGCCGTGTATCAGTACATGGTCAAGAACTTCCCATATTTCGACCTGGGCATCCCCGACCAGTTCCGCGTCGATCTGTGGGTGCAGGACTTCAATAATGACGTCGCGAACGGCACGGTGCCTGCGATGGAACAGCTGTGGATCATGGACGACCACACCACCGGCCCGCCGACCTCGCAGGCCGAACAAGCCGATAACGACTTGGCCGTTGGGCGCATTATCGACTACATCAGCCACAGCAAGGTGTGGTCCACGTCGGCGATCTTCATCGAGGAAGACGACGCGCAGAACGGCGTCGACCACGTCGACGGTCATCGCAGCCCGGGCTATATCATCAGCCCATACGCGGTGCAGAACGGACCCACCGACCACACCTACTACTCACAGGTCAACATGACTCGGACGATCGAGCAAATCCTCGGTCTGCCGCCCATGAACCAGTACGACCTCGTGGCGTCGCCGATGGCGACGGATTTCGTCAAGGGCGTGCCGCCCGCGGATAACTTCAAGCCGTGGACGCACGTGCCGAACCAGATCCCGCTGGACCAGGGCGTTTCTGCGAGCGCAGCCAACACAACGGACAGCCCCGCGGTCAAGGCCCTGAGGAAGGGTTGGCTCCAGAAGAAGGCGGAGATCTCCGCTGGCAAGATGCACAAGCCCGACTCCGAAGACCCGGACACCGTCAACCATTTCAACTGGTATGAGTCCACCGGGTTTACGCGGCCCTATCCCAGCGAGAAGACAGTTCGCCCGGCGAGCGAGTTCAACAACCCGGCACCCACCAAAGCAGACGACGACGACTAAAACACGTTCCGACTGGAGCGGCCCTCTCCCCGATGACCGGGGAGAGGGGTTTTTTCGTGTGCCGAGCATGCTTGACAGCTTGGAGGTGAAAGTCCTCTACCCAGTCTGATGGAGACGAAGGGTTAGCAAAGCGCAAGGGTGAAACAACACTCGCCGCGAGGCGGGGCCTGAAA
>Ga0187878_1002454_pt1 | contig 16402 bp, 16 predicted proteins | sample June2016WEW_17_1_FD_132979 | JGI IMG/M metagenome (GOLD analysis project Ga0187878, IMG submission 132979) | Peatland microbial communities from SPRUCE experiment site at the Marcell Experimental Forest, Minnesota, USA - June2016WEW_17_150 | ecosystem: Environmental > Terrestrial > Soil >...
CCGAGGGTGTTGTCTCTGGCAAGAAACATTCTATTGGGAAAGCAGCCCTCTCTCAAACATTTCTTCAGGTTTTGTTTCGACCGGGCCTGGGCGCTGTTTTTGCAAGTCCCTCTGAAGTCCCGCCAGAAACACTTCCAGGATTTCCGGCCGGGCGAGGGCTTCGGCGAGTTCGCTCAGCCGGGGCTCCAGGTAATCGCAGTCGATCTTTCCCTTGAATCGCACCAGCAGGCGCCGGGCGTCTTCGGCGTCTTTCTCGCGCTCGGAAACCAGCTTCATGAGAATGAGGTCCTCGAGCGAGGCCACGTTTACCATCCTGCCGCCCACCTGCATGGGCTGAGCGCGGCGAATGGCCTCCAGTTCCATAGGGAGCGCCGCAAAGATCAGGTCCGCGCGAACCCCTTGCGAGCTCACAACCGGCAGCACGCGCGTCTCCCTGGCAAAAGCCAGCGCATCCTGCGGCAGGGGGTGCATGCGAGCGGACAAAGTGGCAACGATGGAGTCGAATTCCGCGGGCTCTACCAATAGCGACAGGTGGATGTCCAGCGTGGACCTCGGCTCTCCCCACAGCGAGACCGCAAGGCCCCCGATCAGCATGTAGGGGACATGAAGCTCGTCGAGGATTGACGTGATCTCGAGGATCGCCGATTCGAGCTGCGTCATCGCCGTAACTGCGCCAGCGCGGCGCGCATTCTCTGAATGCCCAGCTTCTGGGGATCCGGATCTTCAATGCGGACCTCCGGAGGAAGCCAGTTCCAGATGGCGCCCAGGTCGGCCAGGATCTCCGCGGGATCTCTCGCGGGAGCGGGGTGCTCTCGCTCCCAGCGGTGGAACGCCTCCCACTGGCGGCGCCGGATCTCGAGTTGTTGCCTGGTCGCAGTCACTTATTGAAAATAGACGCCGACGCCGTTGAAGAATACATCCGTGTAGATTCCACGGTCGAGACCTGGCGCCTGAAACGTCACCGGGGTGTTGTATTGTCCGATCCAGATCCAGCCCAGGGGATAGGTCACGAATCCATTCTGACCCGTGCCGCTGGGCGGCAGCGTAGCGAGTATCCATCCAGGAATGGTGAATTGCCTGGCGGAAACGGGCGCAGTGCACTGGAACGCCGACCAGTTATCATAATCAGGATTCCTTATGGAATAGCCGCCGATGGTCACCTGTCCGTTCTGCATTCCGGGATCGCCGCCGCTCCACTGGACGGTAAGGTCGCTAGATCGGGGCAGGCTTTGGCCGCGGCTGATGTTCGTGAACTCCGCGGAGGGGATGCTGGTAGTCTCGGTCGCGGAGAACGCGCCGACATCTGTTCCGCCGGTGCCGGATACCGAGTATTGCAGGCCACTCCAAAGGAATCTCAACACCTGGCCGTTGAGCAAGGCGCCGTAAAATCCCTGATACACCCGCGGCACTGACATGGTGCCCTGGCCGACCAGGGTGAGCGCGGGGCCGGCATCGAGTTGTGCCGGGCTGGAATCGGCGAGGGTTGTGCCGTAGCTCATAACCCTACATCCCTGCGAACAGTCGACCGCGATGCAGTAACCCGACGAGACGCCGTATTCCGCCAGGCCGGCGCTCTGGGGAGTGTACCCGCTGAACGTGGCGAACGCAAGATCCAAATTTGAACGGTACGCCTGCCCGGGAGCAAAGGGTGAGTTCGAGTTCTCGAGGCGGACGTAGCCAAAGGTGGCGTTCTGCCCCGAGGCGAGCTTGTTCACCAGATCCTGTCCCATGATGGAATCGGAACAGGTCTGCCCGCTGGCGGATACCGCGATCGTGGCGACGTTGCTCAGTGTACCGCCGGCCCAAACGGCGACGGGCACGTGGCATCCCTGCACTCCCGTCGGAACCTGGAAATTGATCTGATCGAGCCCCGAACAACAGCCTGCTCGCCCGTGGTAGTTGACGGTCGCCGTGGTGTTGCCGACGTACACCCGGATCTCGCCAGGCACATCGCCGACCGGCGGAGGATAGGCGTCACTGGAGGCGATCGCGCCCAATCCCGTGCCCCACAGCACGCCCCAGTCGCCCGGATGGAACGTTTGGATGATGGTGTTGATCTGACCGCTCAGATTCGTCGCGATGGCCTGTCCCCAGCCCGTGGAGTTGTAAGTGTAGATTCCGAACGCGCTGCCCACAACCTGAATGGGCGCCGGCGCGCTGGTTTGCTTATTATACGTGACCGTGATGGTTCCGCTGCCAATAGGAGTCGTGGACGGCAGGACCGCGTTTACCTGCCACGGGTACGCAAAGAGTATGAGTGCGGCCGTCGACGTGCCGCCGACGGTGACCGTGACGGAGGTGCCGCCCAGTTCTGTCAGGAGCGGGAATTGAGTGGCGCTCACATACGGGCTCGGGCCCAGGCCGGTTCCGAAAACCGCGAACATGGATCCCTGAGCGACTCCCGAACCCGAGGATCCCGGACCGCGGTAGCTGGCGGAATTCACTGCCGGGCTTCCCGATCCCAGTACGGGTTGTGCCAATGCCAGGCTGGTCGCCATAAGGAGCACGGCGAGCAATGGGGCGAAACCTCTAAGCATCATGTCCTCCTGTACCCATCTCCGACGTAGCGCACAGACATCCGGTTCCAATTTGGGCTATCGAGGCCCCAAAACACCAAATCATTGTATCTCGGCTTCGCCCGATCCCGTGTGGCGCAGGCGGTTCCGCCTGCGTTACAGGCTTCCAAGCGTCATTGTGGCTTGCGAAGCTGGATGCCCAGTTCCCGAAGCTGCCGCTCGGGGACCGGCGACGGGGCGTCGCACATCAGGTCGGTGCCGCGGGCGGTCTTCGGGAACGGGATGACGTCGCGGATGGAACTCTCGCCCGCCAGGATCATCACCAACCGGTCCAGCCCCAGGGCGATGCCGCCGTGCGGGGGCGCGCCGTACTCCAGGGCCTCGAGCAGGTAGCCGAAACGCGCCCGCGCGTCCTCCTCCTCGAATCCGAGCGCCTGGAAGACCTTGGCCTGCACGTCGCGGCGATGGATACGGATCGAGCCGGAGCCGAGCTCGACGCCGTTCAGCACAAGGTCGTAGGATTTGGCGCGGCAGTGCGCCGGGTCGGTGGCCAGCTTGTCCAGATCCTCGTCGTGGACCGAAGTGAACGGATGGTGCGCCGCGTCCCAGCGCTTCTCCTCTTCGTTCCATTCGAACATCGGGAAATCGACCACCCAGAGAAAGCGAAAATCCTGCGGGTCGAGCAGCTTGTGGCGGTCGTTGTACTTCTGGCCGGCTTGCAGCCTGAGCTGGCCGCAGGCTTGCAGCATGGCCTCTTCGGGACGGCGCCCCTGCGGCGCTCCCATCCATCCGGCCAGGATCAGCAGGTCGTCGGGACCCACGCCGGTGCGGGCGCGCACCTCGGCCATGGGGGCGGGGAAGTCGCGCTCGAGCCGCTTTGCGTCATCGTAGACGCGCAGGCCGCGGTCGGCGCCTAGCGCCTTCAGCTCGTCGCGCTCCTTGCGGCTGGCGCCGCCGGCTTGCGGAACCACGATGGCCACCAGCGGGAGACCCTCGCCGGTCAGTCCGGCTCCGGAGAACAGGTCCTCGACCGTGTGGAACGGCGGCAGGCGCAGGTCGGGCTTGTCGATGCCGTAGCGGCGCATCGCCTGCGCGTAAGTCAGGCGCGGGAACGGAACCGGAATCGGGTGCCCGGCGACGCGGCAGATCGCCTCGACCAGCGGCTCGATCACCTCCAGAATACGTTCCTGCTGGGGGAAGGACATCTCCAGGTCGATCTGGGTGAACTCGGCCTGGCGGTCGGCGCGAAAGTCCTCGTCGCGGAAGCAGCGCACGATCTGGAAGTACTTGTCGAACCCGCTGATCATCAGCAGTTGCTTGAAGATCTGCGGGGATTGCGGCAAGGCGTAGAACGAGCCGGGCTGCACGCGGCTGGGCACCAGGTAGTCGCGCGCGCCTTCCGGAGTCGAGCGCGTCATGAAGGGCGTCTCGATCTCCAGGAAGCCCTGCGAGTACAGGAACTCGCGCACGGCGAAGGAAATCTTCGAGCGCAGCAGGATGTTGCGCTGCATGTGCGGCCGGCGGAGGTCCACGTAGCGATACTTGAGGCGCACCTCCTCGGCGACGTCCACGGTCTCCTCCATGGGGAAGGGAGGGGTGCGGGATTCGTTGAGGATCCAGAGCTTCTCGACGACCACCTCGACCTCGCCGGTGGCGATGGCCGGGTTGACGGTCTCGGGCGTGCGCAACGCCACCCGGCCCTCGGCCGCAATGACATACTCGGGACGGACCAGGCCCGCCTTCTCGTGCACGGTGGGATCCTGGTCCTCGTGGAAGACCAACTGGGCGACGCCGTCGCGATCGCGCAGGTGGAGGAAAATGACGCCGCCCAGGTCGCGCCGGCGGTGAACCCACCCCATCAGCAGGGCGCGCGAGCCCGCGTCGGAGGCGCGCAAGTGGCCGCACATGTGCGTGCGGCGCAGCTCGCCCAGGAAATCCAGCGGCACGCCATTGGTGTCAGCCACGGCCCAACCTCGCTCGAAGCTCTTCGCCTGTGACGCTTACCTGTTCGCCAGTCGCCATATTCTTTAGTGTGCATTTGCCGGAAGCGATCTCGTCCTCGCCCAGAATGAGCGCGTAGCGCGCCGCCAGCTTGTGGGCCAGCTCCAGGGCGCGCTTCAGCCGCGCCTCCGCCGCGATCTCGACGCAAATGCCGAGGCGGCGCAAGTCGCGGGCCAGCAGCGCCGATTCCCGCAGCGCCCGCTCGCCCAGCGGCGCGATCAGAAGGTAGAGTTCCGGCTTGAATTCCTCGGCGCGGCTTTCTTCTAGGCTCATGACCAGGCGGTCCTCGCCAATCGAGAAGCCGATGCCCGGCGCGTGGATCTTCGAGCCCAGGCTCTCGGCGAGGCCGTCGTAGCGGCCCCCGCCCAGCACCGAATTCTGCGCGCCCAGCGCGCCGTGGACGACCTCGAAGGTGGTCCGCATGTAATAGTCCAGGCCCCGCACCAGCCGCGGCCGCGTCTCGAAGGCGATCTCGCGGTCCGCCAGGGATTGCCGCACCGCGTCGAAGTGCGCGCGGCATTCCGCGCAGAGGTGATCCAGAATCGACGGCAACGCTTCAATGATCGGCTGATCCTCGGGGATTTTGCAGTCCAGCACGCGGAGGGGATTGGTCTCGACGCGCCGGCGGCAGTCCGCGCACATCGCCGGCGCCGCCTTGAGAAGCTCCTCGCGCAGCCGGGCAATAAACCCCGGCCGGCACTTCGGGCAGCCCACCGAGTTCAGCAGCAGTTGGAATCCCTCCAGCCGGATGGCGTGAAAGAACTCGACCACCATCTCGATGACTTCGGCGTCCACGAACGGCGACTCCGACCCGATGGCCTCCGCCCCGATCTGGAAGAACTGGCGGTAGCGGCCTTTCTGCGGGCGCTCGCGGCGGAACATCGGGCCCAGGTAGTAGAGCTTCTGGACGCCCGGGCGCTGGTCCAGCCGGTGCTCGATGTAGGCGCGAATGACCGAGGCGGTGGCTTCCGGGCGCAGGGTGAGGGAGGAGCCGTCGCGGTCCTCGAAGGTGTACATCTCCTTGGTGACGATGTCGGTCTCTTCCCCGACGCCACGCGAGAATAACTGGGTCTCCTCGAGGATGGGCGTGCGGATCTCGCGATAGTTGTAGGCGCGGAACACCCGCCGGGCCGCGTCTTCGACCGAGTTCCACACTTCGGTCGAAGGCGGCAGCAGGTCGCGTGTTCCTTTGACAGCCCGGATCAAATTCCCTCTTCCTTGCAGGCGGGTGCGAACCTTGAATGTCGAATGAAATGACTATGCTAGCACGAAAGCCGTCATCGGCCGGTAGGATAGGGCTCCAGCCCTGTCCCGGGGGTTGCCCCTCCCGCCGTCATTTGACATACACACAATTGGTGTGTATAGTTATGGTAGAGCATCGAACCAAGGAAACACTATGACCAAGCGCATCAACATCGTCCTGCCAGTGGAGACGCTGGAGGTCCTGGATCGGGTGGCGCCCAAGGGCAACCGCAGCCGGACGATTGCCGAGGCGGTGATTCATTACGTCACTTGCAGGGCCAGGACCAACCTGGCCGAGCGGCTCAAACAGGGCGCGCTAGCCAACGCTCAGCGGGACCTGGCGATTGCCCAGGAGTGGTTTTCTCTCGACGAGGAAGCATGGCAACCAAAAAGGCCGGCCGCAAAGCGCAAGAAGTAGGCTTCCCGCGCAGGGGCGACATCTACCTGGTCAACTTCGACCCCACCGTTGGAGCCGAGATCAGAACGCCCCGGCCGGCTTTGATCGTCCAGAACGATATCGCCAACCAGTACAGCCCCGTCACCATCCTGGCCGCCATCACCTCCAAGTTCGACCTCCCGCCTTACCCCACCGAGGTCATCATGGAGACCGAGGAGAGCGGCCTGTCCCAGCGCTCATCCGTCCTCCTGAACCAGATCCGCTCGGTTGACCGCCAGCGCCTGATCCAGCGCATCGGCCACGCCAGTCCCGAGACCATGCAGCGGGTGGACCAAGCCATCCACATCAGCTTGGGTCTGACCGAGTTGCCGAGAGCTTCATCGCCGCCAACAGCCCCAGGCACGACGCCAGCGAGATGAGGGCGCCCAGGCGCAGGCCGCGGGCGCGGTATTCGAACTGGAGACGATGCCGTCCGGCGGGCACGGATACCTGCTGAAAGGCCTGAGAGTAGCGACGAATGGGAACTGAGCGGCCATCCAGAAACGCCCGCCAGCCCGGGTAAAACTGCTCGATCAGCACAAAATCGCCGCCCGAGGCGGAGTCGAGAACGAATTCGCGGTGCTCGGGAATCCAGCGCGTCACTTCGACTTTGCCCGTCGCCCAACGGTACGCAGGCTTCGCGTCCCGGAACTCGAACACCGCGTCAAACGCCCGGGAAGGGATTTGGCGGAAATGCGGGCTCGCCAGCAGCGCCTGGTAGAACGGCCCGTCGCGCACGCTCATCACGTACCGGATGGCGAGTCTGTCCCAGATCGAGGGATTCGCCGGATCGAACCGGAACGTGCGTTCGCTGGTGAACGTGGCGCTCCCCTCGAGTTCCTTGATGTACTGGGCAGGCACCATCGGATCGGAGCCCTGGGGCGTGGCCACCCCGTAGTGCCGGACGTCCTTCAATGTGGGGTTGTCGTTCTCGGCCACGCGAAAGGTGGCGGCGGCCAGCATCCTCCGGTAGTCCGCGATGTCCGTCCCATTCCACCCTGCGGCGCCCGTGCGAGCGTCGGAGCGGTAAATCTGATCGATGCTGCCTTGGTCGGCATCGAACTTCCGGTTGGTGCCATAGACCTTCGCATCGGACCAGACCAGCAGCAGCAGGACCCCGGCCAGCGCCATCCCCCACCGCGGCCGTGCCTCCGCACGCAGTGCGACCAGGACGAGGCCAAAGCAAGCCAGACCCACGGCGACTTCCGCGAAGCTTGCCTCGCCGGCCAGAAGCGCGCGCCCCTGGCCCACCCAGACCAGGAGCTGGCGTAGCGTCCAGCCCAAGGCCACCACAAGCGCGGTGAGCCTCACCCACGGGCGTGACCTGCCCGCTGCGCGGCTCAGGAAATCGTCGAGCGCCACACCGGTCAGCAGCGCCGCCGCCAGCGGGATCGACGCTATCAGGTTCCACTCACGCACCATTTGGTCGAGCGGCGTGAGACGGCGGAAGAGCGCCGCGAACCAGCCAAACGGGTCCAGCATGATCAAGTGGCACCCGCCCACCAGCGCCAGCGCCGGCACGGCTGCACGCAGGCCCCGTCGCCACAGCAGCCAACCCACGGCAAACAGCGCCGCCACGCCGAGGTACAGGTACGGCTGATCGATTCCCGGCGGTGTGCCGCGCTGGTAGCCATAATAGTTGGGCATGACCAGCGTGAAGTACTCTCCGAGCGGAGGTATCCCGCCGTTGCCGAATCGCCCATATACGAGCTTCATCGAGGCGGCTTCCCCGGCCGGCAGAATCTGCACCATCGAGACCAAGAGCGAGAGCACCAGCGCGGCCAGGGTAGCCGGAGCGAGCCACAGCCGGCCCCGAACGGCCAGCGCATAGATCAGCACGCACGCGCACAGTGCCGCCCACGTGAAGCTGTATCCAGCCAGAAAGCACAGCGCCGAGGCGGCCACCACCTTCCACAGCGGGCGCCAGCTCTTCGAACGCGACGCCTGGTCGATTCCCCACAGCGCCAGCGGAATCCAGATGATGCCGCAAGTGGCCCCCAGGTGCTGCGCCTCGCTCAGCAGAAAACCGCTGAAGGCGAAGCTCGCTCCTCCGCAGATCGCAGCCAGCCAGCGCAGCCCACGGTCCCGCAGCCATAGGTACGTGAACAGAAACCCCAGCCAGAAGTGAAGCACCAGGAGAAGCTGGATGCTCATGAAGGTCATCCCGCCGCGCGGCCAGTTCACGGCGAACAGCAGCCAGTTGAACGGGTAGAACAGTCCGGCCTGGATGTTCCCGGCGAAACTGATGCCGCAATAGATCGCGGGGTCCCACTCGGGAAACCGCCCCGCGTGCAGGGTCTTGAACGCGTAGTTGAGCAGCGGGTAGTGAAAACCGTCGATATCCCAGATGAAGTGCACCCGCCGGAACGGCGGAAGGTACTCGAGGAAGAACAGCCAGGTGGTGGCCAGCGAGGCGAGGCCCACGATTCGCCGTTCCGTCCACCATGCCCTGCTTCGGAGCATCATGTCGTGAGGGTTCCCATTCTCGCATATCCGCGCGTCTGTTCCGCTACAATCTCTTCTATGCTGCCAGTTCTGCTCCTTCTCGCAGTAGCTGCGCCTGTCTTCGCGCAGAGATCCTTCGATGTCGATGCGCTTCTCAAGCTGGCTCGCGTCTCGGATCCCCAGGTTTCACCCGACGGCCGCATGATCGCCTTCACGGTGCAGACGGTGGATGTGGCCGCGAACAAGAAACCCACGGACATCTACGTCGTGCCGCTGGGCGGAGGCGAACCGGTCCGCATCACGCACGCCGGTGGCGTGAATGAGCGCCCGCGCTGGTCTCCGGATTCCCGGCAGATCGCCTTCATCTCCGACCGCAGCGGCTCCTCCCAGGTCTGGCGGATGAACCCCGACGGGACCAATGCGCGCCAGATCACCTTCTTCGCCACCGAGGCCGGCGGCGTGCTGTATTCGCCCGATGGTAAGAGCCTGGTGTTCACCAGCGAGGTCTTCCCGGAGTGCGGCGCCGACGACGCCTGCAACAAGCAGCGGCTCGAGGCCCAGAAGAACTCCAGCGTGAAGGCGCGCCTATACACCTCGCTGCTGTACCGGCACTGGAACCGCTGGCAGTCGGCCCAGCGCAGCCACCTGCTGGTGGTCCCCGTCGACGGCGGCGAGATCAAGGACCTCACGCCGGGCAATCGCGACGTGCCGCCGTTCTCGCTCGGCGGCCCCGACGATTACGCGATCTCCCCGGACTCGAGCGAGGTCTGCTACGTCGCCATCTCCGATGGGCAGCCGGCCGCCAGCACCAATTCGGACCTGTACGTGGTGCCGATGGGCGGCGGGGAGGCGAAGAAAATCACCGCGAACCTGGGCGCCGACAACTCGCCGGCGTATTCTCCGGATGGCAGGTACCTCGCCTGGCGCACGCAATCGCGGCCGGGCTACGAGAGCGACCGCTGGCGCCTGGTGGTGCTCGAGCGCGCCACCGGCAGACCCACCTCACTGACCGACGGCGTGGATCGCTGGGTGACCGGTTTCTCCTGGTCGCCCGACTCCGCGCGGCTGTTCTTCACCGTCGAGGACCGCGGACGCCAGGGAGTGCAGATGGTTCCCGTCCGAGGCGGGGGCGCGCGCACGATCATCTCCGCCAACAGCACCGTCGACGAGGTGCGGTCCGCGCCGGACGGCAAGACGCTCGTCTACCTCGAACAGACCGGATCGCGGCCCAACGAGATCTTCACCGCTCCCAGCGGCGGCGCCGCCCGGCCGCTCACCCACTTCAACGACGCGTTTCTGGCGGAGTGCCAGTTGCCGGCACTCGAGGAATTCTGGATCGAGGGCGCCGAGCAGATCCGCGTCCACAGCTTCCTGCTGAAGCCGCCCGGGTTCTCCGCGGACAAGAAGTATTCGGTGCTGTTTCTGATTCACGGCGGGCCGCAGGGGGCCTGGGGCGAGAGCTGGACCTACCGCTGGAACGCTCAGGTGTTCGCCGCGGCCGGGTTCGTGGTGGTGATGCCCAACCCGCGCGGCTCCACTGGATACGGCCAGAAATTCATCGACGAAATCAACGGCGACTGGGGCGGCAAGCCGTATGACGACATTATGGCGGTCGTGAACTACATGGAGAGCCAGCCCTATGTGGACGCGGGGAAGATGGCGGCCGCGGGCGGATCCTACGGCGGCTACATGGTGAACTGGATCCTCGGGCACACTTCCCGCTTCAAGGCCCTGGTTTCGCACGACGGCGTCTACGACCTGCGCAGCGAGTTTGGCGAGACCGAGGAGCTGTGGTTTCCGATGTGGGAATTCCGCGGCGCGCCCTGGGACAACGCCGAGCTGTACACCACGCTGTCGCCGAGCACCTACGCCAAGGAGTTCCGCACGCCCACGCTGGTGGTCCACGGGGAACAGGATTTCCGGGTGCCCTACGGTCAGGGACTGCAACTGTTCACCGCGCTCCAGCTTCAGAAGGCGCCGTCGAAACTGCTGTTGTTCCCCGACGAAGGCCACTGGGTCTTGAAGCCGCAGAACACCGTGCTCTGGTACAACACCTTCCTGGATTGGGTGAAGGAGTGGGTGAACCAGCCCTCCCCGCCCGCCCCCGAGACGCCGGCCGCGCAACCGGTGAAGCCATAGCGTGCCGAGGCCCCGCCAAATGGGCTACCATCACCGCTATGGAACGGATTTGCGAAGAACTGAAGGTCGTCGGCAAAGACCTGGCCGAGAAGGTGAAGGCGCTGATCCACGAAGGCAACGTGCGGCGGCTCATTATCCGGGACGAGAAGGGCCACACGTTCATGGAGATCCCGGTCACCATCGCCGCCGTCGGCGCGATCGTAGCGCCGCTGCTCGCGGCTCTCGGCGCCCTGGCCGGAATGGTGGCGCACTTCACCGTGGTCGTCGAGCGCACGCCCGAGCACCCCAGCGAGGCTCAGAGCCCGCAATAGAGGAAACAGACCGGCAGCCTGACCGGTTCGGTTACCATGAAGCTATGACGGCGGAGGAGTTGATCCGGGAAGCGGCCGTCCAAGTCCCGGAACGGGATCTGCGCGAGATTGTGCGCCGGATCGTGGATGCGACGCACCCCGACAAGATTATTCTGTTTGGCTCCGCCGCTCGCGGGGCCATGGGGCCGAACAGCGATCTGGATCTGCTGGTGATCAAGGCGGGGGACTACCATCACCGCGCGGTTACCGTGGACGTTCTCCGCGCGTTGAGCGGTATCGAATACCCCACGGACGTCGTAGTGGCAACTCCGCAGGAGGTGGAGCGGTACAAGGACAGCTATTGCCTGGTGATTCACCCCGCCATTCGCGAGGGGAAAGTCATCTATGAGAAAACAGCGGTACGATCCGGATGACCCGCGCGAGTGGTTGAACCGGGCGCATAGCAGCCTGGAACATGCGCGCAAGGCCGCGCCCGTAATCTACTTTGAGGATCTGTGCTTCAGCGCGCAGCAAGCCGCCGAAAAAGCGGTCAAGGCGGTCTTCATTCATCTGCGCGAGCCTTTTCCCTATACTCACAACCTCGGCAATCTGCTGGCGTTGCTTTCCCGGAAAGGAATTGAAATCCCTCCCGCCGTTGCCCGCGCGGACGAGTTGTCGCCCTTCGCTTTTGGAGCCCGCTATCCGGGTTTGGGACTGGAGACGGCAGAGGAAGAGTACCACGGGTTGCTGGAGATCGCGGATAGCGTCGTTGGTTGGGCGGAGCACATCGTGCTGGGGAAGGGTGAGGATTGATCCCACCCCGAATCTTCTTCTCCTGGGTCGGGTCCTTCTATCGAACGGCAACTACTGCTTCGAACCGTACGCCATGAGTTCGCGCCTGAGCATGTCCAGCGCGAGTTGGGCGGCCAGGGTGCGGATGCGGTCGCGGTCGCCGAGGAAGCGGATGCGGCGGGTGCGGCAGGCGCCGGGGCCGGCCAGGCCGACGATGACGGTGCCGACGGGAATTGCCTCGGTTCCTCCGGCGGGGCCGGCCACGCCGGTGACCGAGAGCGCGTAAGTCGATCCGGTGCGCTCCCGGGCTCCGCCGGCCATGGCTTCGGCCACCGGCTCGCTCACCGCAGTGTGCTCGCGCAGCAGGTCCTCCGGGACGCCGAGCAGCTCGGTCTTGATGCGGTCCGTGTAGGTGAGGAAGCCGCCCAGGAAGTAATCCGAGGCGCCGGAAACCGAGGTGATGCGCTCGGCCACCAGGCCGCCGGTGCAGCTTTCGGCCACGCTCAGCGTCTGCGAGCGGGCCCGCAGCGCCTCACCCACCACCACTTCGAGCGGGTCCAGGTTCTTCGCGTAAATCCAGTCGCCCAGGATGGCTTCGATTTGGGGGCCGACCTCGGCCAGCAGCGACTCAGCGTCGGCCGCGGTCGAGCAGCGCGCGCGCAAATGCACCTGGATGTCGCCGGCCGCCGCCAGGATGGTGGTCACGGGATTCTTGTACTTCGTGTAGACGGGTGCGATCCGCTGATCCACTTCCGATTCGGGCATCAGGGCGATACGGTAGCTCTGCGTGCGGATGACCTGCGGCGGAAGCAGCGCCCGCAGCCGCGGGAGGCATTCGGCTTCAAACATCGGTTTCAGCTCGTTGGGCGGCCCCGGCAGCAGCATGACCGCGCGCGCGCCGTCTCGAATCCACTGGCCGGGGGCGGTGCCGTTGGGGTTCGGCAGCGCTTCAGCGGCCTCGATGACGAGGGCTTGGCGCTTGTTGATCTCGGCCATCGCGCGATGGGTGCGGCGGAAGCGCCGCTCGATGGCGTCGCAGATGTCCTGGCGAAAAACCTGGGCGCGATGGAGCGCGGCGGCCACGGCGTCGCGCGTGACGTCGTCTTCGGTCGGCCCCAGGCCTCCGGTGAGAATCACGATTTCCGAGCGCGCGCAGGCGCCGCGAACCATTTCGGCCAGGCGCTCGCGATCGTCGCCCACAATGGTCTTGGCGATCACCTCGACGCCCAGCGCGTTCAGTTGGCCGGTGAGCCACAGGGAATTGGTATCGATCCGCTGCGGCGTGAGCAGTTCGGAGCCAACCGCGATGATCTCGGCGTTCATCTATGGAAGCGGCCGCCCCTGGATGCCGGCGTCCACGCGATAGAGCGCCGCGCTGGTGGCCACGATCATCGAGCGCGATGGAGTGAAGGCCAGCCCCACGATGCCGGGGCCGGACAGGAACAGCTCGGGCTTGCGGTCCTGGCCGATACGGACCACGCCGCGGCGCCCGCCCAGGGAGGCGGCCACGTAGAGCCGGTTCTCGGAGTCGAAGGCCAGTCCCTGCGGGCGCCCCAGCCCGCGATAGAAGACCTCGACATCGCCGGCGGGCGAGATCCGATAGACCGCGTCGAAGCTCGAGGTGGTCGGTCCGGTGGCATACAGGTAACCATCCGGGCCAAACGCCAGGTGGTAAGCCGCGATGGACGGCTCGAGCGTGGCGAACACGTAAATCTGCCGCTCCCGGCTGATCTTGAAGACCGTCCCCTGGCGGTCTCCGACGTACAAGTCCCCCGTCGGATCGAAGGCGATGCCGGTGGCCACGCCCATGCCCTCGACGTACACCGACATGTTCCCACCGGCCGTGGCCTGGTAGACGGTGCCATCGTAGCGGCTCGAGATGTAGAGCAGGCCCGCTTCGTCGAACGCCAGCGCGGTAGCGTTCATCACCTCGGACAGGAACGGCCTCAAAGCGCAGTTCAGGTCGATCTTGTAGACCGAAACCGGCGTCTTTTGCCCCCGCGACCCGCTGAACGTCGTGAAAATGTTCCCCACCGCATCCACCGCCGGATTGGCCACTGGGTGAACGCTGTCGGCGATGGGAATGCCGATCCCGCAGCTATAAGCCGGGCTGGCCTGCTCGCCGTTCCGTATAATCAGCTCGCCTGCCGAGGCCCCTTCGGGCACCCGGGCGATGATGAAGGAATCCGAGCCGATGACCACCGGCGCCTCGATGTCCCCGAGGGTCACGCGCGGCCGTTGCGATTTCACGAAGCCCCGGCCGCGGATCTGGAACTCGCCTCCGGCGATCGCCGCCGCCGGGGTGACTTGCGAGATCTCGGGACTCCCCTCTGCGTTCTTACGAATAGGCATACTCAATAGAGATTGAAGCATCCCGCCGTGAATAACACAAGCGCGCCATAGAGCCCCGCCATAATATCGTCGGCCACAATTCCGTAACCGCCGGGCAGCGACTCGAGCTGGCGCACTGGCGCCGGCTTCCAGATGTCCAGCAGCCGGAACAGGATAAAGGCCGCCAGCCAGCTCTTCCAGTTGAGCGCAGTCGCGCCGGCGATGGTGATCCACTGGCCCAGCACTTCGTCGATCACCACCCGGGTAGGGTCCTTCTGGCCGCAGGCCCGCGCCGTCCGGCCCGCGGCCCAGATGCCCGGCGCCATCCACACCAGCGCCAGTGCGGCGAAGTACAGCGGCCGCCAGCCGGCATACCGGGCCAGCAGAATCGCCGGCAAAAGCGCGCCCAGCGAGCCGGCAGTGCCCGGAGCGAACGGCGAGAACCCGCATCCGAACCAGGTGGCAATCGAGCTGGCGAGCACGCCCGCCGGACTAGCCCCCTTCATGATCTTCATCCTCCACCTCCGGCTGCGGTTCGGCGGGCGCCGGGATGCGGTACTTCTCCGCGGCCCAGTTGGCCAGGTCGAACAGGCGGCAGCGATCGCTGCAAAACGGCGCGTCGGGGCCGCCGGGCTCAACTTTCTTCTTGCAGATCGGGCATCTCATAGCACCACGAAGGGGCTTGGGTCCGGCTCGAGCAACGTCCCAACCACATCGTAATCTTGCGCCGCGGTGACGCGCAGGCGGCGGAAATCGCCCACCTGCGGCGCGCGGCCCTGGACGTCGTTGACCAGGCACACGCCGTCGATCTCCGGCGCCTGCGCGGCCATGCGCGCCTGCCAGAGCAAATCCGTCTCCGGCGACGGCCCCTCGACCAGCACCCGCACCTCGCGGCCGATGAGACCGCGGTTCCGCGCGCGCGAGATCCTCCGCTGGATCGCCATGAGCCGCCGCCTCCGATTGTAGACCGTCCGGCCATCCACTTTTCCGTCCAGGTGAAAACTCCCGCTGGTCTCCTCGTCGGAGTAGGAGAAGACGCCGAGCCGGTCGAATTGCGCCGCTTCCACGAACTGGCACAGCTCCTCGAAATCCGCGTCCGTCTCGCCGGGGAAGCCGGTGATCATGCTGGTGCGAATGGCGACGCCTGGGATCCTGCGGCGGATTCTCTCAATCAGCCGCAGGAAGACGCCGCCGTTCCCTCCGCGCTTCATGCGCTTCAGGACGCGCGCGCTCGTGTGCTGCAACGGCAGGTCGATGTACTTGACCAGGGCAGGCCAGGCGGCGATGGTATCGAGCAGCCTCGCGGTCACCTTGTTCGGGTAGGCGTAGAGGAAGCGGATCCACTTTTCCCGCGGGGTCTCGATCCTCGCGAGACGTTCGAGCAGCAGCGCCAGTCCGTCGTGGATTCCCAGGTCCTCGCCGTAGCAGGTGGTGTCCTGGCCGACCAAGTTGATCTCGCGTACGCCCTGTGCCAGCAGCCGTTCCGCCTCCGCAGCCACCGACTCCGGACGCCGGCTGCGAAACCGCCCGCGAAATTGCGGAATGACGCAGAACGTGCAGGGGTGATCGCAACCCTCGGCGATCTTGATGTAGGCGAAATGCCCCGGGGTGGAGAGCATGCGGAGTGTCTTGTCATCATACAAGTACGGTTGCAGCGGATCAGGGAGGCGAGCCTCCCCTTCGCAGGCGGCGACGATGGCGTCGAGTTCGTTGGTGCCGACGACCGCGTCCACCTCGGGCAGGCTGCGCCGGATCTCCTCGCGGTAGCGCTCCACCAGGCAGCCGGCCACGATCAGCCGCTTCAGCCCGCCCGTTTTCTTGTACTCGGCCATCTCCAGGATGGTGTCCACCGATTCCTGCTGGGCGGGGTGGATGAAGCCGCACGTGTTCACCACGATCGCCTCGGCGTCCTCGGGACGCGGTGTGAGCTCATGTCCGTGCGCGGCCAGTTGCCCCATCATGACCTCGGTATCCACGAGGTTCTTGGGGCACCCCAGACTGACAAACCCTACTTTCAAGTGCGTATCCGTGAGGGCGGAGCAGAATCAGTTCTCAGGATAGCAGAGGTGGCGGCGTCATAACGCCATCCAGAATTGTCCAATACAGGATGAGCCTGAACGGGGAGTCCGTTTCCAATGGTCAATGAGCCTGAAGCGACGGTTTGTTTCCAGGGCATGATGAGCCTGAAGCGGAGGGCCGGCGGAAGCGGC
>Ga0187878_1002456_pt1 | contig 16402 bp, 8 predicted proteins | sample June2016WEW_17_1_FD_132979 | JGI IMG/M metagenome (GOLD analysis project Ga0187878, IMG submission 132979) | Peatland microbial communities from SPRUCE experiment site at the Marcell Experimental Forest, Minnesota, USA - June2016WEW_17_150 | ecosystem: Environmental > Terrestrial > Soil >...
CGCTTGGCAGTTGCAGCTCCAACGTGATGAGTTCCGGCCCCACTCCGGAAATCGATCCGCGAATGCGCGTCTTATGCCAGATGTTGGAGATCATCCCGCCGGCGACGGGATTGATCAGGGAGAGCGCCCGCCTCGAGTTTAGCAGGAAGTTGCGGCGTAACATGAGCTTATGGTTATTCGCAACGGCTCAAGCATTCCAAATGCGCGCGAGGAACTGCAGTCTGATCGATCGCTCACCTCGGCGCTGGCTGCGCTTCAACTTAAAACACACCACTCACCGCACAAGACGCTTGGAGTAGCTCTCCTGGGGAGGTGAGCGCGACATCAAGGCCAGATGAGATTCCCTACCTCCCCAGAGGATCGGACGTCTCAGGAGGGACGCTTAGAGTGTGGTCACTTCACAGACGTTCGGCTCAATTGGGCCAATCGAACAATGTCGTGCTCGGACTCCGCTTTGCTAAGAGATTGAGCAATGGCAAACTCTCGCTGGGCGGTCTCCTTATCCCCAGCCTTTTGAGCGATTTGCGCGAGCAGATAGTGGGCCGGACGATTCTTCGGGTCGGCCTTCACTGCTGCTTGTGCGTTCTCTGCGGCCTGGCTCACAAGTCCCTTTCCCCAGTACGCACGAGCTAATTCAGAAAGTGCATCGCCGTGCCTTGGATTCGAGTTCTTGGCTCGTTCCAAAAGCTTCACGGCCTCCTCGTATTTTCCTTGTTTGCTGAGTAGCGCTCCAAGGGTGAAGTTCGCAGCAAAACTCTGTGGGTTCTCCTGAAGCTCCAGACTGAGGTTCTTCTCGGCCTCTTGAAACTGTCCCAATCTTGCCTGGACGGCGCCCAGCAGAAAGTGGACTTGCGGCCATTGAGGGTTTAGAGCATAGAGCCGCTCGAATTCGCGCAGACCCTGGGGAAATTGGTTAAGGTCCAGGTAGATCTCCCCAAGCGCGTAGTGCACGCGCGCGGAGTTAGGCTCAGAAGTCAATAGTGTCGAGAAAATTTCACGTGCTTCATTTACTTTTCCCAACCGGACGTAACACGCTCCCAGAGCGAACAACACGCTTGGATCACCTTGTACCCTCAAGGGAGTCAGCATCCGAACGGCGTCGTCATAGCGGTCAAGTTGTGAGTAAGAGATTCCCAATAGTTGACGAACCTGCTGGTTCTCGGGCTGGAAGGAGAGAGATTTTTCCAGAGGTCCTGTGGCATCTCGAAAGCGTCCGAGCTTAAAGCAAGCGATACCTATATTGGAATAGACAGGTTGGAGCGAAGGCTCGATCGAAAGAGCTCGATTGTACTCGCTTAGGGCTTTCTCCAGTTTCTCCTCGTGAGCATAAACCACGCCGAGGTTGGCGTGCGCCTCGGCAGATTCGGGAACGAGCTGGAGGTATTTGAGGTAAAGCCTCTCCGCGTTGGGTAGATCGCCCCGCTGCTCGAAAGCTCGGGCCTCTGCGAAGAGGCTGGGGGCCTCCTGAGTGGTCTGGCCGAAGCTCAGCCCAGAGGCCCCCAGTAGAAGCAGAAACCCGAGAAGTGACCCGATCGCCAGTCGCAAGCTAGAACTCCACCTTCAGTGAAACCTGGATCACGCGAGGCGTGTGAGCGCCTGTGATTTGCCCGAAGCTTCCAGAACCGTACGTTGTCGAGACCGAGTTACTGTCGAAGTTGGTATGGTTCCAGGTGTTGAACAAGTCGGCGCGCAACTGGGTGTTGAGACGCTCGGTGATCCGAAAATGCTTGAATAGGCTCATGTCCCAGTTGTTCTCGCCGGGTCCGCGGATGGTCCCGATTCCGGCATTTCCGAAGTAGCCGAAAGGGGGAGCCGTGAAGGCTTGCGTATTGAACCACTCATCGACAGTTTTGGGGCCCTTAACCGAGACGCCGGCGACCGCATCCGGGCGACTTGCCAATCCCTGGGTACCAGAAGTGAAACCCGGCGTGAGAGGGAACCCCGACTCGAAAGTGACCAAACCGCTGGCCTCCCAGCCACCAAGGACAGAGTGGGTTAACCCCTTCGAGTGAGAGAAGACAGGTAAATCGTACACATAGTTGAGGACCAGAATATGCGTGCGATCGAACCCCACCGGGCCGCGGTCGGCGTTGGCATTGTAGAAGTTCTGGGGAGTACCTTGTACCCCTATGCTCTTCGACCAGGTATAGGCCGCACCAAAGGACAGACCGTGGGATAACCTCTTCTGCACGGTAACTTGCAGCGAGTGGTAAATAGAAGTTCCCACCGGAGCCCATAAACTAATACTGGACCATCCTTGGTAGGGCCGCACGTAATCCGTGGGAACCCTGGTTGTGCACGGGTACGGTGTCGCCTCCGTACAGGCAATACGCGGGTCGAACTGGTAACCAAGGGCCGGCAGCGGCTGGTTGATATCCTCATGGTTATCGAGGTGGGTTCCCCGGCTTCCGACATAAGCCACGTTCATCATCAGTTCAGACGTAAGCTGTCGCTGAACACCAAAGCTCCAGCTTTGCGTCATGGGAATCTCATAGACTTGGTCAAAGCCGTTCAGGGCGAGCGGCGTCAGAGGAGCTGCCGATCCTGCAGCGGGATTGTCAAAGGGTGGATTAAAGAACGTGGCGAGCTTGGAATAGGGAGGGTTGCCTACCAATCCGTAGATGTCGTTTCCTTCGATGCGATAGTAACCAACGCCATACCCGCCGCGTATGGCCATTTTCCCGTCGCCCTTCGGGTCAAAAGCAAACCCAAAGCGCGGCCCGATCGTGTCGTTATGGTTGTGTACCAACCCTCGAGGAATCCCGTTCTTGCTAGGGAACACGATCCCGTTGAGCAGATTGCCCGTGCCGGGAGCGAGGGTCCCATCGAGGTTCACCGTCGGTACCTGGGCCGGATCGAAGGCGCTCGGGAAGAACGTGCTGACCACGTCGGAATAGACGTGAGGGATGTAGAAATAACGAACCCCAAGATTCAGCGTGAGGTGTTTTGTAGCCTTGAAGTCATCCTGAAAGTACCCTTCGAATTGATGGAAGTTGTACGAAGGTTCTCGACGGCCCTGCAACTCGCCGTAGGACACGGGCAGCCCCAGCAGGGCGTCAGCAATGGAATTTCCGGTGAAGTGCCCGTCGAAAGAGTAGGCCCCCTGGCTGGAGGGCGAACTCTGCGTTTGGACCGGAGTTATTGAGAACATGAAGACGCCGCCCATTGCCAGACTATGCCGGCCAGCCTGCAGGGTGAGATCATCCACCCACTCGTTCATGTTATGGTGTGCCCACCAGGGTCCCCACAGAGTGCTGATCCCCCCATAGCCCCCGGAGAAGCTCATGTCTGGAACGAAGTTGTACGTGTTTTGGCCGAAGACATTCTGCGCGGTATATCCCGAGGGCTTCGTGGCCGGGCCAATAATCTCCATCGCAGGTGGCGTGTGTGATCCGTAGTTGCTGGCATAGTTAAAGGAAAACTCGTTCAGCAAATTCGGAGTAATAACCGTGGACAGCTTGACGATGAGGTTCCGCGAGGGAATGTTGAAAGTGGAATGAAGCGTCGGGAAGGAATCGCCCGACCAGGCTACGGTGGGATCGGATTCCAGCCATGCGTCATGAACGAATCGCACAAAGGCTCGGACCTTGGGAGTAATGTTCTGATCAACACGAATCAGTTCCTGTGACCAATTCTGGCTGGATTTGGCGGCCTGAGCAAAATTCAAGAAGCCAGATTCGTTGGGCATGGGGAAATCCTGTTGCAAAAGGAGGCCTACGTTAGCGTTCAGGCAGTTGGGGTTGATTTGCGTCATCCCCGTTCCACCCACACAGGGGGCTCCCGTGTCGTCAACCATCGGCGTTCCAGTCGCAGGATTGACGGGATTCTGTAGGGGGCCCAAGCCGGCGAAATCTCCGTCACGCATCGCCTGCGTGGGTGTAGCGGCAAGGACGGGTGATGGGTTGTTCTCCTTGCGCCATTCGTTGGACCAAAAGAAAAAGGTCTTGGACTTGTCTGTATTGTAATGACCGGGGATGTAGAACGGCCCGCCCAGATCGTAACCGAAATCATTGTAGCGCAACGGCGCCTTCTGCAAATTGCTCCTGTTCAGAAAGAAATCGGTAGCATCGAGTTTGTCATTCCGCAGGTACTCGTAGGCCCCACCATGAAACTCTTTCGTTCCTGTCTTGGTGACAGCGAGGAGTATCGCGCCGGCGCCTTGACCATACTTCGCACTGTAGTTGCTCGTGAGCACCTTGAATTCAGCGAGCGTATCGGGGCCCGCGCTGACCAGGTTATTGCTGTTGCTCCCCATATCTGTGTTGTACACCCCGTCCAGCAAAGTCGAGGAGTATTGTTGGTTAAAGCCGTTGACGGCAAAGCCCCGGACGGAATAGAAGCCCGTGCCGATTTCGTCTCCCGCCGTCTTGGAAGCACCCGGCACTAGCGCCTGAAGCTGCATGAAATTACGCCCCAGGATCGGCATCTCGGAAATCTGGCGGGAGCCGATCAAGGCACTCTGTTCGCCCGTCTGCGTTTCCACAAGTGGAGCGGCCCCTGTAACCTCGATGGTCTGGGTCAGTTGGCCAACCTGCAGGGTAAAGTTAATCCCTAGACGGTCAGCCACACTCAAAGCGACATTCGATTGAACGACCTTCTGGAAACCCGTGGCCTCTACGGCCAGCTCATAGGTTCCCGCAAGCAGTGCTTCTGCCGTGTAAATTCCGCTCGAATTAGTCTCGAGAGTTCGGGTCACCCCGGTGCCCATGTTGGTAATCCTGACCGTGGCGTTGGGAACCACCGCACCAGAACTGTCCACCACAACTCCCGTGATGGTGCCCGTGACCTGTGCTCGACTGATCACCGGTTTGCACAGAATAAAACATAGGCCAACCACGAGGACAAAAACCATCGAACTGCTTTTCTTCATAATGCCTCCTCTTGGGAAAGTAGTGTTGACCCGACGCACATGCCTTCTGAGGCGACGGTATACTTGGGCATTTTGACTGCACTCCTCAGTCTTCTCGGTCCAGGCGAGATACGTGCCTCTCCCGCCCAATGTGCCCTGGCCGCCCGGATGCTGCCAAGCGCCGCCAGCGCGGTTAGGAGCACAAGTGCCGATCTCTTCTCCCACATAGTGTACAGAGCACACTCCTAGAGTACGCAATGCGAGGAGAGATCCCAAGAACCGACGCAGATATGAGAAGCTTCGTTATGGCACCGCTCCAGCTGCCGTAAAGACTACTGGTCGTCTTTCGTCTGGTCAGCTGTGGTGGGTCCTGAAGATCCATGCGCGTAAGCGACATTCCGACGCTCTGACACTGGGCACTCACCCCACCCGAAGAGGCTCGGTACCGTTAACGGTTTCGCTTTTACTCTCTCTCGGGCGCAATGTCAAGCCTTTTGTGATTGAGCCTTTTGTGATTGAACCCCGGAACTACGTTCCTTGCCAGAATCGCTTTCCTCCAGTTTGAAATGAGTCGGTCCAACGCGGCTCCTCCTAGGGCCTTGCGGAGATTAACCAAACTAGTCCTGACGGGAGTCCAGGCGACTGGGAAAGCGAACGCACGAATGGTCTCAGCGACCGGTCACAGGCTCCAGTCGGTCACAAACCGCCTTTCGGGTCGCAGCATAGAACAGGAGAAGCTGACTTGTCGCTGTGATTGACATCTTTCACTTCGCGCTCGCATCCGGAAGCACTTTGGAAAAACTAAGCAACGGCGTTTCGTGGTAGAGAGATTGCGCAGGTCCGCAGCAAAGGTCGTGGGTGGCTTGGATCACTCAAGTGCGCTGAGCTTCGAGCCGCCGCGTCTCACGGAACAGATGCAGGTTGGATCGCATCACGACCGAGGGACTTAAATAGTGCGTGTGGGGCATCGGCCGGTTGTGGAGGAAGTGCTCAAGCAACAGCCGGACCGCAGTCTGGCCTACCACGTAAGGACGCTGGTAAATCGAGGCGTGAATGGTCTCCTTCTCGAAGAACGGAATCATTTCTCTGAACAGGTCGGTCGCTACCACGCGAACTTTCCCTGCGAGTCCGCGCGCCTGCAACGCGTAGCACACGGGCAGGCAGATTGCGATGCTGACGTAGATTCCTGCCAAGTCGGTGTATTTTCCAAGCAGGTCGATACACATTTGAAAGGTCTCATCCTCGTTCTCATGCCCCTCAACTACCTCCACCACCTCGCCGCCCTTACAGTAGAGCGGGAATGCATTGCAGAACCCTTCTGTGCATTTGCGATGCGCCTCGGTATGCAACATGCCAGTGATCACCGCCGCCCGGGAGCCGGGCTCAACAAACCTGCCTATCAGTTCCGCCGCCAAACTGCCTCCCACCTCGTGGTCAACGCTGATGGCGGTCGAGCGGGAACTGTCCGGCGCATCCGAAGCCACGCACACCACGCGGATGCCTTTCCTCTCCGCCTCGTCGATCAAGGGAGCAATCCGACGTGGGTCTCCCGGAGTGAGAATCAATGCCCGCACACCCGTCTCCAGCATTTCCTTCAGGCGTTCCACCTCGCCCACACCGAGTCGTTCCACGGGCCGGTACAGCCACTCGACTCCCAAAGGCTCGAACCGGCGTAGCTCATCCAGAATGCCGTCTCGCAACTGATCATAGAAGAGGTGGGTTTCGCGGGGTATGCAAATGCCGAAGGGGATGTTCGGGCGCCCCACCGACAGGGTCCGGGCGGCAAGGTTCGGCGTATAGCCGACCATCTTGGCAATGCGCAGAACCCTTTCCCGTGTCGCCTCACTTATTCCTTTGCGACCGTGGAGGGCGCGATCCACGGTCCCAATGGAGACATTAGCGAGCCCAGCAATCTCCCGAATGTCTGCTCTTTTCATAGCTTGGTTTCCTCGCTCCGGGTCGCTTGGCGCGTTCCACCTTCTGGAGAGAGCCATCTGGCCTTGATCCCTTCTCCACTGTTGAGCGCGTCAAAGGCCAACGAACGCTCCTGGCTCCGGAACTGTTGAAGACCTTCCCAAGAGAGATTATGCTTGAAGTCACATCCGAAATCTCGTACCTTCTCCCACTGGGGCACAACCGTGTACGTTAACGCAAAAGCCGCATCCCCCCTCGCCCCACTGAGTCCGTCAGCCGTGTCGAGTACCACGGAGGCATTGCAGTCCACCTTTCCAACGGAATTCTCCAGCTCCTTATGCGCCAAGGGCCGCATTATAACGCGGGCTCCGGACGGCATCCAGTCCTTCTACCATCACCCCCCGACTGACAATTGCGTTCAGCGGCGGTCAGGTGTATGTTGTCGGTCGAGCCGGAGGTCGATAATGGAAATTCCGTTACAATCCTGCTCGGCGTTTGTCGCCGTGCACCCACTGGCTCGTCATCGCGAGGAGAAACCCTGTTATGCCCACCAAATTCGCAATTCTCATGCTTGCCGCGCTTCTGGCAAACCTGCCCGCTTCCGCCAAGGATGCGGGTGACCTCGAAACGATCTGGCTGGACGGAAGTTGGACTTACCAGCCGCTGGCTCGCACTACGCTCAAGGCGGATGGCTCGATTGTTGAGGACAAGGCCAACCTGCCGCCGTCCGGAAAGATGACGATTCCCTCCAATTGGCATCTGAGCGGCCTCGCGAACTTCAACGGCCGCGTGCGTTTTGAGCGAGATCTCGATTTGGATCAGCCGCCCGCCGCCGGCAGCCACGTCTTCTTGATCTTTCACGGGGTCGATTACTTCGCGGACGTCGAAGTGAACGGAACGCCCGTGGGCCATCACGAGGGCTATTTCCAGAGTTTTGAATTCGACGTGACGCCCCAAATCAAGCGGGGGCACAATCATCTCGCGGTCACCGTCGATGCACCGTTCGAGGAGCCGGAAACCGTGTGGCCGGACCACAAGCGGATGATTAAGGGCGTGCTCTCGCATTGGGACTGCAAACCGGGCAGCGTCCTGATGAAAAGCGGCCAGGAGGGAACTTCGGCCGGCATTTGGAACGGGGTGGAACTGGAAGTACGACGGGTGGCCTGGTTGGGCGAGGTGAAGATGCAGCCCTACCTCTACGATCGGAAACTCACCCCCGGGCACGAGAAAGACGAAGGAGTGGATGCCAAAGTCTTCATCACGGCCGAGGTCCACGCCGCGAAGCCCGGCCACTACAGCCTGAGCGCTGAGGCCGGCGGCGCGACCGTGACTTCTCCAGTTGACCTTACGACTTCCGACGGGACCGTGGTGCTCGTCCTGCCCATGGAGCAGCCTCACTTGTGGTGGACCTGGGATCTGGGGGATCCGTATCTTTACACGTGCAAGTTGGCGCTCGCCGCCCAGGGTGAGACCGTGTATCGCCGCGACATCCACTTTGGTGTCCGCACCATTACCCTGGACGAAAAAACCGGTGAGTGGCGCTTGAACGGCGTGCGCTTCTTCATTCGCGGCACGAACATCGTGCCGGATATGTGGCTGGCCCACTACACGCCGCCACGCATCGCGCAGGATATCAAGCTGCTTCGCGACGCCCATATCAATGGGGTGCGGGTGTGCGTGCACATGAACCGCGACGAGCTTTACCAGGAGCTCGACCGCGCCGGCATCGTGGCCTGGCAGGATTTCCCCTTGCAATGGGATTACACCCACTCGGACGCCCTCATGCAGGAAGCGGCGCGCCAACTGCGCGACATGATCCGGCAGTTCTATAATCATCCTTCCATCATCACCTGGGTCTGCCAGAACGAATCCACCGCCTACAACGTGAACGTGCTCGATCCCTTCCTGGCGCGCGTGGGCGCCCAGGAGGATTCGTCGCGTCCCGTGCGTCCGGTTTCCGCTTTCAATGAGCACATCTACGATGGCTGGTACGAGAATGACTTTCACAATTACCGCACGGCGCCGCGCGGGCCCATCATCTCTGAACTCGGGGCGCAGGCTCTGCCTTCGCTTGAAGAAGTGCGCGAGATGTTCGGGGATTCCTGGCCGCCTGATTGGGACAAGCTTGCCTACCATGATTTCCAATACGAACAGACGTTTAAGGACGCCAAACTTCCCCTGCCCTCGAGTTGGCCGGAGTTTGTCGAGAACTCGCAACGCTATCAGGCAGATCTTTTGAAGTTTGCCATCGAGCATTATCGCCGCGCCAAGTACACGCGCATCGGCTCGTTCTTCCAATTCCAGTTTATCGATTGCTGGCCGTCGATCACCTGGTCTGTGGTCAGCTACGCGCGCCGGCCCAAGCTGGGCTACTTCGCCGTGCAGCAGGCCTTTCAGCCTGTGCTCATCGAAGCTGAACTTGATCGCGCCGTGTGGAGCCGGGGAAAGGACCCACAGCACCTCTCCGAGGTGGGATTGAGTATCCCCTTGGGTCTGTGGGTGATCAATGATGAACACCAGGCGCTTTCCGGCGCGAACTATGAAGTTCATCTCCGTGGGCAGGGAAAGGATTTCGCACTGGCGAGCGAAGCGGTGAAGGAAGCCATCCCTGCCGACGGAGTGCTGGAACTCCCGAAGCTCTACTGCACGCTCCCCGCCGAGGCCTCGCCGGGCGGCTATCAGTTAGTCTTGACACTGAAGCAGGGTGCGAAGACGTTGAGTGAGAATACCTATTCCATCGCGGTGATGGAGTAGAACCCCTTGACTGCTTTCTCGGCTGGTAAGCTTGCAACAAGTGTGCAGAGGCTTGGCGGTGTCACGGAATGAGTACTCCGGCTCGGGTCGGGGAACCCCCTCACCGTTTGTGGCCGCCCAGCAAGACTCTGAAGAATCTGCATGAGAGGCAGGTCGGGAAGGGCGCGGGAACTGCCCCTCCCGATTGGACAAATTCGACAAAGCTAGGAGTCACTCAAAGTTCAATGCATACATCCTGGAGTCTCGCCACATCACGGGCCCGTGAGAGATCGCGCGGGAACCACGGCCCACGCAGGGCTTCCCATCACCTCACGGCTAACCCCGTCGTGCTCCATCATGGTCCAAGAGGTAGCGCGCCGATTTCCCATCGCAGACGAATCCCGTGATTGCGAGCCGGTGCGCAAAATGGTCCCGGAGTTCGGCCCGCACCGCCGATTGGCAGACCTGTGCCTTTGCGGGGTCCAGTTCCAGCAGCGCGCCCAGGTCCAGTGGAATGTTAACCTCGGCGGCCGGTTTGCGCCCGGGATCCCGTGGGGGCTTCCCAGCCAGGGCCTTTCTAACCCGCGGTGACTTCAGCCACCACTCCGCAATCAGGCGGTCGCTGGGCAGACCCCTTTGCAGGGAGCTCTGTACCGGCCCGTAGTAATCGGGGATGTAGCTGCGCGCGATCGCTCCCAACCGAGCCAAGTTGAGGTGAGCATTCTTGGTCCGCAGGGGATCAAACGTCCACTCGACGCAATCGATGCCGATTCGCAGCGCCATACGACGCTGTGCGAACTTCAGCGCCCTGCCCACTCCCCGGTTCTCGTATTCGGGCACCACGCCCAGAGCCAGGGAATAGAAATAGCGGCGCTGGTCGCGCCAGGCCGGGGAAGAGGCGACAAATCCGATCAAGCGGTCTTGCGGCGAAAAGGCTCCCAGGACATGCCCCCCGATCCTGACCAGGTTCATAAAGAACCTCGGCGGGTAGACATCTCTTTCGCTGTAACCCCAAATCAATTTCTGGATTTCGATGCAGGCGTCAAGCTCGTCCTGCGTCAGGCAGGGTCGGACGGTGAAATCCGCTTTGCCGCGAACTCCTTCAGCAGCAAGTGTATCGTTTGCATGTTCTTGGGCGTGCACCCCATACACCGAGAGCGGCATGCTCAGACCTCCCGACCGAACGCTTGTATATGAAACCTAGGCTCTTGAGTCGTGCGGCGAGAGCAACATCTGTGGTCAGAGCGCAGGAGCGGCCCAGGTTTTCCGCTGCGAGTGACACATCTAACTCCTCTCGCCCCGCCGTTCTCTTTTAGCCGTTACAGAAGGAAGGCAGCGGAGGAATCGTTCAATCGCAAGCCTCAGCCGCTCAACCAGGCGCCAAGCTCTCTAATCCTTGGAGGTCGAGAGGGCTCGGAGCAACGCTTCATGAGCTGAGTCCGCCACTCGGGGATCGGAAGTAAAATCCTCCGGCGTCCTGGCTACGCGGCGAGCAATGCGTCTGGCCTCTGCCTCCTTTCCTCTCGAATCCAGCATCAGCAACAACTCGGCATCTTCAAAACCGTCGCGCAGGTTTTCAAACCGTATGGACGAGAGGGGTTCACCTTGGGGGCCAGGGTACAGGAGCCATCCATCGCCCAGCGGCCAGCGCGTTCTCTGCCAGCGCGTGCGCGTGGTCCCCTCTTCGAAGGGAGCCCAGTCCTTTCGTGCGGTGTTAATCCCCCACTGGTTCAATCCCCAGTATTCGAACCCCGAAATCCTATAGATGTAAGTCAGCCAACCCATGACGCGCGCGTCCATGGCCGGGTACTCGATGAACAGGTTCGGGTGTTCGTGAGGCCAGACGCATACTCCCCAGATGACCGCCTCGCCTGCCCTGCGCCTCTCCTCGACACCCGACGCCTCGTATTGCCGGATATAGACATCCCAAATATCGGTGTAGCCGGCCAGCGCACTCACGCCCTTGACCTCGTTCAGGCACAGCCATACCTTGAGCTGCGGATCCACGGATCGAATGAACTCAAAATTCTTCTTAACCGTTTCCCACATCTCCGGGGCGGGCTCATCGACGTTGTAAACGAAAGCAGCTTTGGCGAGGCCCCGGGTTCGAAGCATGGCGATATAAGCTCGCAGCAAGTCAGCCATCGCCGCTCGGGTCTTCTCGTTTTGCTGCTGCCAGCGCTGCTGGCGATCGACGATGGCGATACAGAATCGTTCCACCCCGTACTCGAGACCCAGATCGATGAGTTCCTGCGCAGCCCGGAAGTCATAGCCTTCCGGACCTCGGCGAACAGGCCACGTCACATGGCTCTCCTGCCCTAGCGCTGGGGCGAGCATGTCGGAGGTTGGCCCCAGGCTTCCTGCCTCCAGAGACTCCCGGACTTCGGTCTGGTTCCATCCCATGAGCATGTCAAAGGCGGGACCTAAGTGATGTTGAAAAGCGAATGCAGCCCAACGCTTGTACAATTGCAGGAAGGGCGTTCCTCCCAAACCACCTGACAGCTGGTAATGACCGTTCAGATTACCTGCGGGCATGAACGCCGTATTCTGGAGATGCTGTCTCTTGGGCAGATCCACGTTGAAGACTTCAACCTGATAGGTGCCGCGGGCAGTTCGCCCGCTGCCGGTCCTCACGGAAATCTTGCCGGTGTACTTTCCGGGCGGAGTTCTCAGGGGCGCAAACAGCGTAATCCAGACGGGCTGTGTCTCCCCGGCCATCACATCAAAGGGGCGATTGGGGAGGAGCGGGTCAGGCCACCAACCGATTTTTTGGGCAGCGCCCCATGGGCGGGGATCGTCCGGCCGGGTTTCGACGTAGCCTACCAACCGGACCTCAACTTCAAGACCGGCCCCTTTTTGCGTGGCCGCGGCGGAGGTTGGAGGGACCGCCTCGACTCTCACAGCGCGCAGGTATTCACCCTGCGAAGCCACCAATAATTGAAAGGACTCGTACTCACCCCGGGCCATCCTGACTTCCCAAGTGCCGCGCCTTCCCGGGCTTGGCTCGTCCAGGAACACTTTCAAAGCAGGGCTCTGGAAGGAGAGCTTCAGGCTGGCCGGAGCGGACGCGCCCGACGTTCCAGAAAGAAAAAGGCAAAAGGCAAGAAGAGTAAGACTCTTGCCTTTTGCCTCTCGTTGCAATTTCCCGCTCCTTCTCGTTAGCCGGCGGAGAACCCCCGGCCGTTATAGAACCGTCAGGCCTTAGAAATCAATGCGGCCGCCAAAGAGCATCTGCCGGCCCCCTCCACCGTAACCCGAGTAACCGAAGCCTCCTGAGGTGATGTCCGTTCCGCCGCTAGAGAAGTTGGCGCGGTTCCAGGCATTGAACAACTCCCAGCGGATCTGCAGGCGCATGCCCTCACGGAGCATGAAATTCTTCGAGAGCCCGGCATTCCACTTGTCAAGCCCCGGGCCGGTCAGCATGCCGCGCCCGCAATTTCCGTAGGATCCGCGGCCCGCCTGCGGCTCCGCGAAGGCGTTGACGTTCCACATCGGAAGCCCTTGTTTGATGTTGCTGCGCATGTTGCCGATACTGGGGTCACCCACGCAGTCCGGGCGCCCGCTGAACTGGTTGGTGTTGGCCGGGTCGCGGCCGGAGAAGCTGGGATTCATATAAGCCCCGCTGTACATCGTCGTGATGCCGTTCACTTGCCAGCCACCCAGGGCGACATCGGTCACGCGGTTCATGTTGGGGACGAAGCGTTTGCCGCGCCCAAAGGGGAGTTCGTAAACGTAGCCGAAGCGGAGTTGCTGCTTAATGACGCTCGGGTCCGGCCCCCACGCCAGCTTGCGGTCGTATTGATTCTGCCGGATACTCGGCGCGTAACCGTTCAGCGCACTGTCGGTCAGTGCCTTGGCGTAGGCGTAATTGGCGTTAAAATACAGCCCATTGCTGAATTTGTGCTGGGCCTGGATCGTCAAGCCATGATAGATCGCCGACCCTGCGGTATCGATCTGGTTGATCGAGCTGAATAGGTGGTAGGGACGGTTCGCGGCATCGAAAGGCTCGGTGCTGGGGTGCAACAAATTGAGGTTCTCGACGATCGGGACGCGAGTCGACTTGGTCCCGGCGTACGCCACATCGACGGCGGTTCCCCAAATCTCCCGCCCCACGGAAAGATTCCATTGCTCGGCACGCTCGTTCACGATCTTGGGATTGACCACACTGATGCTGGTCACTCCGGAAAATCCCGTGCTGGCCGTAAAGGGATCGGGGAAGGTCTGGACCGGGGCCCCTCCCAGGTAGTCATAGGACTTGTTGGTTTGCCAGGGCCCTCCGGTGCCGTAGTCGCGGGGAAGCAATCCGGGCCAAATCATGGTGTACCATCCATAGCCTAGGCGAACCACCGTCTTGTTATCGGCTAAGGGGCGGTAGGCGAGACCGACACGGGGACTCCAGTTGTTCCGGTCCGCTTGCACCAGGGCGCCGGCCGGAAATCCCGCCTGCTGGGCAGTGACGATGGGCAGGGTCGCTGCGACCTCCGGCACCAAGTCCGTGGGCATCTGGTTTCCTGCCACCACTAAGCTGCCGGTCGCGGAATCAAAGGCAAAGCGCCGGTTGAACTTGTCAACCCAGGGGGTTTGGTATTCGTAGCGGAGGCCGTAGTTGAGCGTCAGCTTCCGACTGATCCTGACATCGTCCTGGGCATAGAAACCATACCTTGAACTGCGTGGGTACGCGGCCGGAGTCGGAGTGGAAATCCCGGTGGAGGTCGGTATCCCCAGCAGGAAGCTGGCGTAATCGAATCCTGTAATCGTGTCGTCGAAGCCGAAGCTTCCCGTCTGGTCGCCCGGGAATTGGACACTGTTGACTTGGTAGCGGCGGATGTCAGCCCCGAACTTGAAGGTGTGTTTGCCGCGAATCCAGGTCAAGTTGTCTGTCCAGTTGTAGGTGTTCTGGGCTTCATTAAACACCCAAGCCCCGCTGGTCCCCTGAAAGCGTGAGAAGCTGAAGACCGGCAGGGAGTTGAGGGCGGCCACGTTGCCCGGGTTGCTGATTCCCTCGAGACCCAGTTGCCCCACGTAGTTCGGGCCGAGGGGTGCGCCATAGAGGTCTTGGTAAAATATGCGGACGAAGCCCATGCGCGCTTCATTGACGACGCCAGGGCTGAAATTGTGAGTGTCAGTGATCGCCATAAATCTCCCCGGCACGTTGCCGAAGTAATCATTGTCCACCCCTCCGATAAGGTAGCCAGGGTAGTGATCCTGATTGGTCTTGGAAATGCCTACACGGGCGAACAAGTTGTTGCGGTTGGAAATCTTCTGGTCAACTCGAACGGAGTAGGTGTCGGCGTTGAATTGGCCGCCTGGGTCAGTCGTATAGTTATTATTCACTCCAAAGTCTCCCTGGCCAGGACGGTTAGGCTGGGGATAAATCATGTCCTGCAAGGCCTTGGAGACCGAACTGATCCGGGCAGTAGGGATGATGTTGTTGGGGAACGGCTGCCAGGTCGTCGGATCGCTCGGAGTCCCGGTTTGCGGATCGCGAATGGTCACCGCGCTGGAAATGGCCGAGAAATCGCCTTGGCGGAAGGCAGCGGTGGGAACCGGAACGTATCCCCGGGCGCCGATTCGGTAGCGCTGGCCACCGTAGGAGAAGAAGAAGAAGGTCTTATCCCGCCCATTGTATAGATGGGGGATGTACACGGGCCCGCCGAAGGTTCCGGCAAATTCGTTGTTGTTGGTAAATGAGGGTTTCGTGCTGGTGTAATCGAAGAAATCACGAGTTGAAAAGTAGCTGTTGAAGTTTTCCCAAAGGACGCTGCCGTGCACTTGGTTCCCGCCGGACTTTGTCACCCCGATGAACTGCGCCGCCTGGGTGTACTCAGCAGAGTTGTTGGTGGTCTGGGCCTTGACCTCCTGGATCCCTTCGATATCGATCTGATAATTGTCGGGGGATTGCCGGCTGCTCACTAAGTCGTCGGCCGCTACACCGTCGACGGTGTAGCTGTTGGTGTTATCACGCGCGCCGTTCACAATGATGCCATTGGTCGATTGCACAGCGGCGGTCACAGACAGGACATTGAAGACGCTCCGCCCGTAGATGCTCATGGGCAACTGAGTCATCTCCGTGGAGGTGTGCACATTGGACAGAGTCGCCGTTTCCGTCTCCAGGGTTGTCCCGCGCGCCTCCACGGTTACCGAGGTGGCGACTTGCCCTATCGCGAGCTGGATATCGACCCGTTGGATCTGATTGGCGTTGAGAGAGAACCCTTCACCGACCCAGCGGCTGAAGCCGGGCACCACCGCAACGACGCTGTAAGTCCCCGGATCGAGGTTGGGCACGCGATAGTTGCCGATATCGTCCGAGGTGACCTTCCGGCTGAAGGTGGTGCCTGTGTTTTTCACCTCAATCGATGCGCCCGGGACCACCGCCCCGTTGGGGTCGGTGACTGTACCGAGAATGGTACTTTGGGTCGACTGGCCAAAGCCCGGCAGACTCGACCCAACCAAAAGCAGGCCTAGGATCAACAATCGTCGTCCGAATGACTCCATCATAACCCTCCGTCTTGCGACTATCGGCGCCAGCCAAACTGATGGCCTTCAGCGCTCGATCTCCGCCGCGCGGCCTCTCCACGTCATCCGCGGTGAAAATGACGCGAGTGTGAGTGGAGGATCGCAGCGGTGAAGACGTAATATACTGTATATCTGCAATTGTCAAGAGGTTTTTTTACGCACGAAAACTTACGCCACCATTTGAATTGTGCAATTCAGTATAACCCACTCTAGCCGGGATTTCTCACCACGCTGGGACAGTTCTGGGGGGCTGCCGAAAGGGCTTCACAGGCTGCGGAAAAACCGCCAAAGCTGTCATCCTGAGGAGCCGCAGGCGGTCCTGAGTGAAACGAAGGAAGGACCTCTGCATTTGCCTGATTCTACAAATGCAGGGGTTCTTCGCTTCGCTCA
>Ga0187878_1002457_pt1 | contig 16396 bp, 13 predicted proteins | sample June2016WEW_17_1_FD_132979 | JGI IMG/M metagenome (GOLD analysis project Ga0187878, IMG submission 132979) | Peatland microbial communities from SPRUCE experiment site at the Marcell Experimental Forest, Minnesota, USA - June2016WEW_17_150 | ecosystem: Environmental > Terrestrial > Soil >...
CAGGGGGATAGAGTGAAAGAGCCCTGACAGGGCGAAACAGTCTGTGTCGCCCTGTCAGGGCTTCAGTTGAACTTCTCTCATGTCCCCAGGGCTTGCGCCCTGGGCTATCGCTGTTCGACCCTTTCAGGGTCAACGTGTCGATCAATCGAACAGCCGGCATAATGGGGATGGTACCTCGCCGGAACGGCAAAACTACTTCTGGTCTCACCGCCAGAGGCGATGGTTTACCCTAAACCGATTAGACACCGATTTTTTTCGTTTTTGGATTTGGATGGAGCGAGGAATGAACGGCCAAACCCAATCGTTCTCCAGAGCCAGGATCCCGTATGGGACTTGGGGCAGCAGTTATTTCCCTGCCTGGCAGATGTCTGCTCTGGCGGAAGTGAATATCGGGCAGTTCGCCGGCGAGGCCATGAACCGAATCCTGGGGCTGAGAAAAGTTCCCGCCGCCGAGATCGAATACCTCATCATCGGTTCGACCATTCCATGGCACTGGAAATTCTGGAATGCGCCCCTCGTGGCCAGCTGTATGGGACGGCGCATCCCCGGCTATCACCTCGAACAGGCTTGCGCTACCGGACTGCAGGCCGTGGTGGCTGCGATCGCCGAGGTGCAGGGGGGGGGCCAGGACGTCGTCGGCGTGCTCACCTTCGACCGCACCAGTGATTCTCCTGCAGGCGTTTTTCCGGAACGTAGATCGCATCAGAGGACCTTCGTACTCAGCGACGTCTGGGACAACTACGGCTTCGACCCGGCTACCGGCAAAGCCATGATCGCATGCGCCGGCCAGGCAGCCAGAAAGTACCAGTGCGACCGGCGCGAGGTGGACGAGCTCGCCTGGTATCGCCACAGCCAATACCACAGCGCCTTGAATGCGGGGCGGCTCGACAGGATCCTGGTGCCGCTCGAAGTGTTGGATCAGCGAGGTAGTCCACTCGGCCGTATCGACAAGGATGCAGGAGTGCGCCACCTGACTATGGATGGACTGCGCGCCATGCAGGAACTGGACCGGTGCGTTACCGCCGGCACGCAAACGCACGCCTCCGACGGTATGGCAACGCTGCTGGTTGCTTCCCGGGAAAAAGCCCGCGAGCTGAGCCGGAGGCCGGAAATTGACATTCAGCTCGTCGCGAAAACTGAAGTGAGAACGTTGCCGGTCCTGATGCCGGAAGCGCCGGTACTTGCCGTCCAAAAACTGCTGGCACGAACCGGATTGAAAATGACCGACTTTGCGGTGGTGAAAAATCACAATCCGTTCGCGCTCAACGATGTGATCTTTGCCCGGCTCATGGATTATGATTGGCACAAGATGAACACAACCGGGAGCCCGCTCGTCTGGGGCCATCCCCAGGGCCCGACCCTGACGCGCGTCTTGATCGAAGCGCTCGAGGAGGCGGTATGGTTAGGCGGCGGCTACGTCCTGATCTTTGGCTGTGCCGCTGGGGATGTCGGCATTGCCGCAGTCTTCCAGGTCGCGGATCGAGGTGATCGAAGATGAAGTCGCTACGAAAACCGACCACCGAGACCCTGGGCCTGGGGACCGTGCTGGGAATCTTCAAGAGCGGACACCTGCCGGCCACATCGGAAAGCCTTGTGGACAGCGTCTTTGGCCAACCACATCAGCGCGGCGCCCTGGTGATCTCCGGCGCCAACGGGATCGTGGGCGCAGGCAAGACCATGCAGCTAGCCTCAAGGCTCCAGCCGTTCGGCATCCGAACGGTGGCGCTCGACTTCGCAGGCGTCCCCGACAGCATCGGCAGGCACTTCCCCGGACTGCAAAAGACCTTCGGCAAAGAACGTGCCCAGGCCATCATGGCCAGCGTGATCCGGCTCCACTACGATGGCCGCTCTCTGCCGGCCGACTTGATCCAGTTCCGGCCTCGCTTCCTGCTCGAGGCAATCCCGGAGATTCTCGAAATCAAGAAAGCTCACTACCGGATCTTTCGTGAGGCCTTTCCGGAGATCGAAATCCGTTCGGTGACCTCGGGATTTCCGGCTTCCGAACTGGGAGTTGCCATTGCACACCCGGCCTTCCCTCACGAGACCAACAAGATCTGGGAAGTAGTCGAGCCGGAACCCTCGGATGTTACTAGGCTCTTCTGGTCTCTCGGGCTCATCCCCATTCCAGTCAGCGATCACTGGTCCTTTGTGCTGGACGTTCTTTTCTGCGGCCTCACCCTCGCCGGCCTGAGATACCAGCGGGCCTCCAACATGCCTTACTGGAAGATTGACAAACACATCAGGAAGATGGTGGGCTCGAATCCGTTCCGCGCTCATGATGCCATTGGCCCCCGCGGCGCCAATTTTCTCACCTGGTCGTGCCTGCACCATTTGAGTGAGAAATACGGCGCGCTGTTTGCGCCCACTCCCGACCTCGTCGAACGCAAGGAGAGCGGACAGACCTGGTATCCGCCGGGTCATTTCCGCCCCCTGGTGAATTGGGATCTGAGCGCGATGGAGGAAGATGAACTGCACAGTTGGATCCTCGGTCCGGTAATTCAGATGACCAGCCTGATGCTGCATGAGAACAGGGCTCACCTGTCTCACCTCAATATCATCGGCGAACTCTGCGCACAGTTCCGAAGAGGAATCCTCGCATTCATTCGCAGCATCGGCCCCGACGCCGCGATCGCAAGGGTGGAGGCCTACCATCGGCTCCATCCCGGGGCCGCCTCCTCCGCCTGGTATCCCGGCGCATTCGCCCGGGTGGAAAGTCACGAATGGCAACAACTCTACGTCAATGCCGAGCATGACGGCACCGTGGGCGTGATCAGCATCGGCCGGGAGAGTTATAACGGAGACGTCGATGCTGAATTGAACCGGGCGGTCGACTGGCTCCTGGCAGAGAAAATCGAGCGCGTCATCGTCACCGGCGATTTTCACCTCTCCACCCAAATGACGGGGGCGGACGTAAGCGAGTTCTTCCCTGCTCTCGATAGCGAGGCACGGGGCTTCGAAATCTCACGCCGCTGGTCCCAAACCGCCAGACGGCTGCACGACGAGTTCCGCGTTTCGGTCGGTTTCGTCGGCGGCAAACGCTGCCTTGGTGGATGGCTGGAATTGCTGATGCACTGCCACTACCTGGTCTGCGTCGAGCGGGCGCAACTTGGAATGCCGGAAGTAACGTTGCCGGTGGTGCCGGGCATGGAAGGCTGCCACTGGCCATTCCGCAAAACCAGACCCACCGACTGGCCCAGGCTGCTCCAGTTTCTGCTGACCGGAGAGTCCATTTCTGCCGAGCAGGCATTCCCCTGGCTGATCGATTACGCCGGACCCTTGGAGCAGGCCCTGCACGTCGCCTGGCAAACCGCGGCCGGCGAGGCCCAGGAACTTCCCCGGCGTGATGTTGTGGCAGAAGTACTCCAGCACGTGCCGACGGACGTTTCTCTTCCGGAAACTGACGCTGCTCTGACGCAAGCTGCGCGCAGGGCGATTTTTGACTGTATCCGGCAATCCTGCAGCGCGCCGCTGTCGGAAGCCCTGGAAGTGCAGGCAAAACTCTCTGCCGGATTCATGAGCAGCGATTTCTGCCGCCAGGGAAGAATCGGCAGCGACGCGCTCAAATCGGCCAATGCATGATAGACGCTTCGCCAACAAAAGATCTATCAAGGCTCGCCTGATGCACGTTGACAGAAAGCCTTGACTGCCCGACGCCAAGGTGCCTCCAGCACATCGAGAACCGAATGGCGCGGATGCCGCAGAAAAAGGTTTTCAGGTCAGTATTCAAGGCAGGTGGCCTTACAATCACCGGCCAACGCCCACCAATGATGCGCACCTGGGCTCATGCCACGTCCAGCACAGCGCGGGGATTCCTTACAGCACTCCGCAAAAGCGTCCCTGCCGCACCCGAGAGTGCGCGGCGCCCTTGTTCCCACTCCTGCAATGTGCGTACCGAGACCGAAACTGGGGACTGACGACGGCAACGCTCTCAGCTCCTGCTGATTGGCCAGAATCGGTTCCATGCCAGAGCGACCCGCCCATCTACGTCGTCCCCTCGTCGGGCGAGACCGGCAGCTTCGTCCTCTTGACGACAGCGTCGGTTATGACCAGCTCGACGCGCGGACTATACAGAAGCGAAATCGGTTGCACTCGCATGGGGGTGTGCTCTCTAATAGATCCGAAAGCCGGAGGAATGACGATGAGAATGCGCACCTTCTTTTGGTCATTGTTGACGATGTGCAGCTTGTGCATCACGGTTGCCGCAGGACAAACCGGGCAGCCGGATCCGTGGCAGACCAGGATGGCCGAGGCACGTGCCCGCTACGTCGCCAAGGATTATGCCGAGGCTGAAAAACTCTACCTGAGGGCGCTCGAAGAAGCCGGCGGAGTAAAGAGCGCCGATCCCAGGGTCGCGGAGACCTGCCTGCAGCTCGGCATCGTGTACAACGCCCAGAAGCGCTACGCGCAGGCTGAACGGGCGTTCGCGCACCGCCTGGCCATCTGCGAGGAATTGTTCGGCGCCGACAGCCTCCAGGTTTTTGATGCCGTTATCAGCATGGCAAACTCGTTCGAGACGAATGGACACTGGAACGAAGCCGAAGCCTCGTTCCGGCGCGCCGTGGCCATCCGCGAACGGTACTACGGCGCAGACCACGAACAGGTGGCATTCGCCCTGAACTCCCTCGCAAGATGCCTGGACGGCAGCAAGAAATGGAAAGAAGCGGAAGACGCCGCAATGCGGGCGATCGCCATCCTCAGTGCCAAATACGGCACAAATGATTCCAGCCTTACCACGAGTTACCTGATGCTGGGTTCCATTTACAGTCAACAGAATAGATTTGCGGAAGCCGAGCGAGCTTATTTGCGCTGCATCTCGGTGGTAAAGGAATCGGCGGACGCCAAAACGCAGGCCTATTATCGCAATGCGCTGGCGGGCCTGTACATGCAGTCTGCGAGGTTTGCCGAAGCGGAGGGAATTTACAAGACCAACCTCGAGAACCTGGAACAAAAGTGTGGCACCGAAGGGACGGAATTGTTACCGACACTGCAGGGCTATGCGACTTTGCTGCGCCTGACGGGCCGGCGAGCGGAGGCGGCGGCCGTTACCCCACGCGAATGGAAGCGCTGATGAAAAAGTGAAGGGAAGAACCAATGGGGCGTTTGCGAATCTTCCCGCAGACGGTTCAAAGAACGGTTATCTGAAGATCGTCAAAATAAATAACCGAGTCGGCCTTGGTCCACACCCCGACTTTGCCTGCTTCTTTGAATGTGTCATCTTCCACTTCGTAGAGCTTTTTTCCGTCGTGATATACCTCAAAGAGGTTGCCTTTGGCGACCACGCGCAAGATCCCCCACTGTCCCGATGGAACCTTCTCCTTCATTCCATAAGTGCGCCCTAAGCCCTTGAGCGGCAGATCCGTGCGCACGCCATTCTGGACTTTATAGAGCACGACATTTCCTTCGAGCGCATTGGCCCGGACAATATAATAGTTGTCCTTGTCGCTATAGCGCCATACAATCCCCGCAGCCTGATCCCCCCGTCCTGAAACCGGTTTGAACTTCACGCTCACGTCCACATCCTTTGCGGTCAACCCATCATAGACGCAAACAGGGAAGCGATAGTCCGTTCGATCAGCATCAGTCTGAGCCAGGATGTTCCCGCGATCGGGGGAAGCATCGTCCTTTATTACCACCCATTTCCCTGGTAGGCCCTTGCCGGTAAGCGCCGTGGAAAATCCGCCCGGCGGCTGATCGGCTTTGTCTTTATTAAAATCAATGGTTACGACCTGCGCGGAAAAAGCTGCTGCAGCAATCAGAAGACAAACAAGGCCCAAGCCCCACATGGATCTCATTTGAGCTGCTCCTCGTAAAAAGGATTTTGGAACTTCGTCAACTCCGGCCACGAGCAATCTCGTCGTCCGAGGTCTCTGCAGTCTAGCACGTGGAGATGAAGGGCAGATGAAATCATCGAAGATCTACATTCAGGACGGCGGGATCCTGCATGCGCTCCTGCAGCAGGGGAGTGTGGAGGACCACAAGAAGTGGTTTCCCGTCTGGTGCGGCTCGGGCACCTGATCACCGTTCTGGCGCAGAACACCTTCACCCAGAAACGCCCGCGGAAACCGTTGCTCCATTTCTCCTGGGCGCTGCGAATCGGGGCTGATCCGGTTGCTCAGTCCCGAACACCGGACGTGCCTCACGGCTGAGTTGAGGTCGATCACCTTTTGAACCGGCCCTCCTTCATGGTATGTTGAACCCCTGGAAATTTTGGATTTAGGAGCAGCTGCTATTTTAGGCATTCGCTTCAGACTCGCGGAGCCGCAGAGTCCGGGTAGCCACAATCCAAAATCCGCAATCCAAAATCCGAAGTCAAGATGGAGGGCAACACCGTGCAACCTGCGGATTACTTAAAGAGATCCCTTCTAATCATCGCTGCCATCTGCTCGATCGCGTGGGGGCCGCCCGCCACAACCACTTTTTCCGTATCCTTCGACCCGGCGCTTGGGAACGAACCACTTTCAGGCCGGATTATCCTGATGCTCTCGAGAACCAATCGGTTTTTAGCAACCGAGAACGGAACTCCATTTTTCGGGATTGGGGTCGAGGACCTGAAGCCCGGGGCAACGGTGACAGTGGATGCCGACGTGCTCGGCTATCCGATCAGAAGCTTGCGCGATCTGCCGGCCGGCGACTATTTCGTGCAGGCATACCTGAATGTCTATACGACTTTTCACCGCGCCGATGGGCACACGGTCAAGCTTCACAACGACCAGGGGGAGGGACAGAACTGGCAGCGCTCCCCGGGCAATCTGTTCAGCGACCCCCGGACAATATCCTACGATCCACAGAAGGGCGGAACCATTTCCGTTGTCATGAACAAGAAGACCTCGCCGATTGAGCTTCCCAAAGACACTGAGTGGATAAAGACGGTCCGCATTCAAAGCAACCTGCTGAGCAAGTTCTGGGGCACGCCCATGTACGTGGGCGCCCGCGTGCTCCTGCCCAAAGGCTTCGCCGAACATCCCGAAGTGAAATATCCCGTGATCTTCTCGGTAGGACATTTTTCGATGGGCAGCCCCGGCAGGTTTCAGGCGGACGAGAAAAATGCCGTCTATCAAGCTTGGACCGCGCCCGACATGCCTCGAATGCTTCTGGTCACCATTCAGTACGCCTGCCCGTACTATGACGATTCTTATGGCGTCAATTCGGAAAACGTCGGCCCCTACGGCGATGCCGTCACTCAAGAGCTTATTCCCTATCTTGAGAAGGAATTCCGCGGGATTGCCAAGCCCTATGCGCGTGTCTTGACCGGTGGCTCGACGGGCGGCTGGATTTCACTTGCGGATCAGGTTTTTTATCCCGACTTTTATGGGGGAACCTGGACGTTTTTCCCCGACCCGGTCGATTTTCGCAAGTATCAGATCGTAAATCTGTATGCGGATGCCAATGCCTACTTCCGCGAATACGATTGGGTGAAGGTGCCTCGCCCGGGTAAGCGTAGCCCTGATGGGAACGTCGCATACACGATGGAGCAGGAGAACCTGAAGGAAGAAGTCCTGGGCACGCGCTATCGCAGCGGCGGACAATGGGCGATCTGGAACGCGGTGTTCGCGCCGGCCGCTGAGGACGGATACCCCAAACCTCTCTGGGATCCGCTCACCGGGAAAATCGATCACACCGTTGCCGAGTGGGCGAAAGAGCACTACGACATCCGCTACTATCTAGAGAAGAACTGGGCAACCATCGGATCCAAGCTGGTGGGGAAGATCAACGTCTTCGTCGGGCGCATGGACGACTATTACTTGAACGAGGCCGTGTACTTCCTCGATGACTTCATGTCGAAGACGCAGAACCCGCACTACCCGGGCAGATTTGAATACGGCGAGCGCGCCGGTCATGGGTGGAACCCTTACAAGGGCATGGATCTTTATAGGGAAATGGCGGAGCACATCGCCAAAAACGCCCCGCAAGGCGAAAGCAACCAAGCCTGGCGGTACCAATAAGGATTCGACACCAGCGCGCCGCGCCACTTGAATCGAGGGGTGCAACCCGCAGCCATGGTTCCCGCGGCGAAGTTCAGGGTTCTAGGCTCTCAGCATCTGGTCGTGCTTCTGGCCCTTACAATTCTGGTCATCCTCGTGGTCTGGGGAGCGAGGCGGATGCGCGACCAAGCGAAGGTGCGCTTCGGATGGGTGCTTGGCTTCCTCCTCTTAGGTTATGCATCGGTTCTTTATACCCAGAAGGCATTGGATGAAGGTCTGCATGCAAGCAGCTCGCTTCCCTTGCAGCTATGCGATTGGGTTCTGCTCGCCTGCCTGATAACTCTATACCGTCCGTGCGCCCTTGCCTCCGAGATGGCGTACTTCTGGGGCCTCGCCGGCACGCTCCCGGCCATACTGATGCCTGACATTGCGCAAGGGTTCCCAGCGTGGAGGTTTATACAGTTTTTCTGGGGACATGGAATCGCCTTGCTGTGCATCGCTTATATCATTGCCGCACAGGGTTTCCGGCCGCGTCCGAGAAGCGTTCTCAGGATGATGCTCGCGGTCAACATTGGCGGGCTGGTGGACTTGGCTCTCGATCTTGCGTTCGGATGGAACTATGGATATCTACTGAAAAAGCCGTCGCAGGCATCCCTTTTCGACTATTTGGGGCCATGGCCCTGGTATCTGGTTTCGCTCGAAATACTCGCCCTGGTGATTTTCTGGATGCTGGCATTACCGTGGAGAATCCAGGATCGCATTCGTGCCAATCAGCGAAGCCCAAGGAGAACCTCCGAGTAGAGGAGGTGGATGTCCAGAAGGCATCTCCTCCCCCCTCACAGACCTCAGCGTGCGGGAATACCGCACTGGGTTCCTCAAACATGATTCCCCTGAACTGCACCAGCGGACCCGGGCCGCGTCAGCCGCGGCGACAACAGCGGATGGAGTACCAGGAGTTCTTCGTAAGCAGGCCATGAGAAGGTTTTCCCGCGTGCGTCCAAGAGGCTTGCCCTAGGGAACTCCGTACCATCCTTCGACCACTTGCGGCCCGGAAACCCCAAGTCCCAGGAGCATCCGGCCGCCGGAGAGGAAGTCGAGGGTCGCGGCTGCCATCGCCGCGCTGGCTGGGGTGCGCGCGGGGATTTGCATAATCCCGGTGCCGACGCGGATCCGCTCGGTCTTTGCCGCCAGCCAAGTCAGCGGTGTGATGCAGTCGGAGCCCCAGGCTTCCGCGGTCCAGAGGGAGTGATACCCAAGGGCGTTCAGCCTCTTGAGCCAGCCGCAAGCGCTGCAGTGGGGGGAAGGCAAGAACCCCGAGATGTATGCCGAGACGCAACCCAGGAGATTCCATGGCCGCCTTTGCAGCTACGCGAATCGTAACACGAGTGACGGTTTATTCAATCGTCCATAGCTCCGCGGTCTGATTTTCGAGAACAGCACCTGAATTCTCTCCCCAGCTCCCCTGCTCCTCTGCCCCTATTTAGCGTAGCCGATGGCGCTGATGGGCTGGAGCTTCGACGCGCGGTGCGCGGGATATAGGCCAAAAAACATGCCGATCGAGATCGAGAAAATGACGGCAAGTACGATGTATATCGGCGATAGGCTGAACGGAAGCCCGGTCAGGAGCGATACTCCATATGCGGACGAGAGGCCCAGTGTGACACCGCAGACGCCGCCAATGCCCGTCAGGACACCCGCCTCGATCAGAAACTGCCACAGGATATCCTGGCGTTTGGCCCCCACCGCTTTGCGGATGCCGATTTCACCGGTGCGCTCGGTAACGGAAACCAGCATCATGTTCATGACGCCGATCCCCCCGACCAGCAGGGCAATGGAAGAGATCGCCGCCAGGACCATGGCGATCGGCGCCGTGACATTGGAAATAAACTCGAGCGCGGCATCGGACGAGGTCACGGCAAAGTCGTTGGTCTTATCGGCCTTCAGTTTCCGCTGCTGGCGCATGACCCGGATGATGTCGTCCTTGGCCACATCGAGGGGCACCCCCTCCTTCACAGCAGCAACCACAAGTTGCGTATCCCGCTCCGTCCACATGGTGGCGTTGTAGGTCGTGTAGGGAATCATGGCAAAATTCTCGCCCAGGCTGCCAAACAGAGTCTTGCGCTCGGCAAAGGTTCCGACAACCGTGAAGTCGTCGTTTGCAATCCTGACCTTCTTCCCGATCGGATCGGCATTCGGGAACAGATCGCGTCGTGGGCTGTGACCGAGGACTACTACCCTGGCCCGATGCAAGAGCTCCTCGTCGGTGAACATCCTCCCCTCTTCCAAATCGAGGCTCTGAATGTAGAGAAGGGCCGGCTGCGTTCCGATGACTTGAACCATGCGGCTCTTTTGATCTTTATAGCGCAGTGTCGGCGGGGCGCCGGCGGGCTCCACTATAAATGAGACATGGCGCAAAGTGGCGGTGCATTGCTCGCGGATCGCTTGCGCGTTCTCATCGGTGATCGATTTGCGGTGAAGCATGGATTCGTCAAACCCGCCCACGAAGATGTCAAACTTCTGCACCTCCAGTACGGTCTGGTCGGAGTGGCTGATGTCCTTGGTAATGCTGTCCTGCAGGCCTACCAGAATTGAGACCATGCCCATCAACGACGCCACTCCGATGGCAACACCAAGTACGATCAGCCCGCTCCTCAGCTTGTGCGCGCGGAGCACATCGAGCGCAATGATCAGGTTCTCATAGATCAATCCCGTACGTTTGCCGTCATTCATAGCGCAATGCCTCGATCGGGTCGAGGTTGGCAGCCTGCACGGCCGGATAAGCGCCGAAGAAGACCCCCACCGCGAATGTAACACCCATGCCTATCATTATGGACCAGATTTTGATTGCATAGGGGAGAGGAGAAAAGTAGGCGATAGCGGCCGCGATGACAAAACCCGCCGCAATTCCCAAAAGACCGCCGACGCTGGAGAGCGTGATCGCCTCCACGAGAAACTGCCAGAGAATGTTCATTTTGGTTGCGCCCACGGCCTTACGGACACCTATCTCGCGCGTCCGTTCCGTGACCGACACCAGCATGATGTTCATGATCACGATTCCGCCCACAACCAGGCTGATCGAGACGATCCCGATCAGCACGGCGAAGATCTTCGAGCTGATGGAACTCCAAAGGTTCAGAAGGTTGTCCGCGGTCACAATCGCGAAATTGTCTTCACGTTTGGGACCAAGGCGGCGCAGGGTTCGCATCGCCAGGCGGGTTTGGTCGATGCAGGCCGTTACCTGATCGAGACCCGCCTTGATGGATATCGTCAGCGATTGGTGGGCGCCGAACATTTTTTGGAAGGTAGTGATGGGTATCACGACCATCAGATTGGGGTTGCCGCCCAACCCGGTGGGCTTTTGTGCAAGAACGCCAATGATCCGGAAGGGCAGCCCCGCAATCCGGATTTCTTTGCCGATCGGATCGACGTCGGGATAAAGCCGATCGGCCACGTCTAGGCCGATCACCGCCACATCCGTGCTGTGTTGGACTTCCTGGCCGGAGAAATGCCTTCCATCCTTGAGGTCCCATCGCCCCAGCATGGGGTAGTTCTCGGATCTTCCCTGTGTAAAGACCGATTTTATGTTGAGCGCATGGTTGCGCAACTCCGCGCTGGTTCCCAGATTCGCGTCGATGTACTGTGCCAAGGTGACACGCTCGCGCAAGTATTCCAGGTCGGAGATCGTGATTTTTGGGTTGTGCAGGGATTTCAGAAACTTGTCGAAGTCCGAGAGGATGTCGAGACCGTTCACCTGCTGGACCGAGTAAACACCCGAGCCTTCACCGGCCACCTCGTTTTCGATGTAGCTATTCGCACCGTCGATGATGCTGACCACGGCAATGACGGACATGACGCCGACGATGTTGCCCAGCAGGGTCAAAATCGTGCGCAACTTGTTGGCCCAAAGAGCCTCCAGCGCGACCATCACTCCTTCCAGAAGCTGCATTCGGACACTTCCTCCAAGCGACGCATACTGGTACGTTACGGCATCAGAAAAGGTTAACAAGATCTCTCGAGTCGTGCTGAGCGGGTTGCTGCTTGATTCATAGAGTCTTTGTCCTGGCGTTGGCCTCTAAAACTCAACTCTATACAGAGCGTCATAAATAATGCCACAAGCAAAAGATCATTTCGGGCGTGCGACAAGTTTTGTGGGGGTCTGGAAACAACGGTTTTTAAGGCCTGAAGGGCCGCCAGTTCGTAGGCCCGGCCTTACGGCCGGGATCCGATTCCGGATGAAAATCGAGTGCCGAAGGCGCTGCACTATTGAGTTTCCAGGTGCCGCGCCTTCGGCGCTCCATCTCTCTGCAATCCCTATCCCGGCCTTACGGCCGGGCCTATTCATTGCCGGCCCTTCGGGCCTGAATGACAACAAAATCACACTGGCGGGCACCAAGAGTCGCTTCCCGGTTCTTATTTGTGCCCCACGGAATTTAGATAACATACGACTACGCAGCATGCGGCAGAATTTATGTCGTTCTGTAAAAGACTCGAAGACCCACGGAAGGAGCAAATCAACGACCAGCCCCCATGGCGCGGACGAATTCAGCCGCGGAAGCAAACTGCATATAGGGGTTGTTGCGCTTCTGGTCGCCCAGCGTTGCGGTCGGCCGATCTCCATAGTTGTGCCCAGGATAAAGCACGATGTCGTCTTCAAGAGCGCGCAACTTCCGATTCAGGCTCCACCACATCTTTTCGGGATCGCCTCCCGGAAAATCCACACGACCGCAGGCGCCCACAAACAAAGTGTCCCCGGAGATTAAATTCTTCCCGACCAGAAAGCATTGCGATCCCGGCGTGTGGCCGGGAGTATGAAGGCAGCGAATCGGAATCTTCCCTACGTGGATCTCGTAATTATCGGAAACGGGCTGGATATTCTCCGCGTGCCGCTTCATGAATTCGATGGGAACCTGGTAGCGCTCAGCCATCTCGCGCACATATTTGATTTCGTCGGCATGCAGATAGACTCTCGCATCCGTGGACTCCAGCAACTCCTCGAGGCCATTGGCATGGTCGGGGTGCGCATGGGTAAGCAGGATATGGCGGAGCTGGAAGTCGAGTTTCCGGACGGTTGCGAGAATGGCAGGCACATCCCACGCAGGGTCAACAACCGCGGCTTCGCGGGTTTCTTCACACCCGATGAGATAAATGAAGTTCAGCATCGGGCCCAGCTCGATCTGCTTAAGGACAAATTTGTCTGAATTCATCATTGGGGGGAGGAGCGCTCCATGAGGTGATTGTTTTTCAGAATGGCGAGCACCTCTTCTGGAGTGTCCGCCACATTCATGATCTGTCTGTCGCGTTCCGAGATCAAGCCTCGCGCCATGAGGCTGCCTTCCATCCAGCTCAGCAGAGGTGCCCAGAAAGAGCGGCCCACCAGAATAATGGGAAAAGGCTGGATTTTGTGCGTTTGGATCAGGGTCGCCGATTCGAAGAGTTCGTCGAGGGTGCCGAAGCCTCCTTGCATGATAATAAACGCCCGGGAATACTTGACGAACATCACCTTGCGCACGAAGAAGTACCGAAAACTCAGGAGTGTCTTGATGTAGGGATTGGGGCGCTGTTCCATGGGCAGATTGATGTTCAGCCCGACGGACTGGGCGCCAACCTCGTGCGCACCCTTGTTCGCAGCTTCCATCACTCCTGGGCCGCCCCCGGTGATGATGGTGTATCCGGCAACGGCAACGGCCTTGGCCAGCGCGTAGCTCCTCTCATACTGTTCGCTCCCGGGCAAGACGCGCGCGGACCCGAAGAAGGTTACCCCTGGCTGGATTCGCGAGAGGGTATCAACGCCTTCGACAAACTCGGCCATGATGCGGAAAAGCCGCCACGACTCGCTGGCGCTGATCTCGTCCACGACATAGTTTCTTTCCATCAGGTCTCTCCATCAGGCTCTGCTGAGTGTCAGATTTTTTTCTCCGCTCTGACGAAAGGGGAATTATAGTCTCTCGGGCTCAATGATCCAATTCAGTATCCATGTCATCTTAAAGCAGTGGGGGGAAGGTCTGAACAACAAACGAGACCCGAGCGCGTGTTGCAAACTATACTCTCCACGGTTGGATTTATGTGATCATGGCGTAATATGAGGCAAACAGTGAGGGGCATTATGCTCGTCCATCGAAGGGCTCTGCTGCTCTGTGGGCTTTTTGCCCTCGGGGTTTTGTTTTGCTTCCCCATGGGGCAGGATTCAAACCAAAAGAACATCCGAGTTGAAGTTGAAATGGTCTCTCTCCCGGTAGTGGTCACGACGCGGGACGGGAAGCGGATCGCCGGTTTGGAGAAGGAGGATTTCCAGGTCTACGAGGACAAAATCCAGCAGAAGATTGAAGGATTTACTGCCGCTGATGAGCCGTTCTCCGTCGCCCTGATGTTGGACACAAGCGGCAGCACCATGATGAAGCTGCAGCGGATCCAGAATGAGGCCATCCGTTTTGTCAATCTGCTGCAGCCGGGGGATTCTGTCGCAGTCCTCTCCCTGGCTGAGGACGTCAAGTTGCTGGAGGATTTCACCGTCGCTCGCGGGCGCATCGCCGGCGCGATCAAGAGAACCAGCCCAGGGGGATACACGGTGCTATACGAAGCCGTCTGGCTCGCGCTCGAGGAAGTGCTTAAGCCCGTCCATCAGCGCCGCGCGCTCGTCTTATTCACGGACGGCGTCGATACGGCGAGCACCAGAGCATCGAAAGCGGAGACGATTGAGCTCGCAAAAGAAAGTCGGGCTCCGATCTATTGCATCTACTTCAATACACAGGATGAAATGCAGGGAACCTACCGTATTCCCACACCCACAAATCCTCGTCCCGCGTCACCTCCCATCCCTGGCGTGGGATCGAGTACCGAGGACTACATGGGAGGACGCCAGTACCTTGCGAATCTTGCGGATTACAGCGGGGGCATGGTCTTTGACGCTCTCAAAATGGAGGACCTGGGTCCGGCCTTTGATGAAATCGCCCACCAGCTCAGCAGCCAGTACAGCATCGGCTACTACCCCACCAACCAAAAGCACGATGGTAAGTACCGCAGGGTTGATGTAAAGGTTCTCAGGCCGGGTCTCTATGTGCGAACCAAGCAGGGCTACTTCGCGCCATACGACAAAAAACAGAAATAAAGCAGCGACGAAGAATACGGAAAGCACTTTTGCCGCCAAGACGCCAGGACTCCAAGGCGCAAGGTACTTATACTGTTGATTTTTGGGGGTCTTAGCGTCTTCGCGACTTGGTGTTAAGATTTGGTTGTTGAACCGATCGGGTCTCGAGTGCATCTGAATCAGATAGTTAGGCGCACGTGCCGCATAGGCGGTATGATTTCGGGTTGGAGGTGCAGATAGCTATGCAATTCATGGAGCGAAAGGTCCTGCTTCCTGCATTTCTGGCCCTAGGCGTGCTTATCTGGCTCGGGTTTGGGCAGGACGCCAAGCAACCGCAGAAAAACGGCCAGTCCATTCAGGTTCACGTCGAAATGGTCTCGCTCCCTGTCGTGGTCTCAGACCGCGACGGAAGACGAGTTAGGGACCTAAAGAAAGAGGACTTCGAGATATTCGAAGACAAAGTGCCTCAACAAATTGCCGGGTTCGAGGCCACGGATGAGCCGATTTCAGTCGCCTTGACGCTGGACACGAGCGGCAGCATGCAAAAGAAGCTGCGCCTCCTTCAAGATGAGGCGATCCGCTTTGTCAACACGCTCCATCCAGACGATTCGGTGGCTGTCCTCTCTTTTGCCGACGACGTCAACCTCTTGGAGGATTTCAGCATCAGCAGAGAGCGCGCCGCCTACGGCATCAAGGAAACCCGGGCAGATGGGAGCACGGTGCTGTACGAGGCGGTCTGGCTATCGCTGCAGGAAGTGCTCAAGCCGGTTAAGGAGCGAAAAGCGCTCGTGCTCTTTACCGATGGGGTCGACACCGCCAGCCGCAAGGCCTCGATGGGAGAAACGCTGCAGTTAGCCAAGGAGACGCAGGCGACCATTTATACTATATATTTCAACACGGAGGGCGACCTCGATACGGTTGGCCGGGGAGGACGAGTTGGCGGCATCCCCCTTCCGGGTCCCCCGGTGGTGATTGGACCAGGCTACCCCGGCCCCGGTTCAGGTTCGAGCGACTATGCTCAGGGGCGGCAGTACCTCTCCCAACTTTCCGAATTCAGCGGTGGGTTGTTTTTCGACGCCCTCAAGCCGGAGGACCTGGGACCGGCTTTCGAAGAAATTGCCCGCGAACTTAGTAGCCAGTACAGCATTGGATACTATTCGACCAACACCAAACACGACGGGAAATTCCGCAACGTCCAGGTGAGAGTCAAACGCCCGGGGCTCGCGGCTCGGACGAAGAAGGGCTATCTGGCACCCAAGGATGGCCGCGGCTAAGGGCTAGCGCAGGTATTACTACAGCCCCGGCAAAGTCTCGGCCAGGACGGAAATCGGTTGCGAAGTTGGGGACAATGCGCAGCGCTATCGCCTTGCATCTGCCCGCCCGGCGCGCG
>Ga0187878_1002459_pt1 | contig 16392 bp, 30 predicted proteins | sample June2016WEW_17_1_FD_132979 | JGI IMG/M metagenome (GOLD analysis project Ga0187878, IMG submission 132979) | Peatland microbial communities from SPRUCE experiment site at the Marcell Experimental Forest, Minnesota, USA - June2016WEW_17_150 | ecosystem: Environmental > Terrestrial > Soil >...
GCCGCCACGTATGTCCCGCCCGACCCCGCGAAATGGGCCCGGAACTTCCGCGCCAAGGTTTCCTAACTCCTGACTCGGTAATTTAATATCGCGTGAGTGCCCCGGCACCGGTGTCAATATACCGGGAAGCCGGGGCCTCTTTTTAAGGATTACCCATGGCAGCAAGCGATTATTACACCCTGGGACTTTCCCCTGGGGCGACCCCGAAGCAAATCCTGGCCGCTTACCGGCAACTCGCCTTCAAGTACCATCCCGACTACAATCCGGGACGGGAGGCCTGGGCCGCCGAGCAGTTTAAGAAGGTCAACCAGGCATATGAAGCTCTTACTGGCCGCTCGGCGCAGCAACGGATGGAGTCGTTCCAGCGACAGCAGGAAAGTGCCCGCATCGTGCAAATCAGGCAAATGGCGGAAAAGGGCGCCATGAAGATGGCGCGCCGGTATTTAGATATCCGCATCGCTTACGAAGAGGCCAAGGCCAGCGCCGTCGCCGGCTATAATGGCACTCCCTTCAACCGACAGATGAAGCGCAATTACCGCGACAGCATGCAGAACGCCCACATGAGCCTCGACCCGCTGAAGTGGCGCGAGAACTGGGCGAGTAAAGTATTGTAAAGCCCATTAAAGTATTGTAAAGTATTGGTGGTTGCAGGCGGTTTTCGACATTTACCGCCTGGTGTAGCCATAAAGCCTCCTGGTAGAGGCCGGGCCTGTTACCCGGCCTCGAACTGGTTTAAAAGCTCCGGCGGGCTGAAATTATCGAATTATCGAATACCGATAATGTGTTAAAGTGTAAAATTCTCTTTCAAAACACCTTGACAACACGCCGTAACCTGTAATATTATTTTCACCGTGTAATATTACAACCAGTTAAACAGCGGAGGCTCTATGGAACAACCACAGGAACCAATTCACCGAAATGTCGTCTGTCTATCGCACATGGACCCAGAACTTCAAAAGTGGTGTAAGGACGAAGCCGAGCGGCGCCATCAGGCCAACCCCAAGAAGCCGTACGGCATCTGGATGATTGTCGACGAGGCCCTGCGCGACTTCAAGAAAAAGTGTGAGGAAACCACCCCGGTAACCGCGGGCTAACGAGAGGATTCCCAGATATGCTCCCCTCGATTAGCCGTGGCCAAACCATGCGGTTGAACAACGGCTCGAATTTGCCGGTTGCTGGTACTATGCCCGAAGACTTAAATCTCCGGGCTATTGTTTTGTCGTGAAGGAGTCTTAGATGGACACGTCGGATGCATACCAAAAAATCGCTGGGTCGGCTTTCTTTTCAGTGCTCGCCACGCAATCCTTTATTGAGGATATCTTGAAACGCGACCCGGAAATTGAACTTGAAGAGAAGATTGCCCTCGTCCTCAAAAAGCCTGTTATCTTCATGTGGAGCAATAAGCTACCTATGGCATGGAGAGCATTCATTCGAGGCTATTTCTGGCAGCACCCTATCGCTGGTGAGGTCGTTATAACAGAGCCGGAGCCAACCGCAGAAGAAGCGGCGGCGATTAAAAAGGTCATGGATGATTATGATGAGGGCAAGGTTTCTATGCCTTTCATTGGTGGATTGAATTAAATGACTCCCGATGAACTGAAGGTTGCGGTCGCTGAATACTACCGCTATGAGAAGCAGTTTCCGCTCGTGGCGTTTGAGGCCAGCGGGCGGCTAAAAGCATGGTCAATCGACCGGGCCGATGTACTGGTGCTTTCCAAAAAACGCGAGCTTATCGAAATCGAAGTAAAGGTTTCCCGAGCCGATTTTCGCCGGGATAGAGATAAGCAGAAACACTGGCTGATGCGGGAGCACCCGGCAGACTACCCGCCGAATTACTTCTACTTTGCCGTTCCTATCGCCATTGCCAATGATGTTTCCTACGCCTGCGACCAGCTTTACACCTATGCCGGCGTCCTGGCGAGCGACGGCAAGGCCCCGCACAGTACGGCCGCCGCGTCCAGCATCCACGTTTACCGCGAAGCGAGGCAACTCAACGACGGCAAGCTTTCCCTACTAAATATCGCCCAACTGGTGAAAGAGCAGAGCGGAACCCTATGCCGCCTCGCCCGAGACTTGACTGAACTAAAGCAAAAGAGTGGGGCTTAAATGCAAGAACTTGAACAGGCCTTGGCACTAGCTCGTCTTGAGTTTCTAAGGGAACTCCAAAAGGCCGGGGTAGAGTTCGAAGTCTCTGCCATAGATGGATTCATCATCCTTAATCCAACCGAGACTCTCGAGTTCCTCGAAAACCCAGATGCCGTACTGGCGAAAAGAGCGGGCGTTGGGTTAGAAGAATGGCAAAGATGGAAAAATTATGTCTACGATGGCCATCAGGAGCCATTCCACACTATATCGTTACATGAATTCCTCACAAAACCGCCTAAGACCGCTAATATCAGTCGTGACTCCATCCCCTCAGACTTGAGGTGGGAAGTCTGGGAACGGGATAACTTTACCTGTCAACAGTGCGGGAGCCGCCGCCATCTTACCATTGACCATATCATTCCAATTTCAAAAGGCGGCCAGACTGTCAAGGAAAACTTGCAGACCCTCTGCAGCTCTTGTAATTCCAAGAAAGGGTGTAACGGCTAAACCGTTACTAAAAGATGGCAAGACCCAAACCCTGGCTCAAAATGTGGGTCGAGTCCCTTGACGACCCGAAAATGCTACGCCTTACGCTGGCAGAGGAGGCTACCTGGTGGCGTCTGTGCCGGCTTGCCCAAAGATGCGATGCGGGTGGTAGTATGATAACAAGCAGCGGCTCCCCACTAACGACAAATGAGATAGCCACTTGCCTTCATATCACATCCCCCGATGACATGGCGTCTTTCAATTCTATGCTCAAGAAGATGGAGGTCGAAGGCAGTTTGTGCTGGAATGATGGGGCTCTGCATATTATCCACTTCGTTGAACGGCAGCAGTTGGTACCCTCTGAAACACCAGAAGCCATTAGAGAAAGAGTCCAACAGTTTCGCGAACGGCACCGTGTAACGGGTAATCCGTTACAACCCTTATCCCCTTCCCCCTTAGAATCCCCTAAACCTTTAAAAGGAAAAGAGAACGAGAATACAGATAATAAAGATAGAGAGATAGAGAAAGGTCGTTACGTAACGACAGAAAATCCGTTACAGCAATCGTTACGTAACGATAAAACCGTTACACCTATCCTATCAGTGACAGGACAAGAGTTCATTAAAATCTTGTCTAAACTGGCTGGTTGGGTTTTCGATGAAGAAGACGACACAAATTGGGTTGCTGACTTTTTGAATGATTTCCCAGATACCGATTTAATGATGCTGAAAGGCTGCGTAGATTTTCACTCGTCTAAACCCGGGGCAAATAAGGGTGCCTGGAAAAATAGATTTAGGAACTGGGTAAAGCACGAGCGCGAGTGGAAAGCGAAAGAGAAGCGTTCCGGCGAAGAGAAAGGAGGCGTCTATCATGGAGAACGAAGAGGCGAGGGCGGCCCGGACGTCGGGCGGCGACCTGACGCACATCAGCCAGATACTACTAAATACCCGTTCAAACGAGTTATCTCAGGAGAAAACACTGACGAAGAAAATCGAACCGTGTGAATGTATGTACTGCAAGGAGACGTTCCAGGGTGAGGTCCTCTATTACCCGGGGCAAAAACCGCGGCGGCCGACCGAGTGCCCGAAATGCCGGGCCGGGCGGGAAGCCGAAGAGGCCCGCCTGGAAGAAGAGGAACTTGAGAAGAAGCGCGCCTTCATGCGGGACGCCTGGCGCCGGGGCTGCGGTATGCCGGCCCTACTCCTCGCTCGGACTTTCGATAACTTCGAGCGCAAATACCAGAAGGAGGCTTACCGGGCGGCGCTGGAGTGGGCCAGGAGCTTCGACCTGGACGAGCCGCGCCAGTCACCGTCGCTCATCTTCTATTCTGGCGTTCCCGGCGTCGGTAAGGGGCATCTGATGTCGGCGATTGTGAACCTGGTCATCGACAGTTGGAAGGGCCGGCCGGAGCCGGCGCGCCGTTGCCCAATCCGGTTCGAGAGCGGCCCGGGCCTGGTGCGTCGCATCCGGGCGACTTACAACCTGAGCCGGGATGATTACGGCCACGAGCGCGAGGATGAGGTCTACGCCAAGCTCTCCGGCGTCGCCCTGCTCCTGCTCGACGACGTGGGCAAAGAGGCCCCGTCAAACTTTACCCGGGAGACCTACTGGTACATCATCGACGAGCGGGTTAAGAACGGCCTGCCGGTTATCATGAGCTCGCGGCTGCCGTTCGAGGGCGAGCACTGCCTGATGGAGCTAATGGGAGAAGATACCGTCAGCCGGCTCTACGGCATGACACATGGCGAGGTTATCGAAATGACCGGCCAGGATTACCGGAAACTGAAGGCAATCGCGTGAAGGAGAAGAATACATGGACTGTATTATTATGACCGGAAAGGGTGCCGAACGGGAGACCGTATTTCTTAAATCCGGTCATGAGATAGGCACGCTAGCCGAGTGTGAGGCCTGGATTCAGGAGCGAAGAGACGCTGGTAACCGGGACGATTTTCAGATTTTCCGGCTCATGGCGAACCCCGGGCTGGCCCAGGTAACCGTGACTCCGCCGTTAGGCACTATACCAGAGGAAACCAGAGAAGCGGTTGTGGAAATGTCGGGGAAAGCAGCCGAAATGCTCGCCGCCGGCATCGGCAACCAACTTCATAAGCCCGTCAAGCTCATCCACTTCACGAACCGTGAGGAACTGGAAATCATCAATCCGACAACGAGGAGCTGACCAATGCCCTACAGAGGGAAGGGTGCGAAGAAAATTAAAGAGAAGGCACTCCAAGAGGCCTTTGCCGAGTATGCGGAGGCTGCTGATAAAGCCTTAAAGATACCAGGGAACGATACAGAAGAGAACCGTGAATTTGCCCGTCGTCTTCACGGGATGGCCGGAGATGTGGCGGGAAATACAACGAGGTGAAAAGGTGAAATCTCAAATCATCGTCGGAAGCGAGGAACTGACCAAGACTGACCTGGCCAAGCTTCTTCAGTCTATCCGCGACTGCGAGCAGGCCAACTTTAAGAATAAGGAAATCATGATATTCGTGGACGCGCCGGAACTATCTTCGGAAGAGGTATTGGCCATCATCACCGGTATAACGCCGGGATTCCCCAAGATAAAAACACTGTCGAAAGAAGCAGCAAGGGGTGGCTAGAATTTCCGTCGTCAACGAGTCGATGTCTTGCTACAACCTGGCCGTCGATAAAATCGCGGGTTACCATCGCTTTCTCGAAGACCAGGTGTACGCCGGAGGGTGGCAGCCGATGTCGATTTACGGCTCGCAGAAAGTCTATTTCTCCGTCATCTATACCTGGGACCTGCCGGGAATGGTTCAGCACGTTCTCGACGCCCTCAGCTGGGGATGCAAGGTCGAGGTCGGCGGCCCGGCCGCCACTTTCCTCCCCGGCTACATTCAGGAGAAGACCGGTATCGTGCCGCACCTGGGGCTCGACCCGCGCTTCGAACACATGCCGGGAGATTACCAGATGACCTTTACGAGCCGCGGCTGCATCCATAGTTGCCCGTATTGCGGAGTCAAGCTGGTGGAGCCGGACCTGCTTGAGTACAGGGATTACCCGCTGGCCCCGATGGTTTCCGATAATAATATCCTGGCGACTTCAAGAGAGCACCAGATTGAATTCGTTGAGCATTTTATGAAATTCGGCAGACGAATTGACATCAACTCCGGCTTCGACTGCCGGCTCTTTCAGGAGCATCACTTTCGGAATTTTTCTCAGCTCGACTTATTCACCTGGCGGTTCGCCTTCGACCAGATGGACGTCGAGCGGGATTTTAAGCGGGTGGCCAAACTCATGCGGCGTCACGGTTTCGATAGGCACAATGTCACCGTGTATGCGTTGCTTGGATTCCCCGGTACGACGCCTGAAGAGAACCTCTACCGGCTGGATACCATCATCAAGGAGGGCCTGAACCCGTACCCGATGAGATATTTCCCCATTAACCGGGTCGATGCGCACCGCTACGTAGCGCCGGGGTTCACCGAGGAGTTTCTGTTCAAAGCACAAACCTATTACATCAGTCCATTTCTCTGGAAGGCTGAATCCTTCGAGAACTTCAAACCCGGTAAAAACAAGCAGATTGTCAAAGCGAGGGGAGCACAACCTTCGGGAAATATGGAGGGCCTAAATGCCTAAGGGCTATCCTAACAATCGGATAGCGGCTTTAGCCAGGAGGTCAGCGAGTTTATTAGCTGCCGCGGCCAAACGTAAGGAGGAGATACCTCCCATTATGAGATTTTGGCAGAAGGTGAGTATACAGGAGAATGGCTGCTGGCTATGGGATGCCGGTATCTCGAATCACGGTTATAGTGAATTCAGCTTGGATGGGAAGATGATTAAGGGCCATCAATTTGCCTATGAGCATTTTAGAGGGTCTATTCCCGAAGGTTTGGAGCCGGACCATCTTTGTAGAAATAGGGCTTGCGTGAATCCCTGGCACATGGAGCTGGTCGTTCATATCGAAAATTGCAATCGGGGTGAGGTCGGGAAGCACAATCGGGATAAAACCCATTGTCCACATGGTCACCTCTACGATGAGAGTAACACTTATTATGCGCCTGGAGTTACTAATCGACAGTGCCGAATATGTAAAAGAGAAAATAAGCGTAAATACCGAGATAGAAAGCTCGGTGAGCCTATCAAGGAGGCCAAAGTTGGGAATTCAACAGGGACGATTGTGGGCTCTCAAAAGGGTGATGGCCCAATATTCCACGATGCGGATACATTGTTACCCGTGTTATCCACAACACAGAAGGGCGTTCAAGCCTTCAAGAAACGCCTCAAGGGTGAGGGAGTAGATGTCGAAGATATCAAAGTGGTCGAAGTGGAAATAGTCGAGAAGAAGAAGTAATGGGAGTTCTGGTAACTGACGATAAATGGGTTCTGCAACCGGGAGGTGTTCTCGATATCGTTGACGAGCAAGTAGCCCTGGCGGCTTCAGTGGATGGTACGCTCACCAAGGCGAATTTGCCGCAGGCTCTGGAAATGATGCAGAAAGAAGACCCGGCTAAGTTCGAGCAGTTCAAGCAAAAATATTCGGAAATACAGGCCGGCTCCGTTACGCTCACCATCGACCAGATTATCCAGATGACAAGGGATGGCGACTCCCGAATGAAGGAATTCGATGAGGGCAGCGAACGCTTTGTCGGAGAATCGTTCGCCCGGCAGATACGAATGTGGCGCGTCGACGGCCACTGTACCTGGAGAACCGTCGCCCGGAGGGCTTACGCTGCCTCCCGTTTATTTGGAATTACCCGGGGCGCCTGGTGGTCCCCGCCGTCTAATGAACTCGCCGGCATGAGCCTGTGCAAGCGGGCGGCGGAGTTGCTGGGTGAGAATTATCGAGAAGACCCGTGGAATTAAATCGAGGTCGAGGTGTAAGAATGGAGAAGCGTTTTCAGACGGTGACCTTTAGAATGGTGACCAATCAGCAGGGGAAAGAGGTGCCTATCCCTCTCTCGGTACGGTGGGAGGTTCTAGGCTACACCCCAGAAGAAGAGGCTAAGGTTACAAAAAACGTCCAAGCCGTCATGGGGATTTTGGCTGGCCTTAAAATCCCTGATGTTGTTGAACACGTAGCAGCAGCAATGAGGCGAGATTTCCCGGCCAGGGACATATTAGTTATCGGCGGCAGCTACCTCTACGAGTATCGGCAAGAGCCTGCGATGAGCCGCAAGGAATTCTTAGCCTTGCCGATAGAAGAGCGGCGCAGGCTCCTTAAAGAACAGGTGGAAGCCCTCGCGGAAAATCCGGGCGAAAAACATGAAGACCCGCCGCGGGAGTAAGAAGTTCCGGAAGATACCGCCGAAGGTACGGCTGCATTCCGGCTTTATCCCGCCTGAGTGCCGGGAGGCCTTCGAGAAATTCAAGGTCAAGTGCGATGTGATGACGCTCGGCCAGGCCGGCGCCGTTAAACGGGCCAGGGTCTGGGAGAATATGAGCTATCAGGCCGTCGCCCAGTACTGCTATGATAACCGGGCTTTTAAGGGCTGGGAACGCTGGTCGCCGCCGAATGACCCGGCCGTGGGGATGGCGCTCGTGTGGCGGGCGGCACAAATTCTCGAGGAGGACTGGACCTTACCGCCCTGGTAAAGAAAGGAGAACATAAGTGGTGAGAGACTTTCAACTGGTAGCAGGCGGTGTGATAGCGGGAATAGGTTTAATCACTGTACTGCATGATTTCTGGGATGATAAGGTTGATTTTAAGACCGAGGTAGGTATGTTAGATTTTATAGCGAGTTCAATATGGCTCATTGGTGGTTTAGTAATCATATTCTCGTGAGGAATAAATGGCTATAATCGCCTTCACATGGACGACGGCCGCGGTGACCGGTCCCATGCCTCCATGCGAGACCCGCTCCGGAACCGGGCGGCATATTCGTCGTCCCAATCCCTCCTGGTGCGGCGCTTGGCTCCCGAGAGCAGCGCGCTATGGCGGTATCTTCTTGGGTAATATCGTGCTCGAGGTGAAACCCTACCGCCAGAATACCGGGCAAATGACACCTCACGATTACGAATTAGAGGGGCTTGCCTGGATGGAGCGGAACGGGCTTCTCATCCGAAAGCAGCCGCCCCGGGTATTCTTCGATAACTGGAAGCGGGAGAATGAGTCGGTTTACGTGGTCGATTTCCAGCCTATCGACCTCATTAACCTGGCTAAATATCTTGAGCTACGCGGCGAAGCCGACCACCGGAAACATACCCGGGAGCCGGCAAAGCAAGGAATATTTGATTTGAGGTAGGAGGTTAGTAGAGTATGGCTGACGAAGAGAAAGTAGCAATCACCAAGCAAGGATACACCTACCACCGGCCTGACTGCCCGATGTTAAAGCTCCATCGGGGAGCAGCGCCGCCCTGGCATGTAACCCTGATGCCGTTGGCGGAAGTGCCAGCGGGCCGAATCCCCTGTTTAACGTGCAACCCACCGAAAAGGCCGGAGAAATAGCATGGATATTCTACTCGGTTATGAGATTGGCACCGGAGCTGAGGTAAGAATACCGCTCCGGCATACCGCTATCTTCGGCATGACGCAGCTCAGTGGCAAGACAACGGCGCTAGAGGCCATTATCACCCGCTCTGGGCTTCGGGCGGTCGCCTTCATCACCAAGCGGGGTGAGGCGGGCTTTAAGAGCGGCAACCCGATAATACCCTTCTACCGGCCGCGAGCCGACTGGCAGTTCGTCGAGAGCCTGGTCAACGTCGCCCTTAATGAGCGCGTCAAGTACGAGCCGGGGATGCGCTCGGCTATCATGCGGGCCTGTCGCAAGGCGACCGGGCTTGATGAAATACGCCGGGAGGCGCTGCACCTGGCCGCAATGTCCAAGGGCGAATTTATGAAGTCCGTCTTTGAGCGCCTCGTTGCCTACCTGGATATCGTGGTTCCGGAGCTGGCCAGGTACACATTTTCCACCAGTCTTGACCTTAAAACCGGCGTGAACGTCATGGCCCTGGCTGATATGCGTGCTGAGACCCAGCAACTCGTCATAGCGAGCTGCATCGAAGAAATTAACCGGGTTCTCGACCACGTTATAGTCGTCGTGCCGGAAGCCTGGGAAATGCTGCCGCAGTCCAGGCTGACACCGGTGAAGTGGGTCGCGCAGCAATTCATCCGCAAGGGCGCCGCCCTGGGTAACTTCATGTTTCTCGACAGTCAGGATATCGGCGGCATTGATAAGACCCCGCTGCGGCAGGTGGATAATTGGCTCCTTGGCCGGATGCGGGAGGCGCACGAGGTCGAGCGGTTCTCGAAGCAGGTGCTCGGCGCCAAGATTCCGGCCGATGAGGTGCAGACGCTCAAGGTCGGTCACTTCATCGCCGTCCTCGGCGACCAGGTGAAACGCGTCTACGTGCTGCCGGCAGGCGTTCCTGAAGACATGGGAATTAAGGTCGCGAAGGGACAAATGACGGTCGAGGAGGTCAGCCAGGCGATGATGGCCTGTGACCCCCACGTTCACAGCCTTAACGGAGTCCCAGTTGATGATTACTTTCGACCGGTACAAGTACCTGTCATCCCTCTCCCCCGTTTGCTGGAATTACGGCTTGAAAAGTTAGAGAAGGAGGTGGCCAACCTTGAGCGTAAAGGATAAATGTATGCTCGGCATAAGTATAATTTGCCTCCTCGGTACGGTCCCCAATATTTTGCTTTCACGATACATTGGGGCCATCTTCTACATTTTGGTGTACATAGCTGGATACTTATCGGTGAATTTCTGGTTAAGGAGGTTACCTTGAACGAAGCTGAAATGGGAGCCAAGATTACGGAGCTCGAGGGGCGCATCGCGAAGCTGCCCGACTGGAAAAAGAAATACGAGGATGAACACGACAAGCTCGAAGCGGAACACACCCAGGTAGAAGCTATCCGGGGCTATCTCCAGCAGGCACAACACGGGTTGCAGTGGCTGTTTGGTAATGATATTCCTAACCTCATCCCGTCACCCGATGCCAGAACTATGAACCTTCAGGAGCAGCAGACTGTCGTGAATATATCCCACGAAGAAAAGCCGGTCAACCTGACGACTAATACGGTTGTCGGGAAAATTCTGTATGTCGCGCTCACCGAGCTGAAAGACGGATTTACCTCAGAGGAGCTCATGGCTCACCTGGCCGAGCATGGCTGGCCCATCGGCCCGAACACCATATCGCCGACAGTCGGCGGCATGGTCAAGAACGGCTCCCTGGTAAGGCTGCCGGACACGAAGCCTCCTAAGTTCCGGACTCCGATGCTAGTTAAGTTCAACGTCACGGAGGTTTAATGAAAGTCGAAGTGGGAGTATTTTCCGCGAAGCGCCTGCACAGCTTCACCACCACGACTCAGAAGGTGAAGTTCTGGACTCCGCAATGCTCGACCTGCCCCAAGTGCATGATTTATGTGGACGAAAGAGGCTATGTCCCATGCTCCCGAAGAAGCCGAAGAAGAGGCTGGCCGCCGTTTTGCCTTTGGGGAAAGGAACCACGCAGGTTGATTCATGCTAACCTGGAACGCAACTGCCTGCTAATGGGAAGGGCACCACATTTCAGCAAGGGAAGCAACAATGGCTAGGCCGGAGCCGCCGACTGCTCCCTGTACGGTCTGCGGCTGTAATGCCTGGTGGTGGCGCGCCGGGACAAAGGTTGTAGGCGAGGTGAGCGGTGGAGAATGGCTGTGCGGCATCTGCCATCCGAATCCGGCCGATTACAAGAAGAGCCAATTTATCTATTTTGACCACGGCGTAGCAAAAAAGGGCGAATGGTAGGAGATTAACGATGGGAACGAAACTGACAATCGATAAAGCCATTAAAAACCTCCAGATTTGCAGGAAAGATGCCGGCATGGTGCCGGATGATGAATGGCGACCGACTCTTAACATGGCCATTCGGGCTCTAAAACAGGAAAAGACAAAACAGTATGGCGAAGCAGCCAAGAATATGAGTGGTGAGTAGTAAGATGCTAATACAAGACGGAAGAAAACTGTATGAAGAAATCGCTAAGCAGCTGGCGCCCAGTTGCAAGCGCATAATGGTCGTCGGCTCCGTCCGGCGGGAGCGGCCGGTCGTTCATGACATAGACATCGTCCTGGAGGTCGAAAATCCGCTGGATTTCCAGTTGGCGATGAACCAGTTCGGCGCGCCCTTGATGAACGGCCCGAAAATCAAGCGGGTGAATTACAAAGGCCAGATGGTCGATATTTACCTGGCGAACGAAGAAACCTGGGCGACGCTGGTGCTGATTCGCACCGGCTCCAAGGAGCATAACAAGAAGCTGTGCTACACGGCGCAGACCCTCGGGATGAAACTGGCGGCCAGTGGCGACGGCCTCTTCGACAAAGACGGCAAACGAATCGCCGGTGATACGGAAGCATCGATTTTTGAGGCTCTCGGCGTCCCATATAAGGTGCCGCAGTATCGAAATTAGGAGAAGAAGATGATTAGCTTACGCGACCGATTAAAGATGGCCTGGCGCGTCTTCCAGTGCCAGCCGTTTGAAATTCCGGTGGAACCTTACCACATTAGCAATAAGCTGAAACCTGGTACGGAGTGTGATAGCAACTGGCGGGAGCCGGGTGAGCGGATACCCTGCGGCAATAAGGGAGCGGTTTGTCTGACAAGGACGGTAGCCAAGTTCCAGCTTGAGCACGACGACCACGAGCATCTTTGTTTTGCATGTGCCGAGAAGATTAAGGGGAGATACAGTACCAGCGCTCTTAAAAAGTGAGGTCACTAAAAAGATATGGCCGAAGACAGGTTCTGGCAGCGGGTACGAAAGACCGAGACGTGCTGGCTTTGGACTGGTTATCGGAATGATAATGGCTACGGCCAGGTAGGATTTAACGGCCATGTTAGGTTGGCACATCGGGTGGCTTACACGCTGGCCTTTGGGATAATTCCTGAAGGCATGGACGTTCTGCATCACTGTGATAACCCGTCATGTGTTCGGCCTGACCATCTATTTTTAGGTACGCAGTTAGACAATATTAGAGATAGAGACACGAAGGGGAGAGGTGTTGTGCCTGCAATCCTAACTGATGTACAGGCGCAGAAAATAAAAGTAGCTCTGGAAGATGACCATTATGGTCTGAAGGCTAGTTTAGCCCGTCAGTATGGCGTGAGCTTAAGCACTGTTAGTGCCATTGCACACGGGCGGCTACGGAAGACTCCGTAGAAATGCCCGCCTGTCATTACTGCCACCTCATCTGCGCTGACTATGGAGAACTCGCCCGACACATCGCCACCAGTAAGAAAGGCCACTCCCGGGGGAAAAAGTGGGCGGCCAAGTATCTCTTTAAGGTTCGGCTGCTGAACCGGAAGAAAGACCAGGAGCGCGTGCCCATGACGGATGAGCAGCGGGCGGCGCTGGACCTGAATAGGGTCTCCACCCAGCGGAAATTGTCGGGTGAATCGAAGGAGGTACTGACGATGTGCCCGATTTGCACGAAGGGAGTCCATCAGAACTTGCCGGTCGAGTTTATCGAGAGCAAGACCGCCTGGCGGGCGGCGAACGGCACTCTCATCGTGTGCTGTCTGAAGTGCTCCACGAAGAAGAGAGGGAAAGACAATGCCCGAGAAAAAGCTAGAGCCTAACGCGGACGGCAGCTATTCCCTGACGGCCGGGGTTAAATACATAATTTATTTCGATGCTGCGGACAAGGAGGGCCATCGGTTGAATCCTGCCCACAGCTATGACTTAAAGCAACTCACGGTAGGCACGCTCTTACCAAAAATGGAAGCGCGAGAAATACCGCTCAGCCAGATTACCATCTATGAGGCAATACCTAACCCTAACCTGCGCAAAAAAGCAAACTGACAAAATTCGATGTTATCGGTTGTTTACCGGCTGTCAAAATAAGTGGCAAAATTACCAGAAAATATGCCAAATTTTATGCCAAGGAGTGTGTTGTTATGCCAATCGACGGGATATCAGACAGACCAGGGCTACCTCGTGTCGGGAAGATTCACCTGGGCATCATGGCGCCGAATAAGAATACCGAAGGCGTGCACCCGGAAGCAGTTGATTACTTTGTTTTCCCCGAATCTATCAGAAAAGTCGTCGGGGAAAAGCCGAAGGTGCTGGATATCCAGTTCCCGGTTGACGACCGGGCACTTTTCGCTCCTCAATATCTAAAGTGCTACGCCTCAAGCCAGGGCCTTGTGTGTTTCGGAGACGGTAAGACGGCGACCAGAAAGATTGATGTTAAGACCGAGGCCATTGCCGGTAAAAATACCACCGATTGGGTGCGCAAGCCAGTGACCTGCGACCGGGCTATCTGCCCGCAATACCAGAACGGAGAATGCCATCCGGCTATGAGCCTTTATTTCTGCCTGCTCAGCGTTCCCGGCGTCGGCGTCTGGCAGCTCGATACTCGCTCCACGAACTCCATGAGAAACATCAACAACACCGTGGACATTATTCTTGAACTGGTCGGTGCCATCCGGTGGCTACCTCTGCAACTATCGCTTGAACCCCGGGACGTCGAGCCTGAAGGAAAGAAGAAGATGACCGTTCAGGTTCTGAAACTTTCCTGTCCAGAATCTATCATCGACTTGAGAAAACTGGTGCCGCCTGGACGCCGCATCGAAGCACCGAAGGAGCCGGACGAAGACGAACCCGGCGACGGCGAGCCGGAAATTATTGACACCCGGGTTACCCGTCCAGTAACAAAATCCGGCGCACCATCAACAGAAAAGGCTCCTCCAGTAACAAAAACAGGCACTTTAGTAACGGAAAAGGCCGAAAATGCAACAAGAACAGGCACTTTGATAACAGAAAAGGCGCCGCCGGTTGTCGAGGGCCAGGGTAAAGCATGGGAAGAACTGGGGCATCAAGAGGGACCGAAAACGCCTCCATCCTGGCTTGCGGTCAAGCAGGAGCAAATCGTCGAATTGAAAGACCTGTTCAAAATGGCGGCCGTCTATTTCAAGGTGAGCCGGAACGGCCGGATGGTGCCGATATCTTCGGCTGATGTCGTTAAGGAGCTCGGTTACACGTCCCAGTTCGCCATCAAAGAAACGCCCTGGGAATGCTGGAAGATACTGATTTCTAGCCGAGGTGAGTAAAATATGGAGACTATCAAGGAGACTGCGCCAATCATTGACCTGCGAAAGGAATACCAGCGGCTCCAGGCCGAATATTCAGAGGCGGTCAAAGAGTCGGACGAGGCGCGGGAGGCACTTGACGACGCTGAGGCAAATGAGGACGACGCGAAGCGCCGGCTTGAGGAATTTACCAGTAAGCACGGCCGCTTCGATATTAAAGAGGTGGAAATGGATAATAGCCTGCCGACCGTCCCATGGATGGCCGGGTACCACCTGCTGCCGCAGGCCATTATCACTAATCCGGCATTGCCGGACCTGTTTGGCGCTCACCATACCCAACGGTCGAGCTTTACCGACCTGGTAGACGCCCAGAATCGGGTCGTTGACCGGCTGCCGGCCAATCCCTCACTTACCGATGTGATGGAGGCGTTCAGATAATGCCAGCAGAAATCATCCTTCCAGGAATGATGGTTCATTACGTATCTAGAGACCCTAAAGACGGGAAAATAAAACATCTTGCCGCCCTTATTGAAGAGGTAATTGACTCACAATATACTCATTCCTTCGGCAATCCCATCGGTGTGTGCTGGCTCAAGGTGTTTGAAGTCGCTCACGAATATGAGGTAATGGCCGAACATAGAGAAGCGGAATGGGAGCTTACCTGGCATTTCATTGAACGGTGCAGTTTGAGGAGGAAATCTTAAAGATATTGACAAGTGGTAGCCGTTAAGTTATGTTATACGAAGTGAACCAAATTGCAAGGAGGAACGCAATGACAACCACCATGACAGCCATCCAGCCGATGTCTCCATTCGTCGGGCCGCCGCTACCGCGCCGGTTCGGCGTTGTCTGGCCCTGGCTTGAGACGGACGGCGACAAGAGCGCCGCGGCCGGCATCATCCGGGGCCTGGTCAACCACACAATTAACGACATTACCTTCGAGCAGATGAACCGCATTGTGCGCCGCATCAACGGGCTTTCTACGGCCGACCGGGCTATTCCGGTAAAGGTCGCGACGATTATCGCCGACGAGCTCGGCCCCACCAAGGCGCTGACTTACGTTGAAAAATCCTTCAAGAACGGTAATATTTCCTTTAAGGACTATACTGAAATGCGGGCCGCCCTGATTCTGCCGATGCCGAAGGCGGAGGTGCCCCGAGAAACGGCGACCGGCCTGGCGCGGGAGCTTATCGAGGCGCAGCAGAGACTTCGCCGGGCGCTCGAAGAGTTGCCGACCCCGAGCAAGAGCGACGTGTTGAGAGCCGGCGAGGTCGATAAAGAAGTCCAGAAAATACGCCGGGTCTGGAAGATTTAAGATGGCTACATGCTCTTACTGTGGAATAATATGTGGCAGCGATGAAGGACTCCGTCTGCATATTAACAGCAAGCATTCTTCCATTGTGATGTCGAGCGGTGCTTTGGTTGGTTTCGATGCTCAGGGACATAACCTTCCGGTCTTCACCAAAGGCGGTGTCGAATACCATCCGGGCGACCGCGGTTATGAGGAAATCGCCAAGGAGCGGCGTATCGCTGAGCAGGTCGCAAAAGCCGGAAAGCAGTATGGCATTCGAGTGCATAACCCGCTGAAGTACCCGGTGCGGGTTGAGGTTTTAAGCCCACCGACAGTTTGCCGTCGCCGCCGTATCTACATCCTAAAGGGCGGGGAAACGTTTTTTATACCCGTCGAGCCCGGTCATTACTCGATTAAGACCTTCATCTTCAAGTATGATGAGACTGGTAGCGAGGTAACCATCGGCGAGGGCGACTGGAAGCAGACCAAGCATGAGGAAATAACGGTTCTCGAGCAGGCTCCAGTTGAGCAAGAGGCGGTTCCAGCGATTCGCTCGC
>Ga0187878_1002461_pt1 | contig 16385 bp, 12 predicted proteins | sample June2016WEW_17_1_FD_132979 | JGI IMG/M metagenome (GOLD analysis project Ga0187878, IMG submission 132979) | Peatland microbial communities from SPRUCE experiment site at the Marcell Experimental Forest, Minnesota, USA - June2016WEW_17_150 | ecosystem: Environmental > Terrestrial > Soil >...
AGGAGGGCTGTGCCGTTTGGGCGTTGGTTTGGAGAACGACGAAGAGCGTGAAAATTACAATTAGTATAGCAAACACAGCTTTTTTTAAAAAACCATTTTGCACCATACTTTTATTGTACCACATTGTTTATCGCCTTCTTTTATGCCGCCAAGGGCATATCTTCTCCGCCATTTTCTTCCTCTTCGTCCTCCGCCTTGCCTTCTTCCTCCTCTTCCTTCGGTCGGAGCCGATCCATCCATTCCTTAATCTTTTCAGCTCTTTCGCGAGCCTCGCGGGTCTTTTTCTCGGCGTCGGTTTCCTCTTTTTGGGGCGTCTCCTCTTCCGGAGCCTCGGCAGGACCCTCTGTTTTTGGTGTTTCCTTAAAAAGTTCTTTTTCGAGTTTTTCCATCGGTTCTCTTTCTTCGCCAAGTGCCTCTGGCTCCACCTCGGGTGCGCCAGCCTCTCCAGCAGCGCCTTCCCCTGCGCCTTCCCCTGCGCCTACGCCCTCTCCCGTGACCCTGGCACCTCCTCCGGCGGCTCCCGCTGCTTCGGTCCCTTCTGCCGCCACCCCTCCTGTTTCTGCCGCTGCTGCGCCCGCTCCTGTTGTTCCGCCTGCCGCCGCCCCCGTTTCTACTGCTGTCGCGCCAACCTCTGTCGCCGCCGCCCCTGCTTCGGCCGCTGCCGCCCCCACCTCCGCTGTTTCTGCGGCGACGGCACCCACTTCAAGTGCCTCTCCGGCGCCGCCCGTGCCGGCTGCGACGGCTTGGATCACCACCTGCGTGGCGATAGCAGCGATGATCTTGTTAGATAGGAATATCGCGAGCCACGCGCCCAAAGAAAGGATAAAAGGAATGGGGATCAAAAATGCTATGACGAGAACCGTTTTTGCCAGAAAGCCATGCGTTTTCGGCCATAAAAAACTATATGCCATGGCACCGGCAATATAGTGAGGCAAGAACAGAACACAAAGAACATCGCCAATGAACGCGGTGGTGAAAATGGTGACCGCCTCGGTGCTGAACCAATCTATTTTACCTTCCTCCTTGTTTTCGTCGTCCATGTGCGTGCGCCCGGTGGTCGCTATTGTTCCTTTTTCTCCTCAAGCAGCTGCTCGGGGTTCGTGGTGATGATCTGATCCTCAAAATACGATGGCACGATTTGGATGGCCACGTGGCGCTTGCCGGCGAAGAAGATGCCGGTGCCGACCTCCGCGCTGAGCAAGAAATTTTTCTCGGCATCGGTAAGGTCAAACGCTTTCGCGACGACGTCTATGGTCGCCGGCGCCTGTTTCAAAAGCATCTGCAGGGACGAGTTTGTGATGATGGGCCGGCCGTACGGCGAGCGCAAAAAGTCCTCCACGTCCTGCGTGATGGTGGATACGCCCAGGAAGTATTTACGGGCGCGCTTTACGAGGCCAAAAAGAAACGTGGCGCTGTCCTCGTTCTTCATCATGATCCACGCCTCATCAATAAAGAGCAGCCGCTTCGCGAGTTTTGCGCGGATCAGGCTCCAGATGAAATTCAAGACGACGAACATCCCGATCGGACGCAATTCCTCTTCAAGGTCGCGGATGGAGAAAATAATAAGGCGATTATTGATATCAATATTGGTCGGCTGATTCAAGAACCCGGCGAAGCTCCCCTTGGTGTATTTATAGAGTTTTTCCGCCAGGCCTTTGCCGCCCTCAAGGTTGCGGAGCACGACTTCGAGATCGCCCAAAAGCGGCGCTTCCTTCCCGGTAAAGTCGGCATCAATGACGATCTCGCGCGAGGCGTAGGTTTCGGTGATCGCACGGTCAAGGATCGAATCTTCTTCCGGCGTGAGCTTGCCCAACATCAGCTTCAATAAGCTTGCGAGGGTCACGATGTGCGAGCGCAGGACATCCGACGGTGTTTCACCCTCCGGGATAAGCGGAAGATCGAACGGATTGATATGCTCGTGCGAAGAGAGCGAGATGTTGAACATGCTGCCGCCAAAAGTGTTCGCAAGCCGTTGATATTCGTTCTCGGGGTCGATCACAAGCACCATGTCCACGCCCGCCATAAGCGAGCGGACGATCTCGAGCTTTGTCGTGTAGGATTTTCCCGAACCGGATTTCGCGAAGACCACCTGGTTCGCGTTCTCAAGCGAGAAGCGGTCGAAGATCACCAAATTATTATTATGCAAATTGATGCCGTACATGATCCCCTGGTTTGACGAGAGGTCTTCCGAGACGAACGGGAAAAACGAGGAAATAGGGTTCGTGTCCATCGGCGTGTAGACCTGGACGCTATCCTCATCGAGGGGAAGGACGGAGGAAAGCCCTTCAAGTTGTTCAAAGAGCGCGGGCTTGAGATAGATGAGCTTTGCCTCCATCATCGTAACAAGCTTACTTTCAAGACGGGCAAGCTCCTGGCTGTCGTCGGCATAGATCGTAATATAAACACCGGTGTCAAAAAGTTTCTCTTCCGACTGTTGAAGCGCGTCGCGCAGATTCTCCACGTCTTTGATGGCGGTCTCAAGCATCGGGTTCCGCACAAGCCCCTTGTCCTGTTCGTCGTTCATTTGGGACTCCAGCTGCCCCGCTTTCTTGCGGAGATTTTTGAGCGCCGTGCCGGTATCGATCGGATTTATAAAGATCGAAATATCAAAAAGATTGGGAAGGTTGATAAGCGGCTCGAACCATCCCGTCGCAAGGTAGCGCGGATAGGAGAAGACGAAAAAGGTCTTCGCAAGCTTGTCGCCGATCTTTAAATAGCTTGGGAACACCTGGGCGCCCGCCGGCGCAATGATCTGTTTTACGTCCTTGAATTTATCCTGGTTTTCGTCGGGCATGTTATTTTTCTTGGGGCAGAACCATGTTTTTTCTCTCAATAGTCTGCGGGTTGTAGAAATTATAGAAGAGCTCGATAAGCGCCTCATCGTTCAGGACGGTAGTCTCAAGCCCGATGGCAGAAAGGCCGTTCGTTACCTGGGCCACCCGCTGGCCAAGTTGCGCGAAGTTCTCCGCGAGAATACGTTCGGCCTCCACGGCATCCTTCGCTTCCTCGGTCGCATTCTGCTTTTTCTTAAGGAAAGGGAGGAACCTTGAGGCGGTTTTTTTAGTGGGGAGGATGTTCGCCGGGTAGAACGGGACAACCACAAGGAACGTTTTTTCCATGATCGCGTTCTTTTGTACGAACCCTTTTATAAACCCAACGTATTCCTCGATCTGGTTCTGGAGCAATGCCGATTCCTCCGCTTCCTTCCGCACAAGGAGCGTTTCTATATATTTATCAATATTCACTTTTCGTGAATGAACTACGATCTGCAGCGGAAAATCAATGCCGTTCAGGAAATTCTGGTACGCCTGCGTCATGATATTCTGCTCCATTTCCGATTTAAGCGCGAAATTCACACCGCCGACCATTATGATCTGCCGCATGCCACCGCTCTTCACGATGACCGTATCGTTCCGGATCTCCTTGATGTTTACGAGGTCGAGTGAATTGCCAAGATCTTGTTTAGGTGCCATTGGCTCTATTTTCCCATTGTTATCAGCGATAGTCCACTCTCCGCGCTGCTTCGCGATCGCCCATAAGTTTCCGGAAAATCTCGTAGCGGCCGGACATTTTCTGCTCCGTGAACTGTTTGGCGGACATTTTTTTGCCGGTTTGAACGTCTTCCCAGCTCTTATGGAGCGCCGTTCCCTCGGCAATCTTTTCGATCACTGTGTTCCTCGCGGGTACTTTGGTTTCGGCCGGCGCCTTGCTTCTTTCAAGTTGCGGGTGCTCCGGTTGCCAAACATAGGTCTGCGGCTTCCAATAAAAATTGAAAGCCGAGAGAACGACCTTCGCGAGCGGCCTCCCCCCGATCTTCACGAATGCGATGGCAACAGAACCGCCAACAAGAATGACCGCGATGATCACCCACAGCCAAAACTGAAGGATAAAAAAAAGCATGCCGGAGATGCCGACACCGACACCCACATAGATAAATTGCCGAAGAGAAAGCGGCCCAACGATCTTATCCTCGGTTTCAATGAATTGCGGGACTTGGAACTGCATGAGTTTATTATAATACGAATCAAAAACCCCGGCTTTCGCCGGGGCCGCCCACCTTTCTATTTTTTGGGCGGTGGCGGCGGGGGTGCGGTGACCTCGGTTATTTGCCGCGGACCTTGCGGGGAGGTCGGTGGCGTCCCGGTTCCCTTCGGGGTCGGTTGGTATTCCGTATAGTGGACCACGCGCGGCGTTGAAGCCGACGGTTTTGGCGCGGACGCCGCCGGCGTTTTCCCAAACTCAAGAACGGCGGCCCCCAAGGCCGGCGGCCCGGCCGGTTTTTGCATGTCAATTTTTTCGGTGGGGAGCGCGAAATGAAAATCGGGCGCTTTTTGCTGCGGTCTGAATACTGCGTCCTCGTGGATGATGACCGGCGCGGGTTCGGCGGGCTTTGGTGTGGGTATCGCCAACGCCGCCGGCGCTGCGGATGCCATGGGAGCCGCCACTTGCGGCTTTAGAGCACTGCTTTGCATTGCTAACCGTTCAAATTCACCAACGGATTTCTTTGGCGGCATTGTTGGCGCCGGCGCCGACGTCGGTATTGTTGGTTTTGCGACGGGCGGGGCAGGCGGCGTCTGGCTTAGCCGCACCACCGGCTGCTCAACAGTCGTTTTTGACCATCCCGCATCGGACAAGCTTGGCTTTGTGGGCGCCGTCGGCGCAGCACTGATTGTTATCCGCGGAGCCGTCCCCGTCATGGCCTGGATCTCTTCTATGATTTTCGGGCCGGCGGAACCATCATTACCAAGCGTTGAAAGAGGTTCATAAATTTTATCAAGTTCTGATTTGAGTGGCGTGAAGATTCTGGAGTTTATAGCGCTCGCGACCGACGTGCAAACCTGCGGGTTTATGCCAGTGGCCTCCTTCAACTCTTCTGCGAGATCTTCCGGGTGAAGGAAACCAAGCAGTACGTAGCCGGCGATCCCTGCGATATCACTTATTTTTTCGGCGGGGACATGTTCGGCTTCGCATGTTTTCCGGATGAAATCGGTGTTGGCATCGGAAAAGAGCGCAACATGAAGGGCTTCGGGAATGGTGTCCCATCTTTTAAGCGCTTGCTGCCTAGAAATAGTTAACATGATGGTTTTATGGGCGTGGCGCGCCACCAGGTGGCGGTGTGGGCGCTGGCGTGGGTGTGGGCGTAGGAGCAGCAGCAGCGCCAGAATCCCAAACGAGGCGGTTACCCATAGCGCTCTTAAGCGCTTCGGTTAATTTTGTGACATCTGTTGCGCTAATCCTTCCTCCCCCTGCCGCCGTTGCAGCTTTTTCGATCGCGGCCCTATAAGTATCAGCAAAACGCTGGAGTCTTTCTGAAGAATCCAACTTCCCAATTAGCGATGGCATAAGAGCAGGAGTTTTCACGGCCAGACCATGGGCGACCCCCTCGCTTAGTGCCTCAATGGCTTCCCTGGACAAGCCGAAGCTTGCCGTGCCGCCGAAGATCTGTCCCGGCTTGAATTTTGCAATATCGGCCCTGTCTATATTCTTAAAGAATTCTTCCGCCGCCGCGCGCATGAGTTCCCCGGCTTTCACCATCTGATCCGCAGGCCCACCCAAGAGCGTTTTCCCGTCTTTGCCCACCTCATCGGACACCTCCACTTCATCAGCTGCTTTCCTGAGGGCATCATTCGCATTCTTTAAAGAGCTTTCTGCCGCCATCACGTCTATGGGGTCTTTAGCTTGTTTTCTAAGTGTCCTAGCTTCTTCAGCTAGTCTTTCTGCCGATACCAACGTCCCTGGCGCTCCCAGGATTCCGTGAACATCTACCGCTCCCGCCATCGCCCTTGCCTCCCCTTGCGCTTTGGCAATTCTCCGCATTCGTTCGTCCGAGTCAAGGGCAAAGTTGACGTCACCATGAAGCTTTCCGTGGTCGTAATCCCCAAAAGTTCTCTGGTTTTTCTCGAGCCAGGCGCTGAGATTTTCTTCTCCGCCGATTTTCCCTACCTTATTCAATATCCCGCGCTTCTGCGCCTCAGCGAGAACTGCAAGAGTGTTTTCTTTGCCTCTTGCCCCTTGTGCTGCCATCAAGAGCTGTTCGTCGCTCATCCCCGCGAGCTTGAGTTGCGTTGCGGCTTCCTTAACCAGGTCCTTTCCTCCTTTTTCCGTAACGCCCGCCATGCTTCTCCCAAGCGCAGAGGTAAATGGAATCCTGCTCTTTTGTAACCTCTCGTTTAGTTTTGCGCCGCCGGCCCTCTGATAGGTCCAGCGCGCGCCCTTCTTCGCTTGTTTGGTTGCGTACCCCTGCATCGCGTTGCCAACCGACTTCACGGCGCCCACGGCCGCGCTCGCTCCCGTGATACTCATTTTGTTCGCGGCGATCATGCCTCCCACCATAAGTCCAACAAGGATAAATTCATTTAGGAGGTTTTGGATAAGCGGAGAGAAAAGGTTGGTGAGAAAGTTTGCGATCGGCGCCCAGAGCTCGTTACTATTGCTGGTGTACATGGCGAAATTAGATTTGGTCGTTGGTTCGCTCATGGACGCCGCCGTCGCAATTGCAAGCCAGAGGAAAAAGACCACGATGGGAGCAAAGAATGTCCACCGGAAAAAGGTGTCCCACCATTTCTTCCAATGGCTGGAAAGGCTGGGGAATATCCACGCGAGCCATGCGAAAGGCATGAGCACCGCGAGGATGGCGATGTAGACATAGCGTACGAGGAGCATGAAGACGAATACGGCAAGCACTATAACAATGACAATAAGGGCCACGGCGACAAATACCATCGATAAAATAGGGACGATCATTTTCCCGAAGCTGGCTCCTCCGATGGAGGCCGCTCCGGCGATATTATCAAGTTTTGGATCGTTTGTATTCGCTGTTGTTTCGAGGGAAAGAAAATCTCTTTGTGGATTGAATGCCCCCGCAAGCCTTTCCGCAAAATCATTCATGGAGGTCATGGCGGTGAATCCGCTTGGGGCGTTGCAACTGACGGACGGATCAATGCAATTCAAGAAATATTGGGTGAGGGAATTCGCGAAGCCGAAGATGGGCCCCATAATGACCAGGCTGAAATTGACGAGGACGGCGGCAAAAACAAGCTTCCAGAGTATTTTCTTTATCCCGTACGTTTCCCTGCGCAGAATTGTGGCGATCGCGATCACGATAATGCCAAGGACGAAGCCGAGGTTGGCGATGGATAACGTAACACCAAATCCTTTCTGAACGACTGGCGAATCAAAGACGGTGGTGTTTATGTTTAGCATGACCCCGACGAGCCATGATTCCATAGCGATTACAATAGCGCCGACGACGGCCATCAAATAGCTTATCCCGAAGGCTATCCTACTAATGACTATATAAGCGAGATCGCCCAATCCAAAAAGGGAGAAAGAGACCGGGGGAGTCGAGGGAGCGTCGGCGGCACAAGCGAAGTGTGTGGACCCGAGGAAAAGCAAAAATCCAAGAGGGACGGAAAACTTAAGAAATTTTTTCTTCATAGGTTACTTGAGGGAATTTATAGCGGCGCTTGCAAGGGAGTTAAGGAGGGAAGTAAGGAAGGCATTTAAGAGTCCCACAATGTCGTTCGCTGCAGTGACGAGTTCAGGGCCGCCCTTCACTGTTGAGTTGAATACCTGTCCCGTAACCTGGCCGGGGGATGTAGTGAGAGGATCTTCGCCGTTGGCGCATTTGCCGCCATTTCCTACTTCTTCCGAGAAGAGACCGGGGTCGCAGGTCCCATCTGGATTGGTATAGGATCCAACACCCTTTGAGTCTATACAATGATTGTGCACCCCGTTCGGATCGCTACCATCGGCGCATTGTTCGTTGCCGGTCCATCCCTGGTTAGCGGCGGATTTCGCCTGTGTGGCATTCTTGCTGTTCCCTCCTGCCGCCATTGCCTGGTCTTGGATGTCTATAAGGATGCCGAAGTCGTTGCCGCCCGGCTGGAACAGCTTCAGGTAGGAATCAACGCCGCCTTGTTCGAAGCTGTTGTAAAACTGCGTCAGCTTGTTTCCGGCCAACTGATTTTGAAACTGGATGGCGCAGAATCCGCCACCTCCATTATTAAAAGAGGGAACTTGAAAAAGGACACTTAGCCGCGGGGCGAGCGATGGATTGATGCACGCCATTTGTTGATCTATTGCATTGACCGCTGCGGTGGTATAGGAGTTCACAAGCGTCCTGCCCCAGTTCTGTATGAAGCGCGGGACACCCTTGCCGCTGATCCATTTCAGGACGGTATTCTGCATCAGCTTCATGATCAAATTTTTGAGAATCTGGAGAATGATGTTGTTTGCATAGTCAAGGAGCATTTGCGCAAAATTCGACGCATCAAACGTCAGCCATTGGGCGTTGGCGGTTTTTATCCCAACGAGGTTCCGGAGAAATACGGCTACGCCAGAACGTTCTTGCCGGGAATCTCCATTGGAAGAAAATATTTGTCCTGCGGGATTTTTTTGCAGCTCGTTTTTGAAATCTTGAAGCGTGGCGGAGTACTTCTCGCGTTGCGTTTGAAAAACGAGCACGGCCTTAAGGGGGTCGTCGCCCGAAGCGCTCCGGACAAGTTCCGCCAGATTCTTTTCGTAAACCAAGAGCTTCACGATGCTTTTTTGAAAATCCGCCGCCGCCGCCGGGACCTTGAGTCCGCCGACGTTTTGCAATGCGCTCTGGATTTGGTCATGAACGTAGCCGGCGGCGTTCGGGTCGGCGTTTTGATCGAGCATGCTCTGGAGATTGGTTTCTACAAAATACTGGTTAAAGATATTTTTTACCGCATCGCTGTAACTTGCCAAAGCATTCGGGGAAGAACTCGTTTCGATCATAATCGGCTGCTCCGCCGCTTCTATATCCCAATTGGGGATGGGGAGTTTTTTAAACGCATCGTTCTTTGTGAGTTGGGCGATGATCGCGCCGTTGTCCGGCGCTATGAGCATCGTGTTGCCATCCGGTCCCGTCTGAACGCCGGCAGGGTTCGCCGAGACGAGGTTGTTGAGAAACGAACCCGCCAACACCTCGGTAAGATTGTTTGGGTCCGTTGCTTGTGTCTCGGTTGAAGAGGTGAGGGTTGGATCGGTAAGCCCCGCGACGCCGACGTCGCTCATGTCCGGAACCGCAGGTTGAGCCACGAATGCATTACCGCTGAGCAGTGGGGCGGCTACGGGGCTTGAAGGCGGTGGTGAGGCGTTGTTTGCGGAGAGGGTGCTGGTGGTTGAGATAATGAAAGCCGAAGAGCCCGTCGCGGCAGCCAAAACCAGAAACCCGACGACCAGTTTCTTTACGTCTATCATTTATATAGATTATAGCGCAAAGGCGCTGTCAAGCCATGTGGTTATCCCCAAAACGCTCATTAAGGATGGCTTTTGCAATTGCCATGATTTCTTCCACGGTAAGGTTTTGCGGCCTCGATTCTTGCGGGACACCGATTTTTTTTAAAATGGATGCGGCCATTTCCCTCTCTTCCTGCGTCCCGTGCCCTCCCAAGTTGTTGAGCACAGTCTTCCTTGGCTGCGCAAAGAGGCTTCGTACCGCCGCATAGTAGTGATCCGCCGGGATGTTTTCTGCACGCTTTTTGTCATTGGTTAAGTCCAGCGATATGATTGCGGAATCCACCTTGGGCGCCGGCAGGAAATTTTCTCTAGGGACCGGAGCTATCACTTTTACGTCTGCCCAGAATTGTACGCTTGCCGCAAGCCGGTTCATCTTCGGCGGTTTTGCGGCGATCCGCTCCGCCACCTCTTTCTGGACCATGAGGACGCATCGCGCTGGCTTCGCCTCGAGTTCGCTCACGACCCGGAACAGGCGGCCAGTGAAATAATAGGGGATGTTGCCGACGATTTTATATGAGCGGCCCCGCGATTTTTCGGGGAGCGATGATGTGAAAAATGCCAATGCATCATCCGCAATAATTTCCACGCCATTCGTTTTAAATCGCTGCGCGAGCTCACCCGCGAGGTGCCGGTCTTTTTCGATCGCGAAAAGTTCGCATCCGTTCTTTGTGCAGGCTTCCGCAAGGAGCCGCGTAAGCTCGCCGTGCCCCGCGCCGATTTCAAAAATAACGTCGCCGTGTTCCGGCTGGAGCGCGGCGACGATCTTTTGCGCGATCGCCGCATTCTTCAAAAAATGTTGTCCGAGAAATTTGTTGGGCATCAGTCAATTTCAATTATTTTTTCTTCGCCATCGGTATTCTTGCCTGTATCCTCCACGTCATCATCTATTCCGTTGCCGTTCATTTCATCGCCGCTCATTCCCCCCGCGAGGCCGCCCATCCCCTCGGTTGGCGCGAGCGTGATGCACTCCTCCGGTATCTCCGCGATGAACCGCGACGGCATTCCATAGAAACCAATATATAATTTTTTCTTTGCGCGGGTCATCGCAACATACATCAACCGCCGTTCTTCTTCAAGGGAACGCTCGTCGTCGATCGAGCGGATGTGCGGGAGGAGCCCTTCGGCGGCGCCCGCAATGAACACGTTTTCAAATTCAAGTCCCTTTGCGAGATGGATGGTCATCAAATTTATTTTATTTTTTCTTTCTCCGTCGCGGTCGCCTCCCCTTCTCCCTCCCTTTTGCCCGTTTGTTTCATCGTCGGCTGCCTGCAAAAGGCTTATTTTCTCAAGCAATTCGGGCAAATCCTCGAATCCGGAGGCAAAAACAATGAGCTCTCCGATGTTTTCTTCGCGCTCGTCGGCGTTCACGAAATTTTCCTCCAGATAGTCGAAGTAGCCGAAGATCTCAAGGAAAATCTTGATGATCTCGTGCGGCTTCGGATGTTTTACCGCGCCAATCTTCCGCTTGAATTCGGCAAACTTCCTTTTTGAAAGGTTTTTTTCCAGCCGTTCGCGCGCTATTTCGTCGCGATCGTTCGCGGCGGAGCGCAGTGCGGCGACCACATCCTTCACCTCGCGCCGTTCGTAAAATTTCAATCCACCGAAGATCTGATAGGCGAGGTCGTGGCGAATGAGCGCCTGTTCTATCGCGCGCGACTGCGCATTCGTGCGGTAGAGGATCGCCACCTCCGCGCGTTCCTCTCCCCTCTTTATTTTTTTAGCTTCCTCCGCGATCCACGCCGCTTCTTCGTTCTCGCCCCATGCTTCAAAAAGAACGATGCGTTCCCCTTCGGGTTTTTGCGTCCACAGTTTTTTCGGTGTGCGATAACGGTTGTTCTCCGCGACCGCCGCGGCCGCGCGGATAATAGTGGCCGTCGAGCGATAATTTTCTTCAAGGAAATGAATTTTCGCGCCGGGCCAGTCCTTGTCAAAATCAAGAAAGGTTCTTATGTCGGCATAGCGCCAGCTATAAATAGTTTGTTCGTCGTCTCCCACCACGCTCAAATTGTTGTGCCCTCCGGCGAGAAGCTTTACGAATTCGTATTGTTTTGGATTAATATCCTGATATTCGTCAACGAGGAGCGCATCGAACTTTGCGCGATATTTTTCAAGGACTTCGGGATGCTGCCCGAAAAGCGCAACTGGCTTCTCAATGAGGTCATCAAAATCAAATGCGTTATTTCTCGCAAGCGCCGCTTCGTACTCGTGAAAAACATCCCGGATGAGCGCTGCCCGCTCCGGCGGTTCCTTAAGGCCATCAAGCGCGCTATCAATATTTTTTATTTTTGATATCTGTCGCGCGAAAAATGCAGGAGTATTTTTTTTGTTTTTATCGTTCACCAAAGATTTTTTGACGATCTTTTTTATGAGATCAAAAGAATCGTGATCGTCGAATATCACGAAGTTCGGCGTCCGCCCGAGCCTGCGGCACTCGCCCCGCAAGATCCTTGCGCCGAGCGAGTGGAAAGTGCCAATAAAGGGTTCCTCGCGGCTTATCCGGTTCCTCATCTCTTGGGCGGCCTTGTTGGTGAAGGTTATGGCGCATATTTTTTCAGGGGGCGTTCCCCCATCTATCAGGTAAACCATCCGGCTCGTGAGAGTCCTTGTTTTCCCGGTCCCCGCGCCGGCCACTATTAATAAAGGCGAAACAGGTGCTTCCGCCGCCGACTTTTGGGCCGGATTTAGTTGAAAAACCTTGTTTTTCCGGCTTTTTTCTCCTTCTGCTTGATGTGTGGATGACATACGTGCTATGCTTATTTCTATTGGTACGATAGTAAGACAATTATATAGGAAGAATAAGCCATTAACACTGGCCGTTTTTTTGGTTATAGGCTGTCTTGTTTCGGCCGGTTTAGTTTTATCAAAGAAAACGGCTCTCATTGAGGAAAGGGGGATTCTTGGGGGACCCGGCCCTTCCCCTCTTATCTCTAGCGCCGAAGGAGCGGAGTCCGGTCAATCGGCGGTACTCGGCGCCAGCGTCGGAGGGGCAACTGCCGGATCGGTCGTTAGCGGCGCGAGCGCGGAGTATCCCAATGCCGTCTTTGCGGACGCCGATTCATCCGACAACGCTACAATAAAAGATTCCGGCGTGCCGGTCGGTCCTGCCTTCGATCGTTCGGGCGTCATTTCGTACCAAGTTCGGAAAGGAGATAATCTTTCGAAAATTGCGGCCTATTTTGGGATTTCAGTCGATACTATTGTAAGCGCCAATCCCGGTGTGAGGGCGAACCTTTTGAAAACAGGCCAGGAGCTGAATATACTGCCGACCTCCGGCGTGGTCTATCAAGCGCGGAGCGGCGACACCCTCGCGTCCATCGCCAATGACTTCGGAGTTTCCGAGGACAGGGTGCTTCAATTCAATCATTCGGTGAATTTTGCTTCACTTGACCCGGGAATGTCCGTTATCATTCCCGGAGGGAAAAGCGCCAATATCCTTGCGAGCGCAGCGGCATTGCCGAATTATGATAGCGAGTTTGTTATGCCCACGAACGGTTACGATTGGGGGATCCTTCATCACTATAATGCCGTTGACATTGCGAATTCCTGCGGTACGCCGGTGGTCGCCGCGGCGGAAGGGCTTGTGATCCCCGACGAAGACGTCCCTTATGCCGTTGACGGTTGGAACGAGGGCTATGGGAACTTTGTGCTTATAGAGCATCCCTTCGGCGACAGCGTGCGCACCCGTTACGCCCACCTCGAAAAAGTTTTCGTGCAAATCGGCGATTATGTGAAGCAGGGGCAGGCCATCGGACTCATGGGCGAGACCGGAGATGCAACCGGATGCCACGTGCATTTCGAGGTATACGGCGCACAGAATCCTTTTGTGAAAGGATAGGCCGTGCGGGCTAGCTAATTTAGAGAGGCTACCACTGGGCGACAGGCAGCATCCACAGAAGTATCCCCGCCACGCCAACATAGGCGAAATAGAGGGCGAAGACCCTCCCCTCGCGGTAATTTTTCATGACGGTGAATATATAGCCCAGTATCGCCGCCATAAGCGACGGGAGGAACAATGTCCAGCTGTGAAGTATTGTGGGCACGGCAAGGAATGCCACCGCAAACATGGCCCCCACGATTTGCTTCCCCTTCTCTTTCCCAAAAAGTACGGGGATGGTCCATATGCCGTCCGCGCGGTCGCCCGCAATATCCTTGATGTCCTTGAGATTTGCCGCGAGTGTGATGTGAACAACGATAAGCGCAGCGAGACGCATCGGAAGATCAAAGACAAATTTGTTCGTGTCAATGAAATAAAATCCCGCCGTGAACGCCGACAAGCTCGCGAGCGATATGAGAAAAGACGGAAGAATCGGAACGCGCTTCATCCGCAAGGGCGGAGCAGAATAAATATAGTACGCCGCGGTAAAAACAAGAACAGTGAAGAATGTCCAATAGCCGCAGATAAATCCGCCAACAAGCAGCCAAACAAGAAAGAATGAATTGGCGTTCCCGAAATCGGATGCAGTAGCGGCACCGGAAGGAAGCGGCCGATCTGGATTGCTCGCCGCGTCAATTTTTATGTCTGCAAGGTCGTTTATCCCGACGGCAAAAGCCCATGCGCAGAAATAGCTTATGACGAGAGAGGCAAAAAGGAAAATATCAATCCAGCTTGTGGGCGATTGCGGCGGGAACATCCGGACGGCGACGAGGGCCCCGATCACAACCAGGCTCACATAATAAACAAGACGGGTAAACCGAAGATTCTTTGCGATCGCCCGCGCAAATTTCACGTTATAGAGAATCGCCCAGACGACCATAAGGAGAAAATCTAAAACATAAAAAATGACCGATATTCCCCCATTGAATACCACCTCGGCTGCGTGCGCGTAGGAGGGCAGGAGATTCGGCTGGATCAGATTCTGCAGCAGGCGGGGCGAGGAAAATGCCGATATAAGAAGGGCGAACGAGGGGACGCCGGCGATCTTTCCAAGGAAGGCGGGAAATGCTATCCAAAAAACCCACGCGCAATAAATAAGAACGGTCGCACCCACCGATTTTCCGACACTCCGCGTTTTAATGAAAACATATCCCAGGATGCCAATAATAATGACGACGAGTTCCGCGTGAATGCCGGGGGTGACGCCGCCGAGGGGAGAGATGGTGGGCGACCAAAGTGCGGTAGCGAAAAACGAAATAATGTTCGTGGGGAACACATAAGCCATGCGGTATCCCCCGCCATGCGAAACAATAAGGTCAACGATGGGGGGGAGCCAAAGGATGGGGAATCCAAAAAAGAGGAACTTCGTAACCTTTGTGATATTGGGAACGAAGATGCACAAAATAAGCGAGGAGGAAATAAAAACGCCGAAATAGAAAAGGAAGTAGTGGACAAGCGTCGCCGCATCGGGGATGCCGGGAAAGCTCAGTACCGGATTTGAAAAGTTTTCAAGAAAGAATCTGACGAAAAGGATGCCCACGAATCCCGCGCCCCACTGCCAAAGCGGCGCAGTGACACCTTCGATCTTCTTGAGGGCCCTCGTGATCATTGCTATTCATTATATCAATAAAACATTAGACCTCCTCCCGCAGGCGGTAGCTGAAGGCCTCGGCGAGGTGTTCGGCGGATACGCACGTACAAGCTTCAAGATCGGCGATGGTGCGTGCGACCTTAAGAATGCGATAATAGCTGCGCGGCGAGATGCGGCTCCTGTCAAAAGTTTCCAGAAATTTTTCCGCGTCCGGCAGAAGGCGTGCCATTGATTGCGCCTCGTGGGAGCTCATCTCCGCATTCGTCACAATATTCAGACGCTTGAATCGTTCCATTTGGAGACTTCTCGCCGATTCAACTGGGCGTTTGATATCCCGGCTCGCTGCCTCGCGCGAATCCCCTTTTCGTAGTTCGCAGATCTTCACGCGGCCTACTTTTATCTGGAGGTCAATGCGATCCAGAAGCGGCCCCGATATTCTTTTTTGATATTTTATGACTTCATAGGCGCTGCATCTGCACTCCTTTTCCACGTCGCCATAATAACCGCATGGGCAAGGGTTCATTGCGGCGATAAGCGTGAATCTTGCAGGGAATGCGATGCTTTGTTTTGCTCGTGCGATGCGGATTATCCCCGACTCCATCGGTTCACGGAGCGCCTCAAGCGCGTTTCTTTGGAATTCCGGCAGTTCATCGAGAAAAAGCACGCCCCGATGTGCAAGGCTTATCTCGCCTGGTTTTGGATCCTGGCCGCCGCCCATAAGCGCAGTGATGGATGCGGTCTGGTGCGGCATGCGGAACGGGCGTTGCTCTACAAGCCGTCCAGGACTCAATCCAGCAGCACTCCAGATTTTCGTGACCTCTATAGCTTCGGGGATCGTAAGATTCGGCAGTATCCCCGCAAATGCCCTTGCAAGCATGCTTTTCCCCACCCCGGGTGGACCGATCATAAGGATGTTGTGGCTGCCAGCGGCTGCGATAGTAAGCGCACGCTTTGCGTTTTCCTGGCCAACAATTTCTGAAAAATCGGGGAAGAAACTCTTTTTTTCAGTGACGGGGTTCGGTGATTTTATTACTTCTGCATCCCTTCTTTCTTCCAAGATGGCGATTGCATCACCGAGATTCTCGAGTGGAACTATTTTTATTCCTCTGATCGCCGCCGCCTCATTTGCGTTTTGTTTCGGCAAAAAGAAGTATTTAAGGCCCGAATTGCTTGCCATCTGCGCGATATTAAGCGCGCCATTCACTGGTCGCAATCTCCCATCAAGCGCAAGTTCGCCGACAAAAATTTTATCGGCAGTTTCAAACGTCTTGATCTGTTTCGTGGCAAGGAGATAGCCAAGCGCGATCGCAAGATCATAATGCGACCCCGCCTTTTTAACATCGGCTGGAGCAAGGTTGATGGTTATTCTTCTGTTTTCCCGATTCGGCGGCTTCGCCCCGGAATTCTTCAATGCTGAATTTACTCTTTCCCTTGCTTCATTCAACGCTCTATCAGCGAGGCCGACAATAGTGAAAGAATGAAGGCCGACATTTATATCAACCTCCACTTCTATAAGTTTTGCATCAATACCTTCGAGTTCGGCGGAGTGAACTTTGGCGAGGTTCTTGACAATCACTCTCCATCAATACCATTCTGCCAATTAAAAAGTTCTAAAAGGTTCCTTGTGTCTATTTCTTTGATTTGCAATGCTTG
>Ga0187878_1002462_pt1 | contig 16380 bp, 14 predicted proteins | sample June2016WEW_17_1_FD_132979 | JGI IMG/M metagenome (GOLD analysis project Ga0187878, IMG submission 132979) | Peatland microbial communities from SPRUCE experiment site at the Marcell Experimental Forest, Minnesota, USA - June2016WEW_17_150 | ecosystem: Environmental > Terrestrial > Soil >...
AGCGGTTAGCGCAGAACTCAAATAACGAGGTCGGCGCTAAGCGCTGCCGGTCAATCCAAAATCGAAAATCTGAGATTTCAATTCCTCAATCGAACCTCTAAAATGCCAATCTGAGATCGGCAATCTGAAATCCAATATCAAGTACGAAGATTTGAAATTTGAAATCCAAAATCCAAGATCGAAAATCCCAAATGGGTGAAGTTCTCATTATCGGTGGCGGTTTCGCGGGGCTGGCGGCGGGAGTGGCGCTGGCGGGCGCGGGGCGGCGTGTGCGTCTGCTGGAACAGAAGCCGCACCTGGGCGGGCGCGCGCGCTCGTTCGTTCACGAGCCGACGGGTTCGGTGGTCGATAACGGCCAGCACCTGCTGATGGGCTGCTACCACGCGACGCTGCGCTTCCTCAAGGAGATTGGCACGCTGGACCGCCTGGCGATGCAACCGCGCCTGAAGATGCAATTCCTGGAGGCGCCCGGGAAGCTGACCACGCTCGATTGCCCCAGCCTGCCTTCGCCCTGGCACCTGCTCGCGGGCGTCGTGCGCTCGGACAGCTTCAGTTGGCGCGAGAAGCGTGAGATTCTGCGGCTGGGCCGCGCGGTGGAGAAGGGGCCATCGGAAGGCGACGGGTTGGCGCAACTGACCGTGGAAGAGTGGCTCACGCGGCTGGGGCAGTCGGAAAGACTCCGGCGCGGCTTCTGGGATTTGATCTCGATTGCGGCGCTCAACGAGGACCCGCGGCGCGCCTCGGCGGCTATCTTCGCGCGCGTGCTGCGGTTGGCGCTCTTCACTTCGGCGGCCGATTCGTGCCTCGCCGTACCGAGCAGGGGCTTGAGCGATTGCTACACCGACGCGGCGCGCGACTACATCACGGCGCGTGGCGGGCGGGTCGAGTTCAGCCGCAGCGTCGCGGGCCTGGTCGTCGCAGACGGCGCTTGCCGGGGCGTGCGCCTGGCCGATGGCAGTACCGTGGAGGCGGAAACGGTCATCAGCGCCGTGCCGTGGTATGAATTCGTCCCGATAGTGCCTGCGGAGTTATTGCGCGAGGAGGTGTACTTTACGGACATTTTGTCACTCCGTTCCGCACCCATTATTTCGATTACCTTTTGGTTCGAACGAGCTATCACAGAATTGGACTTCGTGGGCTTACGCGGAACCACCATCCAGTGGCTCTTCAATCGCAGCAAGATTACGGGCGGAGAAGATCACTGCTATTCCCTTGTGCTGAGCGGCGCGCACGCGCACATCACGCGTTCCAAAGAGGAACTGCTTGCGCTGGCAAGGCAGGACCTCGCTGAGCTGTTCCCGGAGAGCCGCGCAGCGGAAGTTCTCCACTCGCTCGTCATCAAAGAGCGGTTCGCAACGTTCTCGCCGTGCGTGGGTGTGGACGAGTTGCGGCCTCCAACGAAGAGTCCAGTTCGCGGTCTCTACCTCGCGGGCGATTGGACGGCCACGGGCCTCCCCGCCACGATTGAAGGCGCGGTCCAGAGCGGTTACACTGCCGCGCAAGAGATTTCGCGAAAGGATTGAACTTATCTGAGGAGGGTTGATTATGAATCCTACTAATCACCTCGTGAGGCTTGGCATATTCTTTGCCGTCGTTCTTCTGGCAGGCGGTGTCGCCGCGCAGCAGAAGTCCGGTGCGCTCTCGGAGGACGAAGGGAATGCTCTGGGCGCCACGCGGACGGTCAATACCGCGGAAGTCACCTACGCCGCCACCTACGGAAAAGGGTTCAGCCCCGATCTGTTGTCGCTGGGAGAAGGGCCTGCCGGCGCGGCGCCTTCGGCGGACCACGCCGCTTTGGTGGCCATTGAACTGGCGAAGGGCAAATGGGGGAACTACCTTTTCAGCTACAAGCCGGGAGCCAAGGGGAAGGACGGGAAAATCGCCGCTTACACTCTGACCGTTCGACCCGTCAAGTGGCAAAAGGATCAGGTCAGCTATTTCACTGACCAGACTGGTGTCATCCGCTGGACGAAGGAAAACCGCCCGCCGACGGCGAAGGACGCGACGATTGACTCACTACCGGGCGTTTGAGTATTCGTCTTGCTTCTTCCGCGAGTGGCGCATCCATGCCGTTATATGACACGCGGGTGAAGCGGCAATACATGCGCCACACTAAGTGGTGGACCTACTTGGGCTGCGGGACGACGCGAAGATAGGGCTTGAGCGTCTTCCACCCGCCGGGATATTTCTGCTGGGCTTCTTCGTTCGTTACCGCCGGGGCGATGATGACGTCGCCGCCGGGTTTCCAATTCACGGGTGTAGCAACCTTGTGCTTGGCCGTGAGCTGCATGGAATCGAGGACGCGCAGCACTTCGTCGAAGTTGCGGCCGGTGCTCATCGGGTAGATGAGCATCAGCTTGATCTTCTTGTCCGGACCAACCACGAATACCGTGCGCACGGTGGCATTGTCCACTGCTGTGCGGCCCTCAGAGGCTTCCCCGGCTCCGGCCGGTAACATGCCGTAGAGCTTGGCGATTTTCAGTTCCGGGTCACCGATCATCGGATATTTCACCTTGTGGCCCTGCGTCTCTTCGATATCCGCCGACCACTTGCTGTGATTGGTCACCGGGTCCACGCTCAGCCCGATGATCTTGCAGTTTCGCTTTTTGAATTCCGGTTCGAGCCCCGCCATATAACCGAGTTCAGTGGTGCACACCGGAGTAAAGTCCTTCGGGTGGGAAAACAGGATGGCCCAGCCGTTGCCGATCCATTCGTGGAACTTGATGGTCCCTTGGGTGGTTTCGGCGACAAAGTCTGGGGCCTCGTCATTGATACGTAGTGACATGGTAGTCACCTCGCTTCAATTTTTGCTGTGTGGAATTGCCCTGAAAAGCCATTCTAAGCGTTTCCGCTTTTTGGTGTCAAGGCTTACAGGGAGGGTGTCTCGGCGGCCAGCTTGAGCTTGGGGCCTCGTGCCGGGCTAGCTGGGTGGCTGGGGGCGCGGCGGGCGGGATCATCATTTGGGCGTGGACTACTTTCGGGCCAACGTCCCCTTGAGGCGTAGATCCGGTCCCGCAGGTCGAGACCAGAACCTGTTCCTCACGCCGTCTTGGCCACCGCCGCCCGGCGGTTTTCGTAGAGGGGGAACTTCTCGGTTAGTGCTTCGACTTCCTCGCGCACCCGCTTCACGACCGCGTCATTCCCGAGGTTGTTGAGCACCTCGGAAATCCAGTGGGCGATAAGTTCCATCTGCGGCTCCTGCAAGCCGCGGGTGGTGACGGCGGGCGTGCCGACGCGGATGCCGCTGGCGACCATGGGCGGGTTGGTATCGAAGGGGATGGCGTTCTTGTTGACGGTAATGCCGGCGCGCTCCAGGGCTTCCTGCGCGTCCTTGCCGGTCACCTTGCGCGAGAAGACGTCCACCAGCATCAGGTGGGTGTCCGTACCGCCGGAGACGATGCGGAACCCGGCACGCGCCAGCGCCGCAGCGAGCGTCTGAGCGTTCGCTATGATCTGCGCCTGGTACTCCTTGAATTCCGGCTGGAGCGCTTCCTGGAAGCAGACGGCCTTGGCGGCGATGACGTGCATGAGCGGTCCACCCTGCAGGCAGGGGAAGACGGACTTGTCGATTTCCTTGGCGAATTGGGCCTTGCAGAAAACGGCGCCGCCACGCGGTCCGCGCAGCGTCTTGTGGGTGGTGGTAGTGACGAAATCGGCGTGCGGGATGGGGCTCGGGTGGAGTCCTGCCGCGACCAGGCCCGCAATGTGAGCCATATCCACCATGAGCAGCGCCTCAACCTTGCGGGCGATGGCGGCGAAGCGCGGGAAGTCGAGGGTGCGCGGGTAGGCGCTGGCGCCGGCGACAATCAGCTTCGGCCGGTGCTCTACGGCCAGGCGCTCGACTTCGTCGTAATCGATGGTCTCGGTTTCCTTCCGCACGCCGTACGACACGACTTTGTACATCCGGCCGGAGAAGTTGAGCGGATGGCCGTGGGTCAAGTGGCCGCCGTGGGCGAGGCTCATGCCCAGCATCGTGTCGCCGGGCTTGAGGACGGAGACGTAAACCGCTTGGTTAGCCTGGCTGCCGGAGTGCGCCTGGACGTTCGCGTGCTCGGCATTGAAAAGCTTCTTGGCGCGCTCGATGGCGAGCGATTCGGCGATGTCCACGAATTCGCACCCGCCGTAGTAGCGCTTGCCGGGCAGACCCTCGGCGTACTTGTTGGTCATCACCGAGCCCAGCGCTTGGAGCACCGCCTCACTGACGAAATTTTCGCTGGCGATCAATTCCAGCGTGCGCGCCTGACGGTTCACCTCACTGTCGATGGCGCCGGCGATTGCGGGGTCAACGTCGGCGAGTGGGCGCTGGTGGTAGGGAAGGGGGGAACTCATATCCTATTTCTCCAAATGATGTCTCTGGTCGATGTTAGCAATCTTCTCGACGCGTCGTTGGTGGCGGCCGCCCTCGAAAGGCGTAGCGATCCAGGTGTCCACAATCTTCTGCGCAGTCGCTTCGTCGGCGAGTCGGCCTCCCAGGGCGAGCACGTTGGCGTTGTTGTGGGCGCGGGCAAAGTAGGCGGAAAGGGTGTCATTGCATGTCGCCGCCCGAATCCCAGGGACCTTGTTGGCGGCGATCGCCACGCCTAGGCCCGTGCCGCAGATGACCACTCCGAAATCCGCCTGCCGGGCGGCCACGCGGGTCGCGACCTTCTCCGCGAAATCGGGATAGTCCACCGGGTCGGGCGTCGCCGGCCCCTGGTCATCCACCTCGTGCCCGGCACGGACCAGGTAGTCGCGCACCTTCTCTTTCAGCGCGAACCCGGCGTGGTCAGCGCCCAGGACGAATCTGAGTTTGTTTGGCAACCGCAACCCTCGATTGTCCATTTAACCACAAACTCCAAGTTGTGTGAACCCGGGGAGGCAGGCCATTCAGCACGACCGGATGGCCTTGGTTGACAGAGTGGGGTCGGCGGATTTACGCTGCCTGCTCGCTGGAGCGTTGGACGGGGATTCATTCCAGGGAGGAGAATATGAGGAAGCTGGGATTCACGACGGGACTTCTGGGGCTGGCCATCGCGTTGGCCATTGGGCAGGCCGTGGCCAGGCCGGAAGGCGGTTCGCCACAGGATGAAGAGGCTCTGCGGAAAGTGCAAGAGGGGTTTGCTGCGGCGTGGAATCAGCACGACGCCACGGCCATGTCCATGTTCTGGGCGGAGGACGGCGACTGGGTGGGCCCGGATGGAAATCTCGTCCAGGGGCGCGCCGCGGTCGAAAACTATCTGGCGGAAAGCCACACGGGCGACTGGGCCACGAGCAAGCTTTCCGCGAAGGTGACCGGCATTCGTTTCCTCAAGCCCGACGTCGCCGTCGTCAACATGGCGCAGGAGATCAGCGGAGCGCGCGACGAGTTGGACAAACCGCTTCCCGCGCAGAAAGTCGTGGCGACCAGTGTCCTGGTGAAGAAAGACGGCAAGTGGCTGACCGCAGTCTATCGCGCTTTCATCCCTCCACCGCCGTCCGAAGATTAGCTTAGGCGGTTGGCGAGTGGCGCGATACCCCTCGGACGGAGACCGGAAGTTCGTGGGGCAAGCGGCGCATTGACCACGCTGTTTGCAGCCTGTGAAAGTCGATGTATTTCCCTCGCGATAACGGCGAGAGTTCCTCGCCGGCGGCTGCAATTGTTGACAATCTGCAGTCTTCTCACGAACAATGACTGATGTTTATCCTCGGCGGGCAGCGGCCCGTCGGTAGCACCCGCACATCTCCAGGCCTCGCGGTGGCTTGCGGCAAGTATTCAAGAGGCGAAACACTTGTTGTGAAAGGGACCGTTCATGCGTTGGAGCCAAGCGTTCATTCCCACTCTGCGTGAAGCGCCGGCGGAAGCTGAAGCGCCCAGCCACCACTTCCTGATACGCGCGGGCTATATCCGTCAAGTGGCGGCGGGTGTGTACACGCACCTTCTTCTGGCGCGGAAATCGTTTCTGAAGATCGCCCAGATCATCCGCGAGGAGATGAACCGCATCGGCGGCCAGGAGTTTTACCTCCCGGCGCTAAATCCTGCGGAACTCTGGCAGGAATCCGGACGCTGGGATTCCGTCGACGTGATGTTCAAGTTCAAGGACCGCAACAATCACGACATGTGCCTGGGCATGACGCACGAAGAGGAAATGACCAACATCGCGCGCGGTGAACTGCGCTCCTACAAGCAGTTGCCGCAGATCTGGTATCAGATCCAGGATAAGTTCCGCGACGAGCCCCGGCCCAAGTCCGGCCTGCTGCGCCTGCGTCAGTTCACCATGAAGGATTCCTACTCGTTTGACCTGGACGATGCCGGCCTGGACGCGAGCTATGACAAGCACGTCGAGGCCTACCACCGCATCTTCCAGCGCTGCGGCCTGCGCTTCCTGCATGTGGACGCCTACTCGGGGATGATGGGCGGCAAGGTGTCGAGCGAGTTCACAGCTCCTGCGGACTCCGGGGAGGACTGGATCGCCAACTGTCCGTGCGGCTACGCAGCCAACCTCGAGAAAGCCGAGTCCGTGCCCTCCGCTTGCCCCGACCCGTCTGGCGAGGGCGCGCCCGAACCTTTTGCGACGCCCGGACAGAAGACCATCGACGACCTCGTCAAGTTCACCGGCGAGAGTCCGGCTCGGCTCATCAAGACGCTCGATTACATCGTGGACAGCCGGCCTGTGGTGCTGCTGTTGCGCGGTGATCACTCTTTGAGCGAAACCAAGCTTTCCTCGGTGCTGGCGACGGCGACCTTCCGTCCCGCCACCCCCGAAGAAGCGTTGCGGCTGCACGGCGCGCGGATCGGCTCGCTCGGGCCGGTGGGGCTCCAGGGCGCACGGATCATCGCCGACCGCGCCCTGTCCGGGCGGAAGAACATGATCACCGGGGCGAACCGCGATGACTTCCACTTGAAGAACGTCACGCCGGGCCGGGACTTCACGGCGGAATTTGCGGATATCCGAGCCGTGGCGCAGGGCGACGGATGCATTCGTTGCGGCAAGCCCCTCCTGCTGACCAAGAGCATCGAACTGGGACACGTGTTCAAGCTCGGCCGGCGCTATTCGCAGATCATGGGAGCGAGCGTGCTCGACGCAGATGGCAAAGCAGTGCCAATTGTAATGGGCTCCTATGGCATTGGTCTGGAGCGCATCCTGAGTGCCGCCGCGGAGCAGAATCACGACGCGGACGGCCTCTTCCTGCCGCGTTCGATCGCCCCCTTCGATGTGGTCTTGACCGCCGCCAACATGGATGATGAAAGCGTCCGGACCGCGGCGGAGAAGTTGTACGCCGAGATGCAGGTGAAATCGCTGGACGTGCTCTACGACGACCGCCCCGAGCGTCCGGGTGTGAAGTTCAAGGACGCTGACCTGATTGGCGTCCCCTACCGCGTCACGGTGGGCAAGAAGAAGGTGGAGCGGGGGCTGGCGGAGATCTTCGAGCGCTCGACAAAGAAGGTTGAGGATGTTAAGCTGGACGCAGTTGTGCCGTCTCTGCTGGAGGAAAGACTCAGTTAGCGCCAGACTAACTTGGGTTTGACGAGGGACACCATGCGACGGTCTGATTCAGGCGAGGGAAGATTCAAGGCCCTGCTAATTCTGCTGTTTCTGGTGGCGGTGATTTACGGGAGTATCAAAATCATCCCAGTTTATGTCAACAGCTACGAGCTCGAGGACTTCATCCGGCAGCAGAACCCGTTCTGGATGACGCAGCGCACCGCGGCCGATACCGTGCGTAACATCATTCTCGCCAAAGCGAAAGATCTCGATCTGCCGGTCAGCGCCGATCAAGTGAAAGTGGATTCTGCAGGCGGGAGAGTCACCGTGAACCTGGATTATACCGTTCCGGTGGACCTCAAGGTCTACACACTCAACCTGCACTTCACCCCTTCGGCTGACAATCGGCCGCTATAACCCGTGCCAGGCAGCCCTTCCCCCGCATCCCGCAAATCTGCCGCGCCCCGCAAGAAATCCAAGTTGGGCCGTCTGGGGAGCCTTGCCTGGTGGGAGAAGGGGCTGCTGGCAGCCTGCCTGCTTGTCTTCCTGACGGCCAGCGGAGTTTTCGTTTACTACTACGTTCGCTTTTCGCGGCTGATCGACGCCCGCCTGAGCGGCGAGGTGTTGAGCAGCGCTTCAATGGTGTTTTCCGCGCCCGCCGAATTGCGCCTCGGCCAGCCCGGCGACCCCGCCGCCATCGCCGCACACCTGCGGCGGGCCCTCTATGCGGAAGGACTGGGAAAGTCCGAGGTCGGCACGTACACGGCGGCCAGCGACCGCCTGGAGATTCGCCCGGGACCAGCTTCCTTTTTCTCCAGCGAAGAAACGCCTGAGGGTCCGGCAGCACTGCAGTTTCGGAACGGGCACATTGCTTCCATTACGGCCCTGGACAAAGCCCGGCCCCTCGAGAGCTACCAGCTTGAGCCCGAAATCATCACGACCCTGTTCGACCAGACGCGCAGCAAGCGCCGGCTGGTCCGCTATCAGGACATTCCCAAGGTCTTGGTCAATGCCATCCTGGCGACGGAAGATCACCGCTTCTTTTCCCATCGCGGGGTGAATATCTACCGCATCATTGCCGCCACGCTGGCAGGCATTCACGGAGAAGACCGCATTCGCGGCACCAGCACCCTGACGATGCAGCTCGCGCGCGACATCTTCCTTTCGCGCGAACGTTCCCTGAGTCGCAAGGCGCGCGAGATCTTCATCGCCCTGCTCATGGAACAGCGTCTGAAGAAAGAAGAGATCTTTGAGCTTTACGCCAACGAGATCTACCTCGGGCAGCGAGGCAGCTTCTCCATCTATGGCGTGGGGGAAGCGGCGAACAGTTATTTCAACAAGGATGTGGGCAGCCTGACGCTGCCGGAAGCGGCGCTGCTGGCAGGGCTGATTCATGGCCCCAATCGCGACACGCCCTACAAGTATCCGGCGCGGGCACTGGAGAGGCGCAATTTCGTCCTGCGCCGCATGCTGGAAGTGGGGTTCATTACCTCGCAGGAGGCCGAACACGCTTCCGGTACCCCCTTGGGAATGGCACAACAGAACGTCGAGGCCAGTCAGGCGCCCTTCTTCGTGGACATGGTCAAAGACCAGTTGCTCGAGCAGTTTTCAGAACACGATCTGATCTCGCAGAGCTACCGGATTTACACGACGCTGGACTTGGACTTGCAGCGGGCGGCTTCGGACGCCGCCAGGACGGGGATGGCCGAGGTCGATAAGGAACTGAGCAAGAAGAAGCGTGCCAAGAATGAACCTCCGCCCGATCCCAATCAGCCGCAGATGGCGTTGGTGGCGATCGATCCGGCGACGGCGGCTATCCGAGCCCTTGTGGGGGGCCGCAACTACGGCATCAGCCAGCTGAATCACGCGCTCGCCAAGCGGCAGCCCGGCTCGTCATTCAAGCCCTTTGTTTATGCGGCGGCGCTCAGTTCCGGCGTGGACGGGTCGCAGCCGCTCGTCACCCCGGCCACGGCCCTGCTCGATGAACCGACAACCTTCCAGTTCGGTGACCAGCCTTACGAGCCGGAGAATTACAAAAAGGAATACTACGGAGTGGTGACGCTCCGCCAGGCGCTCTCCATGTCTCTCAATGTAGCCACGGTACGTCTGGCGGAGATGGTGGGCTACGATAAGGTCCGGCAACTCGCGGTTGCCGCTGGCATCAACAAGGATCTGCTGGCCACTCCGGCGCTGGCGCTGGGGGCCTACGAGGCGACGCCGCTCGAAATCGCCGGGGCTTACACAATCTTTTCCAATCATGGCCAGTACATGGCGCCACGTTTCATCATCGCCGTCAAGGACAGCACGGGGCACACCCTCTGGCGCAGCGCTCAGGATACCAACCCGGTTCTCGATCCGCGGGTCAGTTACCTGATGGTGAGCCTGATGCAGAGCGTCGTCAATAACGGGACTGCGGCGGGAGTTCGCACCCGCGGGTTTACCGCACCGGCGGCTGGGAAGACGGGCACGTCGCACGACGGCTGGTTTGCGGGCTTCACCTCCAATCTGCTGGCGGTGGTCTGGGTCGGGTATGATGACGACCGGGAGTTGAGGCTTTCCGGCGCCTATTCGGCGCTGCCGGTGTGGACGGAATTCATGAAACACGCCGTGGAATTTCCCTCCTACCAGGACGTTAAGCCGTTTGAGGCACCCGAAGGGGTGAGCACGGCGACGCTTGACACCCGTACCAATCTCGTTGCCAATGCGGGCGCGCCCTCGACACGGGATGAGGTGTTCATTCAGGGTACCGAGCCTTTGCCGACGAGCCAGGCCGGGGGCTTGGGAGGGATCCTGGGCCGGATCTTCCAGGTCAATAAAACAACGGCCGCGCCGCCCGCTGCTCCGGCTCTCCCTCTACCGGCGGGCGCTCCGCCGCCTTCCGTTGGCGCTCCGCCCGCGGCCAGCGCTGTGCCTGAAGCACCGCCGGCTAAGAAGCAAGACGGCGTCGTTCGTCGGTTCCTGTCAATCTTCAAGCGGAAAGAGGGGCCGCCGCCGAGCCCACCGCCGCCCCCCAAGAAATCTGACACAAAGGGGGAATAGAATACGTATGTCATAATCAATATCTGGGTCCCTCGCTGAATGGAGGGGTTAATCATGTGGATTCCAAAGCAGTGTATTCCTCTGGGACTAATCCTTGCCGTGTTTATGGGGATTCCCCCAGGGGGCGCACAGGGTGCGCAGCAACCGGACCTCCCGAACCCTGTGGGCGAACAGCCGCCTTTGCAAATTGCCCCTGAAACTCCTTCCCCCCCTCCCACAAAGCCCGGCGTGCTCACGCTTGAGAATCGGGCAGACATCTTCATGGCGAGGAAGGACTATGCTGACGCCGTCGAGCATTATCGGCGAGCCTTGAATGAGGGGGGCCGTGGGAACGAGGCGCTGTGGAATAAGCTTGGGATCGCCTACCAACAGATGCAGAACATGAACGCAGCACGGCGCGCCTACAAGGAAGCCATTCGCATTCGGAAGGACTTTCCGGAGCCCTGGAATAATCTCGGCACGACGTACTATCTGGAAAAGAAGGCGAAGAAATCCCTGAAGTATTATCGAGAGGCGATCAAGCTGAACCCTCAGGGCGCTTCCTTCCATGTTAACCTGGGGACCGCCTATTACGCGACAAAGAAGATCCCCGAGGCGATTGAAGAATACCGGACAGCACTTAGTCTCGATCCTGCCGTTCTCACTCAGCGTTCCAACGTGGGCACGACGGTCAGCGCTCGCTCGGCCGACGCGAAGTTCTTCTTTTACATGGGCAAAGTCTTTGCCTCCCTCGGCCGGGTCGACGACGCTGTACGCTACCTCCGCCATGCTTTCGAGGATGGGTTCGACGATTTCAAGTTGCTGGATGGCGACGATGACTACAAGAAAATCAGCGCCCTTCCTGCTTACAAGGAAATGCGTGCCCATCCGCCCAAAGCTATCAAGGACTAGGAGTGGCTGGTTCAAGGAAGCGTTGTGATTCGCTGACCGAAGGGCCAGCTGTGAAAGTCTGCTTGAACGCTTTCCAAGGATTGTTGTCGTCCGGCGTGGGGCAGGGAACTGGCGTCCAGCTTTCGCTTGACCCGCCGCGCGCGGCGCGAGACCATGGATCGTGGGCGCGGTGCGCAGACTCGCACCGTCGCGAGGCGTAATCCTGATCCCTGCGGGAGCACCCACACCGCGCGGAGGGAGCCATGAAGCGCAGCCTGCATTTTCTGCTTTTTGTGATTTCGGTGTTCCTGTTGCCATGTGTTGGCGCGCAGGCGGCGGAGTCTCGTCCGCGCGTCGTGCTGCTGAACCTCGACCAGATGGTGAATCAGGTCACGGCGGAGTACATCATTCGGGGGATCCGCCAGGCCAACAGCACGCAGGCGGACGCCGTGCTTCTCGAAATGGACACGCCCGGCGGTGTGTCGAACTCCATGCGTGCTATCATCCAGGCCATCTTCGACTCGCGCATTCCCGTGATCACTTACGTCGGGCCGAGTGGCGGCAGCGCGGCCTCGGCGGGATTCTTCATCTTGCTCGCGGGGGATGCGGCGGTGATGGCGCCCGGCACGACGAGCGGCGCGGCACATCCGGTCATCATCGGCGGGGTGGAGATTGGCAAGACGATGGAGGCGAAGATTGAGAATGATGCGGCCTCCTACATCCGTAGCATCGCCGAAAAGCGCGGGCGCGATGTGAAGCTCGCGGAGGCAGCCGTCCGCGAGAGCCGTTCTTACACCGAGAAGGAGGCGCTGACGGGACACTTGATTGATGCGGTGGCTCCGACGCCCCAGGAGGCGCTGGCGGTGTTGGATGGTAAGACGGTCAAGCGGGTGAACGATACAACCGTTACCCTGCATCTTGCCAACGCCATCGTCGAGCCGCAACTGATGACGAGGCGCGAACGCCTCTTTGCCTGGATTGCGGATCCCAACATCGCATTCCTGCTGGGCGCGCTGGGAGTGGCATGCCTCTACATCGAATTCACTCATCCCGGGCTCATCGCGCCGGGAGTCGTGGGGACGGTGGCGGTCGTCCTGGCCCTTTATGCTTTCAACATGCTTCCCATCAACACGCTGGGGGTCGTTCTGATTCTGCTGGCCCTGGTGCTCTTCGGTCTTGAGGTCAAGGTTGCTTCGCACGGCGTGCTGGCGGCGGGCGGGGTCGCAGCGATGATCATCGGCGCGCTGATTCTGGTCGATTCGCCCTGGCCCGGAGCGCGTATCCGGCTCTCTACAGCGGTCGGGGTTACCCTGCCTCTGGCGGTGATCACCATCGTGCTGCTGCGCCTGGCACTCGCCGCCCGCCTGCGCAAGGCCGTGACGGGGGAAGCGGCCATGGTCGATTCGCTGGGCGTGGCCCAAACCGATATCGCGGCCTCGGGCACCGTCCTCATCCGGGGCGAGATCTGGGCTGCGCGGGCAGCGGGAAAGATCCCGGCGGGCGCCCGCGTCCGGGTGCGGCAGATAGACGGGTTGACGCTAGTGGTTGAGTCTGCGGCCGAATCCCGATAAACTTAGCCGCGCCGGCTGTTCGTCTCGATGCACAGCATCGGTCCGGTTGCTTCGATGACACGGAGTTGTTTTCCGTGCATAAGACAAATTGGAAAAGGAGCGGATCATGGGCACAGCATTCCTTGTGGCAGTTTTCATTTTCCTGGTCTGGGTCATTAAGTGCATCAACATCCTGAATGAATGGGAAAAAGGCGTGGTGCTGCGGCTGGGCCGCGTGCTGGCGACCGACAAAGGGCCGGGGCTGATCCTGATCCTCTGGCCCATCGATCGCATGTTTCGGGTCTCGCTGCAGATCGACACCTGGGACGTGCCGCCACAGGATGTCATCTCGCGGGACAACGTTTCGATGAAGGTCAGCGCGGTGCTCTGGTACCGTGTAATCACCGCTCAAAAAGCGCTGATCGAGCTGAGGAACTACCGCTACGCCGTCGAACAACTTGCCTCCACGGCCTTGCGGTCGGTGCTGGGCGAGGTTGAGCTGGATGACATGCTCTCACAGAGGGACAAGCTCAACGTGCGCCTGCAAACGATCATCGACGAGCAGACCGAGGCCTGGGGCATCAAGGTAACGCAGGTGCAGATCAAGCAGGTGGACCTGCCGCAGGAGATGCAGCGGGCCATCGCCAAGCAGGCCGAAGCGGAGCGCGAACGGCGCGCCAAAATCATTCACGCCGACGGCGAATACCAGGCCTCGGAGAAACTCGCCATGGCGGCTTCCAACATCAGCCGCGAACCGGTCGCGATTACGCTCCGCTATCTCCAGACGCTGACCGAAATCGGTTCGGAGAAGAACACCACGATTATCTTCCCACTGCCCATCGAGCTGATGTCTACATTGCTGGGGAAGGCGATCGGTACCTCAGCGCCCCCGGCCGCGCTGAATAAGTAGGGTGAGACTCCTGCCGAGGATTAATCGGGAACCATGGATGACCGCATAGACCAAAGGCACGATGAGAAGGGGCTCTCCGCCCGCTACCTGATCCTGGTGTTCTTGATGGGTGTGGCGGCTTGCGCGGTCTTCTTCTCGCTCGGCTTTCTCGTCGGATACAACGAGCGGCCATCGAAATCGGTGAGCACCACAGAGCAGGTGACGCCGGTCGGCGTCGTCCCGCCCGCCGTTAATCCACCGCTCGAATCGGCTCCGCCGGTTTCCAAACCGGAGGAGGCGGCCTCCAGGAACGAACTCCCCACCGAACAGATCGCTTCTCCGCAGCCGACGTCGAAGCCGCGGAAGAAAGAAGCGGCGCTGGTGAAGCCAGCGTCTGCCCCGGCCAGGACCGGTACCCGTTCGGCTCCTGTCCGGGCTTCCCGGCGAGGCGCGGACGCCGGCGGGGTGGGGTTCACGGTGCAAGTGGCCGCATCGCGCGACAAGCAGGACGCCGAGAAACTGGTGAAAGAGTTGCGCTCCCGCGGCGTCGACGTGTTTGTGGTGACACCGCAATACTCCGACGCCAAGGACAACCTGTATCGCGTGCAGGTGGGACCGTTCGCCTCGCGCGAAGAGGCGGTGCGGGTCCGCGACCGCATCGCCAAGGAAGGATTTAAGCCCTTTATCAAACATTAGAGTCTGACGTCTGCAATCTGAAATCTGAAATTGCGCTGAAGTAGAAACTGGAAACTCGAAACTGGCAGCCGCAAGCTGATAGCTGACAGCGGAACGCTGATTGCTCTCGACTGAGAATTGAAAACAGATAACCCTTCTTTGTCTTCACCAACCGACCAGCCTCCCCATGTGACCCCGTTGCCCTCCCTCCGGCTTCGTCTGGCCGCTGCTGGGTTGAGCGGCCTCTTTCTGGTGGCCTGCTTCCCGGTGATCGACTGGAACTTGCTTGTTTGGGTGGCGATTGCGCCCCTCCTCGTGGCGCTGGCTGGCGAACCCGGTCTGAAACGCGGATTTCTCCTGGGCTACCTTGCGGGCGCAATCTTTCTCGCGGGATGCTGTCACTGGTTTGCCGACGTCATGGAGCTGCACGGCGGGCTCTCCCCCGTTCTTGCCTGGGGAGTCCTGGCGCTCTACGTGGTTGTGTTCGCCGTGTTCTTCGGCGGCTTCGGTCTGATCGCGGCGTGGTTGGCGAGATCTTCGCCGCGTCGCGCCCTCCTGCTCGGTCCGTTTCTTTGGGTGGCGATGGAGATCGCGCGCACCTACCTCATTACCGGTGTGCCCTGGAACCTGCTCGGCTACGCGGTGCAAGCGGACGGGCTGCGGCGCGTCGCTTCGGTGGCGGCGGTTTATGGATTGTCGTTTCTGGCAGCGGCAACAAGCGCCCTGCTCGCCTGGGTCTGGATCGAGCCGCGGAGGGTTGTGCCGCGCCTGACGCTCGCCGCCTGGTGCTTCGCACTTATCGTCGCCAACCTCACTCTGAATCCGCCTGCCTTGCCGGTGGGCGCGCGCGCCGCCTTCCTGGTGCAGCCGAACATTCCCATGGACGTGGAGGAGATCGTCAAATGGTCCCCCTGGCAGGACTCCACGCGGCTGAACGCCCTGGTGGACACGAGCGTCGCGAGTGCCCGGCGCGCCCCCGCGGGCAGTGGCGCGCCGCTCATCGTCTGGCCGGAGAATCCCGCGCCCTTCTACTTCGAGCGCGACCCGGTTTTCCGTGCCGCCACCGAGCGCATGGCGCGTGAGGCCAAGGCTTACGTTGTCTTCGGCAGCGTCAACTTCGCCGACCCGCAGTTCACGCAACCCAAGAACAGTGCCTTGGCGCTTGATCCGGGAGGCCGCGTGCTGCTCGCCTATGATAAAATTCATTTGGTGCCTTTTGGCGAGTATGTGCCTTGGTGGGCGTTTCCCGATTTGGTCGGGAAGATCACCCACGAGGCGGGGAACTTCGTTCCCGGCGCGAGTTACCGCGCCGCCGAAACGCCGCAGGGAACGCTGAGCCTGTTCATCTGTTACGAGGCGATCTTTCCGCAGTTGGTGCGCCGCCTCGTCAGCGACGCGCCGGGCGTGCTGGTGAACATCTCGAACGACGCCTGGTTTGGCGACACGGCCGCCGCCGCGCAGCACCTGGAGATGGCTCGGCTGCGGGCCATCGAGAATCATCGTTACCTGCTGCGCGCGACGAACGACGGCATCACTTGCGTCATCGACCCGTTCGGCCGCATCGTGGCGCGCTTGCCACGGCATGAAGACGCGGTGCTTGCCGGGCGCTTCGACTTCATTGCCGGGCGGACGTTCTACTCGCGCCACGGCGATGTTTTCGCGTGGGCATGCATCGTGATTGCCCTGGCGCTGATTGCCCAGGCGGCTTGGACGGAAGGGCAGGGCAAAAGGCAAATGGCAAAGGGCAAAAGTCAAAGGTAGGAAGCCTGGCTGCTTCCTTCTGACTCCTGACTCCTGACTCCTGGAGTTTCCATGCTCGAAGAACTGCAACGCGAATTTGATACACTGAAAACGCGCACCGCCGAACTGCGGAGTTTTCTTTGACGCTCCCGCCCGCCGCCGCCCGCTCGAAGAA
>Ga0187878_1002463_pt1 | contig 16376 bp, 12 predicted proteins | sample June2016WEW_17_1_FD_132979 | JGI IMG/M metagenome (GOLD analysis project Ga0187878, IMG submission 132979) | Peatland microbial communities from SPRUCE experiment site at the Marcell Experimental Forest, Minnesota, USA - June2016WEW_17_150 | ecosystem: Environmental > Terrestrial > Soil >...
CGAAGACACTCTGCCGGCAAAGCGAGACACGCCATCTTTGAACAGGTGTCCCGTCTCGTGCACTCGGGTACCAGTCATCGCGCGCTCGGGGTCAATGATACTGATTTGATTCACGTCGATTTCAATGAGCGCGTGCTCGTTTGAAAGCGAAGCATGACGGACCATGATCCTGTCATCGTTGCTGCAAACTTCTCTGACTACGCGACTCCGAATGGTCTCACAGATCCGACCGCTGAGTATTTGGTCTTAGTGGTAAGCGCCGCCCACGCGCCGCATTCACTTGGGCGAGGTGAGCGCCTTGAGGTAACGATAATAGAACTCGACCCCTTGGTAGTAAGATTCCACTCCTAGGCGCTCGTCCTTCCCGTGTGCGCGGAAGTCATCCGTATCGATCGCCAAGCCGGAGATTCCGTAGGTCGGCATGCCTGCCGCGTTGGTGTAGACACCGTCGGACGCGCCGGTGGACATGGTGGGGACCACGGGCGCTCCCGGCCACATCTCGGCGGCGACGCGATCGAGCGTCTGCATCACGTCGGGCCGCAGCGAAACCGGGGGTAGCGCCTTGGCGTTAGCCTCGCTGTCCAGGATCCGGCCGCTGGTAGTGACGTAGCTGACTTCGATCTTGGGATCGGCAAGGACCTTGATGAGCGTCTGCCGTACTTCTTCGCGCGAGTGTCCGGGGAGGATGCGGCAGTTGACGTTGGCGCGCGCCATCTGCGGCAGGGCGTTGTTGGCGTGGCCGGCATGGAGCCGGGTGGCTACACAGGTGGTGCGCATGGTGGAATTCCAAAGCGGGTCGACGGAGAGGCGCGCGATGGCCGCTGCATCGGGCGGGCTCTTGACGATCCTGCGCATGTCGGCCCCCGTCTGGCCGCTTTCCACGCCGGCCGTGCGATCGAAGAAGGCGCGCGTGACCGCGTTCAACTCGAAGGGAAACTGATAGCGCTCGACGCGCCCCAGCCCGTCGGCCAGATGATAGATCGCGTTGTCGGGCACCGGGAGCGAGCTGTGCCCTCCGGGATTGGTCACCATGAGCTGGTAATCGGCGTAGAGCTTTTCGGTGGCGTCCATGGAGACGATCAACGGTTTGCCCTTCACCGTATCCACGCCGCCGCCATCGGCATTGAGAACGAACTCGGCGTCGATGAGATCGCGATGGTTCTTCAGCAGCCAGTCCACGCCGTTCGATTGGCCACCCTCCTCGTCCGCCGTGAGAGCCACGATGAGGTCGCGGTCGGGCTCGTACCCCTCGCGCTTGAACCGGATCAGCGTGGTGACCCAAATGGCGTCGCCGCTCTTCATGTCTTGCGTGCCGCGCCCGTAGTAGTAGCCATCCTGCTCCACAAACTGGAAAGGGTCGGTGGTCCAGTCCTCTCGCCGGGCTTCCACTACGTCGAGATGACCTATCAGCAGCACGGGCTTGTGGACGCCAGTGCCGTGAAGCCGAGCCACCAGGTTCCCCTTGCGGTCGTTGGGGCCCAGAACCACGACGTCGGCCGCCGGGAACCCAGCGTCACGCAGGCGCTGCGCCATGGCTTCGGCGGCGACGGTCGTGCTGCCGACCGAATCAGTGGTGTTGATCTCAATCAGTTGCTTGAAGGTGTCGTGCGCCAGTTGCCGGGTTGCGTCGTCGGTCTGCGCGCGCGCCATGGGCGCCAGCAGGAACAGCGCCAGGACGGCCAGGCAATGCTTCAGGTTGAGTCTTCGCATGAATTCGGTTCTGCCCCCTTCCACTCGGTGTGCCAGCCGGGTCTATCAGCGACGGGTCAGAATAGCACGCTACGACTTCGGCTGTATCAAAGGGTTGCACAAAGTGCACGTGTACCTATTTCATTCTTCATAGCGGCCGCCCACTTGTTTTGGCTGTGCCAAACGATGTGGTTTGGCACAGCCCAGGACTGGGAGTGGCGTGCTCACAGTCTGTTGGTCGCAGGTTCGAGTCCTGCTGGGCCCACCAACTCATTCACCTGCATCAGCTATGCGCTTTGTTCATGCGACCATTTCCCTACGAGCCTCGTCCCACGCGGGCCTCGCACCCTTCCATGCATCGCGATACGACTTTGTAGGAAGGGCTCTCAGATCTCTGCTGGAAACCTCTTAAGTCGGCACCCGACTGACCGTTTCTGACGCCGGTGTGACGAGAATCGTTGGTAATCGACGGTACTCCGGGTGAAGCCACGAGGCACCCCGGCGCGGTGGTAGAATGCCTTCTCAGGGGACATCCTGCCATGACCGAACGTGAGGCTGAGGTTCAACGTAGAGCGGATCTCCGGATAAAGGACCTCGAACGCTACCTCCTCGCCTTCGACTAGGACCGCGCCTTCAGGAGATCTGGGCAGCTCCGTAGCCACGTCGCCACGATACACATGCGTTACAGAATCGGCAGCACTGTGACTGCGGCTCGGAATGTGACGTTCCTGAGATTGCTCTACCAGACCTTGCAGGTGTGCGGCGTCTAGCGGTGGAAACTTGGTTACAGAGAAACGGAGTGATCACCATCACTCAGAACAAAGAAGTGTTACCCGTTTCCCTCGAACAATTCGCTCATAATTAGGTTGCCCCCACAGTACAACGGCTCACGCGGAGGCAGAGCGCCAGCCAGCAAAACACGCCATAAGGCAACAGAGTGGATGTTCTGTTGCATTCTTTGAGTGGCCCCCATTCTAACGTATGACCTTAGCCGCCGCCCCCGCAGGTGGCACCCTCCACGTAATGTTGCATTTCGCCTGTCCGGCGAGACGTGGGACACTGTCAGTCATGGCAGGAGGTATCTGTGCTGGTAGCCATCGCATTGGTATGGGCCCTTGAAGTGAGAGAACCACTCAAGGCAGTGGTTGGCCCTCAATGGCAAATCCTTCCTTGGGGTCCCGCAAGCAGTCTGCCCTCGGCCTCACTACCGGCCCCGTTCAAGGCACGCGATGCTCAGTGTCAGGGAAGCCTGTTCACAGGACCAATCCGGTTTGGCCCGTCAGAAGGGCTGTGCTCCCTCGTGGCCATGTATGCCAGTCGATTCCGCAACTGCGTACGTACGGAACGGAATCGCGCCGGAGGCGGACGTAAGAAACGGGGGGGCCAAAGCCCGAGAGCGACCTTACGGCGGGAAGTTCATGCGGCGCAGCAGGTCATGGAAGCGCGGGACTCAATAATCTCTAGCGAAAGTTCTCCACCAGCATCAGGTCGCTGCCAGCAGGAGGGTTGGCGTCGGACCGGGAAGGCTACTTTGGAGGTCGAACGCTTGGGCTCTCTGGATTCGGGTTTGTGCAGCACGGCGCCGCGATGGCCTGCCGGAATTCTTCCAAGGTCATGTCTTCGTTCTGGACAAGCGCCATCAGCGCAAGCTGACGCCGGCGCTTGGCCTCTTGAGGGGCGCGGAAGGGATTGAAGCGATGCGGGTTGGGAAGGATCGCCGCAAGCAGCGCTGCCTCCGGCCAGGTCAGCTCTTCGGCAGACTTCCCGAAGTACGCGCGCGAGGCGGCTTCGGCGCCCACAATCCCGTCTCCCCATTCAGCAATGTTCAGGTAGATCTCCAGGATTTCGTCCTTCGAGAGGGCTCGCTCCAGCCGCCAAGTCAGGATGGCTTCGCGCAGTTTCCGGCGCAGAGTTCTTTCAGGGCTTAAGAACAGGTTCTTCGCCACCTGCTGCGGGATGGTGCTGCCACCACGGCGGTAGGCCCCAACGCGAAGGTCTTCCAAAAAGGCTCGCCAGATTTCTGGGTAATCGAAGCCACGGTGGAAATAGAAGCGCGGATCTTCCCAGGTGACCACGGCGGTCTGCAGCCGGGGCGAGATGGCCCACAGAGGCATCCAGGTGGCCTGCCCGTTCGGATGGTAGCGCGACCACAGTTGGGAGCGAATCTCTCCGGCGCCGGGAAGATCCCGCGACTCCCAAAGGACAACCCCGGCCAGCAGCAAAAATAGGAACCCTAAAGACAGGGCTACACAAACCAGTATCTTCCCTTTCATCTTCACGGGCAATCTCAATGAAGTTTCAGGGTCTCAGGGTTTCAAGGTTCCAAAGTTTCAAAACCCGCAGAACCCTTAGTTCGCTGAAAGCTGCATGCAATCCGGGCCCTTGAAGCCCCGCAATCTTGAAACCCTACTGTGCTGAAACCTCCCCGAAAGCTCACGACGTCGTCCGCTCAAGAACTCGACCTTTGCGGACGCTTCGGTGATTTCTCGTGCCACTCGGCGCGGAAGCGGCAGTATCCAGTTCGGCCGTTCATCAGGTACTCGACGCCGCCTGGCCCAAGCTTGGTCAGCAAACTGATCCATCCCAGCGTGCCGGGCGTGGGCATTTTCGTGGTCAGCATGCGGGCAGTGGCAGTCATCATCAGATCGCGGCCGACCACCCGGTTTCCGTCTTTCTTGTGCGGGCAATCCGTGGCCTCGATCTCGAAGATCGATTGCCCATCGGAGTCGGTCTTGGTCTGAAATCCCAAGTGCCCGGTCAGTTGCTGCACGGTCTCGTGGGTTACGACTAAATACGACGGCCACACCGGTTCGATGTTCCAGGTCAGCTCGACATCCTTGAGGTGTTCCCCTGCCTGAGGCATGGTCTTTCCCGCCAGCCAGCCGCACTTGATCGCCTCTTCAGGAACGCCATCGGGTTCAAATGTGACCATGGCGATGAAACTGTCTTTCTCTTTCTCTTCGTGCGTTAAGTGGAGGTTGTAGTTGGTAGGGCTAATCTTGATGGTGACCCCGTATAGCAGGATAAGGTCGCCGATCGCGCCGGTGATCTGCGTGCCTTTACCCAGCGTCGGAAGTCCCAAACCGCCGAGCTTCACGCCCCAACCCCAGCCCTTCTGCCCCTGGTCCCCTACAATCGAACACGGCGAGTCGGCATAAACAGGGGGGACAAGCTGCGGCCACCAATGAGTAGTAGCGGAGCCGTTTTCTGGCTGCTGTACGAAGAAGTCGAGCATGATGAGGAAGGACTGGAGAGGATCCACCAGCAGGTCTTTACTCGGGCGCGATGCGACTTCACTGAGGGAGTACGGCTTGAGTTGTTGGCGGGCCAACCCATCCACCAGAAGAATCAGAAAGCTCGACGGGTCGTCGGGTGTTCCTTGGGCGTCCCGATAACGCTGAAGTATGGATTTGCTCAACTCCGCTTCCACCTTTGCGGAGTCCTCGGTCTCCAAAAGCGCCTTTCCGAGTAGAGCGCTGTGATGGGAGTAGTCTGTCACATCGTGCCGATAGTATGCGCGCGCGAGAGTCTTCCATTGAAAGTCATAGAGGAAGAAATCCTTGTCGCTGCGCTCGGCGCCGGCCAGAATCTGACGACCATCGTGAGTATAGACACCCAGATGGATGTTGCGGAACGCCTCTAACGTCAGGTCGCGTACCGCGGCTTCACTCCTGGCCGAGGCCAACCGGTTGGCGAGCACATAGGCGGGATGCTGGCTCAACGAATGCGTCAAATAGGGATTGATCTGCGGACCAGCCTCGTATTCCTTGGGTGGGTGCCGGCCTTCCCACCACGCCCACCCGGCGTAGATTCCGCAGCCGAGCCCAATTAACAGCACCGGGACCAGGACGACGGTGCTCCAGAATTTCAGCATGGTCAGGGGGCGCATCGTGCGCGTGAGTGCCAGCGAAGCCTCAAGCGCCGCCTGGGTGGCCGCCCGAGCGCGGTCAGTGGCTGCAATCTGTCCGATGTTCTGGGCTAGAGCGGGCTCAGCGCTCTGGCTTTCATGGAGGGCCAGACCCAGTTGTTTGAAACGCTCCGTGCGTTCTCCCTCAACCGCGCTCGACTGCTGACGCACGGCGGCTAGCTCGCCCCCTACCCGCTGAAGCCCGGCAAGAATGGGGGAGAGGGCTGCCTGCCGCTCGGCCTCAATCCGATTGATCTCCGCCTCGTGGCGCTGGCTCTCCTCATTAAGCCGCTCAGCCTCGGCTTTCGCGGCTGGCAAAGCAGCCTGGGCTTGCGGGAGTTGCTCGGTCAGCCTGCTCTGCTCCGTCAGAAGCTGCTGCTTCTTGGTCTGTGCAACGGAGAGCTTCCTCGCTTGGTCAGGCGCGGCACTTGCCGCGAGCGAAGCGAGTTCTTGCTCCAGTGAGGCGAGTTCAGCCGCCACGCTCGCCTGGCGAGCCGTGATGTTCAAGATCGAGCGTTGCTGCTCATTTTCGCGCTGGCGGGCCGCCCGAAGCGCGGCGTCCACAGGGCGCTTCTTTTCTTCCACGGCCCTCCGCTGGCCGTCGAATTTGCCTGTCTCTTCCTTCTGGCGTGCTTCGAGCGAGGCTCTTTGGCTTTCCAGTCTCTGTGTGCTCGCCGAAAGTTCGCCCGCACGCCCTTCGAGCTGGGCGAGCTGGTCGCGAAGCACGGCAAAGCCGGAGAGGTCGATCTTCTCTTGCCAAGCCCGCTGGCCGAGCTGCACGAGCGACGCGCTCCGCTCCACCTCCTGTTGCTGGGCCTGCTTTCGCAGTTTCCTCCGTTGAAGCTTACGTCCCAGTTCCCGAAAGCCTTCACGAATGAAGCCTGAGCTTGCTGAGAGCTGCGGGCTTCCAGTCTGGCCGTTCACAGGAATCCTCCCTGCCCTTCACCAAGAAGGCGCTATTGCTCTACCAGTTCCACACGCCGGTTCTTGGCCCGGCCCTCCTCCGTCCTATTCGAGGCGACCGGAGCGTACGGCCCCCCGGCACCGTAAGGGATCAGTCGTGCGGCGGCTACTCCGTGCTGGCTGACGAGGGCATTCACCACCGATTGCGCCCGGGCCTGCGAGAGCTTCACATTTGTGGCCAGGTCGGCGGTAATATCCGTGTGCCCCACAACGTACAACTTCAGCGCCGGGTTCGCCTTGAGCAGCTTCGCAATCTCGCTCAGCGCGGGGCCGGACTCGGGTTTTAGTTCCGCTTTGCCGGTATCACAGTATCAAACTCGGAACCCCGTATCAACCATTTGCAGGCACCCGTAGGCACACCGTCGAGGGTTTGTTGTCGAACAAACTCTAAGGGGAGATCTCCAGCGTCTGGCATCGGCGATGAGCCGGATGCGGCAGAAGCGCCGCTTCCGGTTGACGGCTTGGGTATTCCTGCCCGATCATGGGCACGCCAACATTTGCCCCCAGGGCGTTCGGCCTCTCTTTGTGGCACCTTGGACGGCCCACCTTCTGACGGGGACTTTCGCGTTTAACGCCAAAATGCGGGCCTCACCAGAATTGTCCATACCTGGGTACGTCCTCCCGAGATCGGCCTCTCTAAGTCATTGATTCCACTGGCTCGGCGTCCCGGATAATTCCCCTTTTTTGAGTTTTCCTGGCGAATGCATGGGTGGATGCGGCTATACGTCGGCTCAGACCAAAGCGTCGCGTAGAATGCCATTTTCTGCATCCCACATCCCACATAGCGAGTGGCTACGGCGTTTGACTATCGAAAGACGGGGAAGCGTATGGGTAGGGCAATCCGAACGTTCCTAGCGGAGTAGAGGCCCATTTCTCGCCGGGGTCGGGTGATTCCAGAGCATCACCCGCAGCCACTAACTGGTTCGCCGCACCCGGGTCCAGAATGGCCCCGGACTTACACTCGACACCGCAATAATCTTCGCGCAGACCGGCTCCGCAGCCGCTAGGGCTGCCTCAAACTCATCCAGGTGCGCCGCCTCGTCGAACAGGAAAATCGTCGGGTGAAACGACCTCACCTGATCGGCCCCTGCTGGCACGCCCATAATCACTGACTCATTGGCCCAAGAGATCTCGTTGGCTGGCATCTCAGTCATCGGCTTGGTCAAGGGGAACTCCTGCTGCATTCGCGGCGTCTGCCGCTCGTACAGGGTTCTGGCATACCCCGGCACTCCTCGACCTTTCACTAGGTCGATACTTTTATCCTCCTTCTGTGTCTGAATGACGAACCTCGTCCGCGGGAACACCTGACAGTGCCACACCCCGTACCCCACCACCGCCCACGAAATCATCATCTCCCGAGACTTCGGGATCAGAATCTCACGGTCTCGCATGAGTAGGTTGAACAGCCAAGGCCAGTAGGGAAGGGGGGGGAACTTGGCGTAGGGGGATGCAAGACCTTTGTTTACCCAGTGCTCGTCATAACTTTCCGTACACTCCTGGAGCCAGTACAGCGGGCCCGGGCGGTCGGGTTCCCCGTTGAGGACCTTGGGAAGGATCTCCTCTTTGAACTCCAGCTCCTCGAGCAGGGCTAGGAGTTCTGGGTCGGCGGGTAATTCCTGTGACTGCCAGTTTCTCTGCAATTCTCTTCCTCAGCTCTTCGCCGGCTAGTTGCCGGACCTCGTCTCTTTGGGTAACGTCGCGCTCTTCTTTCTTCACCCCGACCTGTGTGTTCTCCAAAACCCACCGGGTAGTACGGCCCAGCTCTTCCACCGACTGGCCCATACCAGGAGTCAGCAGCAGGTCGAGGTTCTCAAGCGCCTTGGGAATCTTCGCCCGCAACTTGCGCCGGAATTCAGCCAGCAGCTCAGACTCGGAGAGCATGTTGGGGACGGTGTTCGGCTTCACGTGCAACTCTCTCGCTATTTGGCGGTCGGATCTGCCCTCAAGACGCAAAACCGCGGCCTTTTCGACAAGCTCCTGAGGTTTGTTTGTTCTCCGACGCCTCTTTCCCGGCGTACCGTTTTGTGCCGTCATTAGACGTCTTCCATGGGCAGAGTTGAGGGAGGTCGGGACCTCGGCATTCCTTCTAGAAGGTTCTTGGGCTCGCCACTTACCCCACCCTCGACTATCTCCGCCAAGTCTACAGTGGCATGGGCAGAGGTCTGGCTGTCAAGCCGGCAACAAGGGGTCTTTGCGAGCGGGCTGCCCACACGGAGGGAAGTGGGAACAACTTGGGAACAAAACTCGCCGAATACCGTGCGAAATCGTGACTCTAGACGCAGGAAAGAACTAGACGAAACAACGAGATACATGTTATGAGCTTATTTCGGGACCAAGAGGTCGGAGGTTCAAATCCTCTCGCCCCGATTTTCTTTTTTCTTTTGTCAGACCCCGCATGGGAACGAAGCAGATCCTCGTCACTAACGATGATGGCATCCACGCCGAGGGCGTGAAGGCGCTGGAGCAGGCGCTGACGCCGCTGGGCGAGGTCACCGTGGTCGCCCCCGACCGGGAGATGAGCGCCACCAGCCAGTCCATCAGCGTGCACACGCCGCTGCGCGTCTATGCCTTCGACGAGCGCCACTACGCCGTCACGGGCACGCCCGCGGACGCAGTGGTTCTGGCGATCTATCGCCTGCTGCCGGCGAAGCCAGATCTGGTCGTGTCGGGCATCAATCCGGGCGGGAACCTGGGAGAAAACGTTGTCTATTCCGGCACCGTCGCCGCCGCCATGGAAGCGGCCCTCCACGGCGTGCCTTCTTTCGCTATTTCGCTTGCCACGCGCAAGTATCTGGACTTCTCCGTAGCTGGCTCCTTCGCAGCGCAGTTAGCCACCAAGGTTCTGGCCGAGGGATTGCCACCGGGCATCATGCTGAACGTGAACATCCCACGCGGCGAAGTGCATGGCGTCCGCATCACCCGGCAGAGCCAGAAAATCTCGCAGAACGTGGTTCACGAGAAGCAAGACCCGCGCGGGCGGCCCTATTACTGGCTGGACGAAACCATGCGACTGGAGATTGCCGAGCCCGACTCCGACTACGCCGCCATCCGCGCCCACGAAATCTCCATCACCCCGTTGCAGGTTGACCGCACCGACTATTCCAGCCTGCCCCGCTTTGCCGACTGGCTGTCTGCCCTCAAGCTAGCCGTGAAGTAGTTGCGCGCTACGCAAATATTACACGGTGTGGCGTTTTGACACACAAAGCCCATGAAATTCGACCTTTTACCTCGGTAACTCGCTGAGAGCAAGAGCCTTAGTAAAAGTGTCCCACCAGTCCCACCAGTCCCATTTCCTGTGGTCCATTTCTGTGGCCCTTAGACAAGATGGACACTATATCCTAAACACTGAGGACAATGTGTCCGAAGCTTGCATTCCCGATCAGGCCACGCCGTGGCAACGCGGCAGTGCATGTGACACGGCCCTTGGTGGAGCGACGTGCCCACTTCCGCTTCATCGGGCGGAATGAGGTTGCCGCGGCATTTCGAGCCTCCCTCCGGCGGCCACGCCACTGCGCCCTCACGTGTGCTATGTTAGGCGGCAGGAGAAGGTTCTCGTCCCATGGCCAAGGTTCGAGTTCGGTTCGCTCCCAGTCCCACGGGCTACGTGCATGTAGGGAACGCCCGCACGGCGCTTTTCAACTGGCTTTTCGCGCGACATCACAGCGGCGCGTTCGTCTTGCGCATTGAAGACACGGACGTCGAGCGTTCGCGGGAAGAGTACGAGACGCAACTGCTCGCGGACCTGCGCTGGTTCGGCCTCGACTGGGACGAAGGTCCGGACTGTGGCGGGGCGTTCGCGCCTTACCGGCAGTCGGAGCGGAAAGAGCTCTACGCGCGCTACGGGGCGCAACTCATTGACCAGGGCCGCGCCTATCACTGTTTCTGTTCGGAGGAACAGCTCGAAGCCGAGCGCCAGGAAGCCTTGAAGGCCGGTCGCCAGCCGAAGTATTCCGGCCGCTGTCGGAAACTCGCGCGCGAGGAAGCGGCGGCGCGCCTGGCGGCGGGCGAGGAAGCCGCCGTGCGCTTGAAAATCGTGGAGGGATCTTTCGGCTGGCACGACCTGGTCCACGGACCCACCACGTTTTCGAGCGAAGTCATTGGCGACCCCATCCTGCTGCGGTCGGACGGCCATCCGGCTTACAACTACGCCGTGGTGATTGACGACCACCTGATGGAGATCACCCACGTCATTCGCGGCGACGATCACATCTCGAACACTCCGCGCCAGCTCGCGCTTTACCGCGCCCTCGATTGGCAGCCGCCGGAATTCGCGCATTTGTCCACCATCCTCGGCGCGGACCGCGCGCGGCTCTCGAAGCGCCACGGCGCGAGCTCGCTCCAGAATTTCCGCGACCTGGGAATACTTCCCGAGGCGCTCAGGAACTACCTGGCGCTGCTCGGCTGGTCGCCCGCCGACGGCCTCACAGAAATCCTGAGTACGGAGCAACTCATCGCGCAGTTCTCGCTCGAGCGCGTCATCAAGAGTGCCGCCGTGTTCGACGTGGAGAAGCTCCACTGGATGAATCGGCACTACATGAAGGTGTCGCCACCGCGCCGGCTGGCCGAACTGAGCGCGCCGTTCCTGCTGCGCGCGGGCTACGTAGCGGAGCCGGTGGATGCACCGACGCTCGTGTGGCTCGAACGCGTTCTCGACGCGGTGTTAAAGAATCTGGATCACCTGAGCCAGCTTCCGGCGGCCGTGCGATTGATCTTCGAATACGACGCCGCGAGCATCGTCCGCGGTGAGGAAACGCGCCACGTCGTCGAGGAGGCGGCGTCACGCGAAGTGTTGGCGGCTTTCATCCCAAAGGTGCTGGCGACGAGTGCAGAGGGCGGCGAGCTGAGCTACGAGCGCTTCCGCGAAATTGCCAAGAGCGTGCAAAAGGAAACGGGGAAAAAGGGCAAGGAACTCTTCCATCCTATCCGCGTCGCGCTGACGGGAGCGGTCTCGGGGCCGGAACTGGAAAAGTTGATTCCGATTTTCGAGGAAGGCGCAAAGCTCGCGCTGGCTCGCCCCGTGAAGAGCGTGGCCCACCGCCTGCGCGAATTCGCCGCCGCGATGTAGGGGCAGACCGCGTGTCTGCCCCAGGGCGGACATACAAGTCCGCCCCTACATACAAATGGCTTACGTTCCCGAAATCCACCATCGCCGCTCAATACGCTTACGCGGGTGGGATTACGCGCGGCCGGGATCTTATTTCATCACGGTGTGCGTGGAAGGAAAGGAGCATAGGTTCGGGGGGATAGTGGAGGGGGAGATGATCCCGAGCACGGTGGGGAGGATGGTGGACCTGGTGTGGAAGCACGTCCCCCGTAAGTTCAAGGGGGTCGAACTGGGCGACCACGTGATCATGCCGAATCATTTCCATGCCATCGTTCGCATCAAAGCGGTGGAGGCGGGTATCGGCGCAGACGGCGGCGCACACTCCGGTGTGCCCCTACACCGCATAGTGCAATGGTTCAAGACGCGAACGACGAATGAGTACATCCGGGGTGTGCGGGAATCGAACTGGGCGCCGTTGCGGGGGCGCCTCTGGCAGCGGAATTACTACGAGCACATCATTCGGAACGCACGGGAATTGGAATGGATTCGCGATTACATGACAACGAATCCCGTGCGCTGGGACACGGACCCGGAGAACCCCGCGGCCACGTCGGCCCAGCACGAACCCTGGATGTAGGGGCAGACCGCGTGTCTGCCCCAGGGCGGACATAGAAGTCCGCCCCTACAGCAGCGGGTAGCCACGGCACGGGGTTTGTGCCGTGGGCTTTTTCAAGGGCGCAACGGTACGAACCCACGGCATGATGAGCGTGCCGTGGCTACCAGCTACTAGCATGAAGCTGCAGTATTATCCAGAAACCGATTCCCTCTACATTGACCTCAATTCGAGGCCCAGCGCCGATTCGCGCGAAATCGCCGACGGCTTGGTCATCGACCTCGACGCCGAGGGCAACATCGTCGGCATCGACATTGACCACGCGTCCCAGAAGCTTGACCTCAAGACCCTGGAAACGGTTTCTCTCCCCGCCCTCGCCACCAAGCTTGCCTGAGGCCGTTTTCCTCTTCCTGGCCGCGCCTTCCCCACCCCCTAGCACCTAGTCCCTAGCCCCTGTTCCCAAGCCCCCAGCCCCTTTCGTCTCTTCATTCAGCATTCATAGTTCAGCATTCATAATTTCCGTCCTCCCTCGTCACTGTTCTTCGGCCTGGAGCATTGCATTCAGAGGCAGTAAGGTGTATGTTCTCGGCAGGCCGGGGAATGACAACAGAAATCTAGGCTTAATCTTCAGTTTGTTGGATCGCAAATACCTCAGTGCGGCGCGCGTTTCCCGGCTGGCCGGGATGCGTCACCCGCGTTGCACAATGAACGGTGCGTCGCGCGATAGGAGGTGCGAAGTGTCTGAGATCCGTGTGTTGCTGAATCGGGAACATCCAAGTTACGAGCGAATCGCGGGAGCCATCAGGAAGAATCTGCAAGACCTTGAGACCGCGGAAGTCAAGGAGCTTACAGAACCTCAGGAGCCTGGGACATTGGCTGTGGACTGGCCACTCGTTACTGGATTCGTGATCCAGCATGGTGGGGATGTGCTCAACCTGGCCACGGCTGTTTTAGAAATGGTCACTGCGATAATCTTGGTAAGGGGGGCAGCGAAGCCTTCGACACCGAAGAACGAGAAGCCAGTAATTATCATGGGCGCTGCTCAAGAGCTTGTACTTCCTGCTTCCAGTCAGAAAAAAAAGGAGTTCCTCGCACACGTTGCAGGAGAAGGGAAAGCGACGACAGACGAAAAGGCTCAGCCAAAGGGAAAGCAATCGGCTTCAGGAGCCAGGGTGGAGCGAGCAAGCAAGAGGAGGCACAAGAAATGAGTCGCCGTGCCCTTGTGGTCGTGAACTCTGTAAGCTATGGGGACGCCTCCAAAAACGTCCCGCGCAGTGTTGTCGCAAGTATCGCCCGGGACGTCGGAGCGCGGCTCAAGAACATGGAAGAGGAATTTCGATACACTGTGGCGATAGTTAAAGACGAACCGCGGGCGCGGGCCCGCGAGCAAATGAGGCGCGCTATCAAAAGCGCGGGGGAGTCACACGAGTCGGTGCTTCTTTTTTACTTCGGTCATGCCTTCCAGCCGGACGATAACGAAGAATTGTACCTATTCTTCAAAGACAGCGATCCTTTCGACCCGCCCACAATGCTCAAATTTGGTGAGATCGCGGAATGGTTGGAGCTCTATAACGTGCCTGGATTCGTAAGTGTTATGGATTGCTGCCACGCAGGCATGATTGCTCACCATCCACAACTACTCAGCAGATATGGTGGCCGGTTCTTTGTCATGGCCTCAGTGAACGCCACCGGGAAGGCATTGGTTGATTATGGCGATGAACAGCCAATAGGGCTATTCACAAGGCACTTTCTTCAGGCCTTTGGGAGTGTCGGAGCAAGAGCTCAGGGTCGCGAGGTAACGTTTTCCAGCTTCTTTCATGAGATTGAATCGCGCATGGCTCGAAGCTCAAAACAGCAGCCCTATTCTCATGATCAGGGGCTGGGAAACGAGCTTTTCTTCCGTCAAGCCACAAGCCCGGTGATCCTCCCGGGCATAAATGATGAGGCTCCGAAGAAGTCCATTTACAGGAAGCTCTTCGCCATTGGCACGACCCTTCTGAAAAAGGACTTTCGTTCAGCTGGAGAGTTGCACTTCTTCCTTGAACGCAGGGGCGCTCCCGAGTTTCTTCAGCCGGTAAAGAGGCCTGATGGTGCGGTTGGCTATCGTTTTGTGAGCTTGGAGTCCTTCCGGGCCTATGTGTGGCTCGGGCGTGAAATCGCGGCACTGGAGGCGCTGGACCCCGTTCGACTATCCTCTGCGGGGAAGAAGATGGTCCGGAACTTCGGTGCAAGGTACAACGTCGAGTTGCTGGCACTCGTGCGAGCAGTATGGGCGCGGCAAGGGGTAAAGTTGGAGGACTTGGAGGATGCCATCGCGCAACGACTAAAGGGGACCACAGCACCAACCGTCAATGGAATCTACCGAGACGTACTGCTCGCCAAGCGATTGTCAATATCAAAGCAAGCATTCAGGATTTTGCTCGACTTAACAGCCTACACTGGCGCTTTAGGCTGCTCGGCAGACAAGACGTATTTCCCTTCAACGGCCCAAGAGCCGGATGAGGACTGACCGGCGACAGGTCGGTCACGACACTGCTGCGGGGCGGAGGAGACATCCCTTTGTGATGTCTCCGGTCGACTCTCTGCCCCAGAGTGGTCCCGCCGGGCGAGACGCAAAGCTCGCCGGGGCACCGGGAGTGCTGCGCCACTTGCGGTTTCTTCTGACTCCTGGCTTCTGACTCCTGCCCTTCCCTCGTCACTCGTCACTAATCACTGACTTGGCGTACTGCACCCGAAGGCGTTCTTTCACGTTTTGCCGTAGGGCTTTCGCGCGGCAGGAGATAAAATAAGGGCATGCAGCCGGTGGTTGCCAAGTTCCGAACCTTCCGCGAGGCCGAAGCGGCCACGCGCGACTACTACCGACGACTTTCGCCGGCGGAACGGTTGGAGATTTTGTTCCAGCTTCGGGCGATGGCGCACAAGGAGACCGATGCCCCTTCCGGAAGACTGGCGCGCGTTTATCGAATCGCTCAACTCCCACGGGGTTGAGTATGTGGTGGTAGGCGCGGTGGCGCTGGCCCACCACGGATTCCCGCGCTATACCGGGGACCTGGACGTCCTGGTCCGTAACTCGCCGGAAAACGCTCAGCGGTTGGAAGTCGCGCTGGCGCGGTTTGGGTTTGGCGCGCTGGGATTAAAAGCCGCAGATTTTGCGGATGCCTACCGCGTGATTCAGTTGGGCGTTCCGCCTAACCGCATCGACGTTCTTACCTCCCTCACCGGGGTGACCTTTGACGAGGTGTGGGCCGGCCGAGTCGAGGCCCTCGTGGGAGCAACCCGAGTGAACTTCATCGGTCGCGAGGCGCTGATTCTTAACAAGCGGCTGACCGGGCGGGCCCAAGACAAAGCCGACCTCGAAGCCCTGGGCGCGAGCCAGGAGCCCTAGCGGCTGGCCACGGCATTTCAAGTTCGGCGGTCATAGACCGCCGCTACAGCACACCATGTCGAAACGCGGCTCCGAACTTCCGACGAACGTGCTCTACGGCATCAACGCTGTGAAGGAGGCGATTGGCGCGCGGCCGATGGAATACGTGTTGGTGGCGCAAGGCCAACACAGCCGGCGCGTGCAGGAGATTGTGGACGCCTGCCGGGCGGCGGGGATTTCCGTGCGTTTCGCTCCCCGCCCGGCCCTCGACCGCGAGGCGGGCACCGGGCAGCATCAGGACGTGGTCGCGGTCTGCGCGGCCAAGGCCTACGACGATTGGGAGACGCTGGTGGCGGCGCGCGCCAAGCCGCTGCTGGTGGTCCTGGACGGCGTGGAAGATCCCGGAAATCTGGGAGCGATTGTGCGCACGGCCGTGGCTGCGGGCGCCGACGGGCTGATTATTCCCGAACGGCGGGCAGCGGGGCTGTCGCCGGCGGTAGCGCGCGCGGCGGCGGGGGCGCTCGAGCACGCGAAGATTGCGCGGGTCACGAACCTGGTGCGCGCTCTGGTGGAATTGAAAGAACGCGGCGTGTGGGTTTACGGCTTCGAGGCGCAGGCGCAGAAGTCTTACCTCGAGCTCGATTACACCGGGGCCTGCGCGCTGGTGCTGGGCGGCGAGGGACACGGGCTGCATCGGCTGGTGCGCGAGGCGTGCGATCAACTGGCGCACATCCCGCTGCACGGGCCCGTCGAGTCGCTGAACGTGTCGGTGGCGGCGGCCGTGGTGCTCTACGAG
>Ga0187878_1002467_pt1 | contig 16362 bp, 18 predicted proteins | sample June2016WEW_17_1_FD_132979 | JGI IMG/M metagenome (GOLD analysis project Ga0187878, IMG submission 132979) | Peatland microbial communities from SPRUCE experiment site at the Marcell Experimental Forest, Minnesota, USA - June2016WEW_17_150 | ecosystem: Environmental > Terrestrial > Soil >...
CTGCCGCTCCCGCGGCGGTGTCTTCATCCTCCGCCTCCTCCCGGCGTGGGCCGCCCTTCTATTCTCCCCGCTTGACTCCACGCAGCTATATCAACGTCCAAGGTCGAAGGCAATTTGCGGGTGGGAAGGGGACGCGAGTAGGCGGCGCCGGTGTGCACGAGGCGACAGGACAGGCCGAGGAAATCAGTCAGCCATGCGGCCGGCTCGTCGCCGCAATCATCGGCGGTCACCGTGTCCTTCCAAACAGTGACCGTTTTGGGTTTTGCGTTTTGGGTTTTGGGTTGGAGCGGGATGCGCGTGGAACCGTGACCCGAGGCGGCAAGGATAAGCTCGGTCTTGGTCAACGTCGTTTCGATCAAGGCTAGGCGGGGATGGGCCCGCTGGGTGAGAAACCGCCCATCGGCATCAATCACCATGAAACGTCGGTCGCCGATGATTCCGCGCGCGTCCACCTCGGCCGAGGTTACGGCAAGTCCCCGGCATGACTTCACGGGGTAGAGGTAGAGCGCGGTCAGGCGGAGCATGAGGCGACACGGTACGGCTGAAGCGGGCGACAGCAAGCGAGGAGCGGAAGCAGCGACGGTGTGGACCACGAGATGGGAACAGGGTGATTCGCGGGCCTACACTCGTTCCAGAAAGCCTAGCAGGGTCTTGTCGTAGAGCGGAGCTCAGCCCGCTTCCGAGGTGCCGGTAGCTGCCTGCGCAGGCTAAAGCACTGCGCTACGATTCGGAATCCCGGCTGAAAATTGCCCTGCCAGCTGCGCCAGCTCCGGCCAAATTATCAGTTGACGGCGGAGGCACCAAAATCATAGTCCGACATTCCCTTTTCGCGGGCGTAGCTCAGTTGGTAGAGCACCACCTTGCCAAGGTGGACGTCGAGAGTTCGAACCTCTTCGCCCGCTCCATTTTTTTCAGAGGGGAAACCGGCTTTGGAGTCCTTACTCCTGCCAGTATTCGTGGCAGGAGTCTGTTGACATGGGGGGCTTTGGCATGAAGAGCCCGAAGAAGCCTTCCGGTCGTTTTATCATCAAGCCGGTGAGCGTTCGCAGCCACGGCGTCGTTTACCAAACCTTTGCCCTGTCCGGCTGGCTGAACGGCCGGCGGATCCGTCGCCAGTTCAAGAGCCGCGAAGAAGCCCTGGGGGAGAAGAACGCCCTGGAGGTCGAAGCGGCGAACATCGGAAGGGAGATCCAAGCCCGGAACACCCGCCTTTCGGCTGCTCAGGTTGTCGAGGCCGAAGCCGCTTTTGCCCGCCTTGGCCCGAAACCCCTCGCCCTGGCGGTCGAATGGTTCTTGTCGACCTACAGACCGCCGGTCACCGCCATGCCCCTGGGCGATGCCGTGACGGCCTTTCTTGCCGAAAAGGCAGCGCATGTCCGCGAACTCGCCCTGCGTGACTACCGGAACCACCTGGAAACGCTGAAGGCGGCATTCCCGGGCCGATGCGTGCACGACGTCACCACGGCGGACCTTCAAGGGTTTCTCGCCCGCGGCAACGTCACGAAGAAGACCTTCAACAACCGGAGGATTCTCCTGCATGCCTTCTTCGCCTGGTCCCGTAAGGCCCCGCGGGAATGGATCCGCGAAAACCCGGTTGCTCCGATCCCGCCCTTCAAGCTCGCCCGCGGCGTGCCCGAAATCATCACGGCGCAACGTGCGGCCGACCTCATGACCTACGTCGAAACCTACGTTGGCGAGAAGAAGGGCAGGCAGCAGCCGGGCTACCTGGCGCCATACTTCGGTCTCGCCCTGTTTGCCGGCCTGCGCCCGTCCATGCCAGGCGGGGAAATCTGGAAACTCGGACAAGAATCGGATCCGTTGAAGTTCGTCGACCTTGCCCTGGGCGTCATCCGGATCACGCCTGACGTCGCGAAGACGAATTCGGTCCGCCAGCTGATGATTCAGCCGAACCTCGAGGCCTGGTTGCTGCGCTTCCCGCTGAAGAAGTTCCCGATCATTCCCCGCAACGCGCGAGCCGGAATCCAGCACGTGCGGGCGAAATTCGGGCTGAGTCCCGACACGTTGCGGCACACGTTCATTTCGATGCACGTCGCGAAGTTCAAGAGCCTGGGGGACGCCGCGCTTCAAGCCGGGAATTCCGAAGCGATGGTGAAGAAATTCTACCTCAACATGGTCTCGGAGCAGGAGGCGACGGTGTTTTGGGACATCGCCCCGGGCACCGCCGCTCAGGGTGGGGAAGTGATCGCGATGCCGGCCGCAGCCGCGGGATAGCTCACCCGCCAACGAAGCCCATAAGGTCGGGAAGGTTCCACTTCTGGAGTTCCTCAATAGAGAAACTCTTGAGAAACCTTTCCCAAGCCTCCGCTTCGAACTTTCGAAGCTCTTCCGCTGAGTGCTTTGCAACGAATGTTTCTTTCGGCCGGTATTGAAAACCCTTCTTCAAGACACTAGCCGCGGTGATGCCGTCGCGGTGAACGTCTTTGAGCCTATTTTTCAGGTCGAAGTCCGTCAGCGCCTCATTGATCCATGCTGCCAGCGATAGAGAGACCGGCCCGAACCGCTCTTTCTGGCTTGCCGCCATCAGGAGAAATTCGATCCGAGCCACCATGAGTTTGACTTCGCGGGCATGATCGAACTGCGCCCCGCCTTCTTCGGTTCTCTTGCGCCAGGCCTTAAGCGAATCCGCGGAAAACGGCTCTGATTTTGTGGCCGGATTCGTCAACGAGATCGCCAAGGGTCTCTTGCCACGCTTCTCGAATGAACCAGGGATCAAACCGAAGGTGTAGGCGATCCTGCGGGCAAGTCTCGGACTTATCCGAAGCCGCCCGAGTTCGATGGACTGAATCGCCGGACCAGAGACGCCGACACGCTTGGCGAATTCCGGTTGCGTAAGGCCGGCCGCCTCACGAATCCGCCTCAGCGGGTGAGTAAACTTTGGTTTTCTGGGGATACGTAGTTGTATGCGTTAAAATCACCGGAAGGCGAGAACGAACTTGCATCTAGCGGCGCCCTGTGACGTATCCCGGTACGCAACAGAAAGAAAATCCATGAATGAACCAATCAATCCAGGTCAACTTGTCGATGGCCCCCGGCTCTTGGAACTCACCTTTGACGAGCGTTCCCGCCCTTCGCCGCGGTGGCTCTACAGCATGACCAAGAGGGGCGTGATCCCCTTCGTGAAAATTGGGCATTTGGTCAGGTTCGACCCCGAGCGGGTCCGCGAAGCGTTGGCGAAGAAATGCACGGTGAAGGCCCGCCCCGATGCCGCCTGAAAATAACGGCTTGGGCTGGGAAAACGGGCAGCGCGTCCCCATCGTCCTCCACGAAAGCTATCAGGAGACGATGCAGCTCTCCGCGGCGCCGGAGCGGCGGATTGAGATTCGCCGTGCCGCGTTCCGCGCCCTGATCGATCCCGAGCGTCGGCCACTGAGCGTGATCGCCCGGGAGGTCCCCTGTAGCGTGCAGGCGCTGTCGGCCTGCTGCAGGCGGATCGCCGTCCCGATGGGACTCGAATCCCTATTGCGCAAGGGGCCGGCCGCCCGGCAGCGACTTAGTGAAGCGACGGCGCGGACCTGGGCAAAGAAACGGGCCGATCAGGAACCACCCCGACCGGCCCAAGCTGAGAAGCCTCAACGTCTATACCCAAATAACGATGGAGACGCTACCACTTCGTAACGGACCGGCAACTACAAAGTTTTCAGCCGGTCGCGTCCAGCCCTTCGTTGCGGAGAACGATGGCCGTCTGGATAGTCTGTTGAATCGTCGGGACCGGATGCAAAAGCTCACGGCGTTTTATTCGCAGGTCGAACGGGCCCTGGGCAGACGCGAGACGACACGGAAGAGCGGGCGACTGTGACGGCGGCTCCCCAGACCGTAGCCGAGCCCATCGCGCCCGCAACCACAGCCGCGAAGCGATTGGCACAGTACGTGTCACTTTTCAAGACCGTGCGGTCTACCTGTGGCTTCTCCTGGCCGACTGCGGGGAAATTACTGGACGATATTCGCGCGGGGCGGTGGCGGAAAGAAGTCGAGTCCGTCCGCGCGGCCTACCGTCTCGACCAGGCGAAGGGCGATAAACTGAAGCGAAAACTCCCGGGGGTCACTTTTGCCGGCGTCTTCAGAAAGCGGAATAACGGTTCGCTCGAAAAGCATTCCGGCCTGTTGTGCTTGGACTTTGACGGTCTAGCCGACCGGATGCCCGATGCCCGCAAGCTCCTGGAGGCTGATCCGCACGTCTTGGCCGTCTTCGTTTCGCCTTCGGGCCGCGGGCTTAAGGTGATCGTGCCCGTTGACGCCAGCGACGGCGAAACGCACCGGGGATGCTTCCAGGCTGCCGAATCGTATTTCAGGAAACTCGATTTGGTCGTGGATGCCACGGGCAAGGACCTGGTCAGGTTGTGCTTTGTTTCCTGGGATCCCGACGGCTGGGTTCGCCCCGACCTCGAGACAGATACCCCTTGCACCCCCTTTTCCCCCGCGCCTGCTTCCCTTTTCACTCCACCTCCACCTCCACCTCTACCTCTACCTCCACTCTACACCTACACAACACCTCCACCTCCTACACCTACACAACAACCTGGGGACCTGGCCTTGCTGGCGCGGGTCCGGGCAGAAGCGCAGATCAACCTGGAGAAGATCAAAGCGGATTCGCCCGTCTGGGCCGACCTTTATCAGCGGGTCCTTGCGGATCGCTTCGACCTGGGGCTGCATTGTCGCAACCAGTGGCTTGCCGCGGCCGTTCCGTTCCTGTTCCTGGCCTTTAGCAAGCGCGTTGGATGCGAACTGGCCTTGCTTCATCTGCGTATCTACGGCGGCCTTTATCAGGGCGATGAAGTCGAGCATCGCGGGTCTTTCGATTCACTTTGGGCGGGCTGCGAAGCGAACTACACGGTCGAATTGTCGGCAACCGAACGTGAGGTTTTTGACGCACTACTGGAGCCAGAGAAAAGCGCGTTCAGGATTTGCCGCGACCTGGCCCGCGGGGATCCCACGCTGACCTTCTTCCTGGCCTGCGATCACCTGGCGTTACGCCTGGCACCGCCCGGTCACGTCAGCGGCTGGCGCCTGCTCCGGGCCTTTGAGGCGCTCGGGATCCTGGTCGTGGTCGCGCACGGCCGGAGACGGACCAAAGGGCAAAAGTCATTCGCAACGCGGTATCGCTGGGCGTTGCCGTCCATCACCGCGGCAGCGGTCACTACACCTGGAGGCAAAGGATGAAGTCCATCCGTCGCATCAATCGCGCCAGCGGGTCGACGCAACGCCTGGTCGAACGCCTCTTCTCAATGTCGCTGATCCGCGCGCCGAAGAGACGCGCACCGCGGCAGCACCGGGGACCGATGAACGGCGAACGCATCAGCATCCGGTCAGTCCGCCAAGAGGACCAGGCATGACAGCAAGCCACCACGACCACGTCCAACAGGGGGACCGCCAGCCATGACCATGACCGACACCGCGAAGCAACCAGGCCCGCCGCCGTGCGTCCGCCGTCACTCAACAGCGCAGACACGGCCAAGAGTTAGGTAACCCCTCCCCGCCATAGGGATGCTTTCATTTGAAGGAGAACGACTTAGGGTCAACGACTCCCCGTTCCTTTCGCACGCAACCCCCGGCACCGAAGTATCCGCTCACTGAAGGCGCCGAAGATTTCTAAAAGTATTTTCCCGATGAAAAATAAAACGATCCATGACTCAAATCGACTGACGATTACCAACATCGCCGAGCTTTTGTCCTGCACCCGGAAGACGGCCCGCGTTCACCTGCACCGCGATGGTGCCCCTCCGCGTGGCAGGGACGGCCGCTACGACCGCACCCTTGCCTTGCGTTATTTGCGCGGGTCCATCGCCAAGGGCGGCGCGGGCGGTTCTCAACTCGAACAGTTACGCGTTCGCCGGCTTCAAATCGAAATTGAACGGGCGGAACTCGAACTCGCGCGGTCCCGCGGCGAGGTTTTCGAACGCGCGTCGATCCGGCCGGTGCTTCAGATGCTTGTCAGCGAATTCCAGGCAGGCCTGTTCGAGAAATTCGAGAATGAACTTCCGCCCCGGTACGTCGGGAAAGGCCAGGTCGAATGCTCGCTGATGAACCGCGACGCCTGCGACGAATTGATCCACAAGTGGAAGACGGCCGGAAACCGGATCGCCCAGGCGCCCGGGATCCCGGCGGCCAGCGGGAAAGGGGGCTACGGATGAACGCCGACCAGGAACAGTTTCTTCAGGCGATCCGCGACCTGTTCGTCATCCCGGCCAGGGGGCCAAAGGCTCGCACACGCCCCGCCACACGCCCCGCCAAACGCCCCAGGAAAGCTCCCAGAAGGCTGACGGAGAGCGCCCGCAGACGGTGACAAACGCCCTTTTATTACGATGAATAATGAAATTCCACATCCAGGCGACCCTTTGGGCGCCCCGCCAGGCCCGCCGCAAGCAGGGCCCGTCGAAGGTTTCGACAGCGACGAAGCGATCGCCGCGCGGACCGGATGCACTACCTTCCAGGTTCAAAAACTGATTCGCGAGGGGCATCTGCGCCAGGTGAGCGCGACTGCCACTCACCGATATTTCCGACCGGCGGACTTGGATGGCGCGAAAGCCTTCAGCCAGCGGCTACTCGACATCGTCGGAATTCGTCAGAAGGTCTCGCGTCTTGCCGCCGGGGAACGCGAGGCCGCATTCTGGGCGCACGTTTCTGCCGCTGAGAACGGTCGCCAGCGATTGACCGCAGCCGACCGCGCAGAGGGCGCGCGCCGGTCCCAGGCGGCGCAACGGTTCGATCAGGCGGCTGACCGGGTCACCGCTAGGATCGACCAGATCCTTGAGCGGATCGAACACGTCGGCAGACGGCCGGCCGGGGACCACCTTCGGCTGCGCGCGGTGCACCAAGCCAGCGGAGTTCTCGAAGGGGTGGCCGTGATGACCAAGGATCTGCCCTGCGCTGGAAAGTTCATCCTGGTCGACACCGCCGGGAACATCACCAAGAATCCCAACCAGGCCAACAAGCGTTTGCAGGTTTGGACGGACGAAGAATCCCTAACGACTTTGCTCGTTGCCCTGGAAGCTGCCGGTCCGAAGCTGAAGGTCCGGACTGATCATAGTGACGACGTCGCCGATCGGGTCGGTTATGCCGACTCTTTCGGGCGCCAGGGGGCTTCCGTCACTTGCGATTTGCATCTGTTCGCTTCCGCTGATGCCCGAAATATCATTTTGGAGACGGCCGCCCGTTCGCCGGAATTGTTGGGCGTGAGCGTCTCCTTCATTCCGCGTTTCGAGATTCGCCCCGACCGCGCGCTTCTGCGGGTCGTGGCCGTCGAGGCATGTGACATTGTCGACGAGGCCGCGGCGAATCGGAGCCTTTTCCCTGACTGAACTCTGAACCTCTACCCCCCTGAAAAAATGAATCGATTAATCGCAAAACTCACGGGCCGCAGCGTCAAGAGCTGGCAGGCCCATTTGAAAACGATCGACGAAGCCGTTGCCCGGATCCGGGAAGCAGGATCGCCGGCCGGCAACTTCGAGGCCGAAGTTTTGGCTGCCCAAAACGATTTCGTTTCGAATCCGTCGTCTGACGCTTGCCGGCGTTGGATTGAAGTCGAAAGCCTGCGCCAGGCTGCGGCTGTCGTGACCGAAACCGTTCGGAATCTCGTCGCTGACCAACGGAGGGAACTGTTCAAAACACCAGAGGCGCGGGCCAAACTGCGTGACGCCCTGGAGGAGGTCCGCACCGGCCTGGTTGCGAAGAAGGCCGCGGTCATTGCGGCCGACAAAGTCCGCGCGGAGGAGACCGGGGTCGAAGAAACCAGCACCAACACGATCGCGACCATCGATCTGGAAATCGACCGGCTCGAACGGGCCCGAGGCTACATCGACATCGATGCGGACCTGGCGGTAAACGCATTGGCAACGATCCTCAACGGATGACTTTTGACGGCGACTCCCCAGGCGGGGCCGGCGCCGTTGAACCGCGAGCCGGCGCCGCGGGGCCGCGAGGCTGAAACCGGCACACCTTCATGAGGACCATTCCCCAGACGTTCGGAAAAACCGGCCGTCACTATGAACTCGACCGCCGGTCTGCTCACGCCTGCATTTACCGCGTCTACCGGCAGACCTCCTCCGGCACCGGCCCGCTCTTGGGCTATGAGACACACGTCATCAGATTCTACCCTGAAGGGCAGTGGTTAGGCAGGACGATTGAGGCATCTGAACGGTTGGGCAGCAACGAGGACTTGGGCCGCTACGCTTGGAGTTTCAGCGGTCCGAACGCCCTTGCCCGGGCCGTTGAACGGTTTAACCGCCTTCAGGAACGCCCCGCCGATGCTGAACCTGATGTTCAGGTGAACGCTATCTCCCCCGGACCCATACCGGGACACCCCCCGGACGGTTTCGCCGCCAGTCCACAGCCACGGCGGGAGCCTGCGGGGGTGCCCGTCCTGATGTCATGATCGATTTTCCCGCATGGCGCTTCTCGGAAGAGAGGGGTTTTACGTCATGCGCGGACGGCCCCCGTCTGAGCTTTGCCGCTTGGACGGGGGTTTCTGTTTCGTCGGGATTGCGCCTATCCGTCGCCCCGCTCAATCGCCCCGGCCAGGACGGCGAAATCATCATCAGCCAGCCGGTCCGCCCAGAACCGCGAAAACTCCCTCGGGTCCACGTGAAGCATTTTCTCCATGCAGACCTGGGCGGTCGCCTTCGAAATCCCCGCAAGCTCGACCGTTTCAAGCGCCTCTTCCCCGTTGACCAGGGCGTTCGCGGCCACCGCGAAGAGATCCCGCCCAATTCCGGGACCGTCCATCTGTCCGCGCGTCATCTCATCGCAAACGACGATGACCTTCATCCACCCGACCAATTCAGCGACCGGACGGGGATCCGCGAGCAATCCCTCGAGCCAGGCTTTTTCCGTCATCCAGGGAAGGTTCGCCTCGAGCATGGCCCACGTTGCGCGGGCGATCCGGTCGAACCCCTCGGGCAGCCGCTTCACCGGGGCGGGGCTGTCCGCTTCGTGCTTCGCCGCCAGGTAGGCGTCCATTTCCACCCCGGCAACGAACACCGACCCGATCCCTTCGAGGTTCACCCGCACCATGCCCGGCGCAAGCTCGGGCGCGGGGATCCGTGCCTTCGTCGCTGTGGCAAAGTCGTATATCTCGACGAACTTCACTCAGGGAATGAAAACCGGATCGTTCCCGAGGGGCAAGGATCGCTTTCTTCTTGAACGGGCAAACGCCGTCGCAAAGGTGCCTCACAATGATCGATCCCGAATTCCTTCTCGACGAACACGACGACCCGGCGTCCGCCTTGGAAGCGAAAGAAGAAGCGGTCGAAGTGTCGGACCGGACCAGCGAAGATTTCTCGGCAGCGATCGGGCGGTTGCTGGCCTGGTACCTGGAAGGCGGGACGCTGGCGATGATCGCGCTTCGGGTCCTGGTTTCCGTGCATAAGTTGCGGCCGGATCTGATCGGCGGAATGTCCTTTCAGGAAATCGCCGGGAAGGCCGGACAGGGGCGATCCGCCGCGCACAACTTGTCCGAAGAATTCGAGCAATACTTTCCGATCCGCGGGCGCCTGGATCGATCGGAACTGGCAAGGCTTCGTTACCGACGCAGCCACGGGCCCGACAGGGGCCAAGCCGCGGGGACCGCCCGATTAAAGCGCGGCACAGCCGGCCCGCCCTGGGTGAACAGTCCGAGCCAGCCGGGCCGATCGCGCGGCAAAGGGTAGCTGCGCACCCCTGGGCGATTTCGCCCTCCTCACTTTTTGCCAGCCCGTTCAATCGCTCCAATCACCGCTGCTGCGCAGATGCACATGGCACCGATGACGAAACCCGACGACGTAATAACGTGCGCACCGAAGGTCTGAAGTAGGCTGAAGACGATCACAAGGCAGCCGGCGACATAGAGAAGGATTTTCATGGTTGGCTGTACCTCGCAGGAGGTCTTGAGGCTGATCCGGGCAGATGGCAACGGTGATCGGGATGGGGGCGCCCGCTTCGATCATTACATTTCGCCAGCCGCGGGGACCAAGATCCCGAAGGCGCCGATCCCGACCGTTGAACCGATCGCATCAATCACAGGGATGGCCCGCCTTGCCGCGACCTGACGTGCACCTGACGCCGTTCTCCCGCCGCGCGATAGAGGACAGCGGCAAACGGCCAAAACGCCGGGAAGGGGCAACGCCGTTGAAAAGAACGACCGCCTTGTCCGTATCCAGTCTTGCCATACTCCTGCCATCGATGAGACGCGGTGAGGAGTCGCGCGAGGATCAAGTTTACTCTTGCCACACTCCTGCCAAATACGCGTGATTCGTTGCTGTTCCTTGCAGAAACATGCACTCACAACCGCTCGTCTCAGAATTCCCCAAGTCGGCATCCTGTGCCAATTACGAGGGGAAAAACCAAAACGAGCCGGTTTTCACTGAAACAGAAGGTGCGGATTCGAACCTCTTCGCCCGCTCCATTTTTTACCGCCGCGGGCGGTAAAAAATGCCCTCCGTAGCTGCCGAGCGAAGGAGGGCCTTACCCCCGGTTTGGCGGGGTACGTAATTTAGCGTAACTTCCGACGACGGGGGTGCCGGCCGCCCCACCCGGCGGCTTTTTTGTTGGCCGGAGGCCGCTGGCCGTTATGAGTGACGGCGTTGAAAGCCGCCGATTTCTTCAAAACTTCGAATCCTTGGCTGGCGGAGCGGTTGGGTTTCGGTCGTACCGCGTATGCCAGCCGGCTGGTCTCGGCGCTGCGCCGGCAGAAGACCGGCAGGAGCGAACTCAACCAGCTGAGGGCCAAATGTGCGGCCTGGGCTTGCCCCGGTTTCTCGGACAGTGGTTCGGGGTGATTTCAGTTTAGTTGGGATTCAAAGCTGACGGGACTGAGGTAGCCAAGACTGGAGTGCAGTCTGGTCCGGTTGTAGAAGCTTTCAATGTAATCGAAGATCGCCGAGCGGGCCTCGGCGCCGGCGGCACGCGCCTCACCACCACCCCGACCTACGACCACCTGAACCGGCTTGGTTCGAACTCCTCCACTCCTGCGGCGCAGCGGGAGCTACGCCCTCCATGAATGTATATTATCCGATCCGGAGGGCCCGGCTCCCGCCTACGCACCGCTTCGGCGAGGCAAAGATTCAGCGTTGTCAGGCTGGCCGCGGTTCCGACAATCAAGACGCGCGAAGCCCAACCCTTTGCCTCCCCATCCCATTCTGAGATTCGGTTTCCTGCCCAGGATTGCCCATCATGTGGCTGCAAGACTACACGCCGATCCATCATAGTTTACCGCTCTCGGCGCTCCTGGCGGCGGTGCCGATTTTCACCCTGCTCTTTCTTCTGGGAGTGAAGCGCCAGCCGGCCTGGCTGTCAGCGCTGGCGGGATTAGCGGCGGCGGTGATCGTTGCCTTGGGGGCATACGGCATGCCGATAGGCCGCCTTTTCTCCGCCGTGATCTATGGTGCGGCGTTTGGTTTGTGGCCGATCGGGTGGGTGGTGTTCGCGGCGGTTTTGCTTTACCGCGTCACCGTCGAGAGCGGCCGATTCGATCTGCTCAAGGATTCGCTCGCTCGCTTGACCAACGACTCCCGGCTGCAAGTGCTGCTGATTGCGTTCGCCTTCGGCGCGTTTATCGAGGGAGCCGCGGGCTTTGGCACGCCGGTGGCCGTGGCCGCCACCATGCTGATCGGCCTGGGTTTCGCACCGCGTTACGCGGCGGGAATCTGCCTGCTCGCCAACACCGCGCCGGTGGCCTTTGGCTCCATCGCCATCCCCATCACCACCCTCGCCATCACCACGGGTCTGCCGGTGGATCGCCTCAGCGCCGGGGTGGGCCGCATCTGCGCCCCGGTATCGCTGTTCATTCCGGCGTATCTCATGGTGGTGACATCGGGATGGAGAGGGCTGCGACCGGTTCTCCCGGCGGTTGCCATTTGTGGGTTGGTTTTCGCCGGGATGCAATTTGTCGTCTCCAATTTCGTCAGCCCGCAACTAACCGATATTCTGTCTTCGCTCTCCGCGATGGGCGCGCTGGTTCTGCTGTCCTATTTCTGGAGACCGAGCGATGCTCCGCAGGTGATGAGCGGCGGCCCGCCGCACGCCACCGGACAAGTCGTGCGCGCCTGGGGTCCCTATGTTCTGCTGGTGCTCTTTGTGCTCTTATGGGGCTACAAGCCGCTGCAAGCCTGGCTCCAAGGCACGAATATCCTGCTCAACTGGCCGGGGCTGCATAACACCATTGAGCGCATGCCACCGGTGGTGGCGAAGCCCTCCGGCTACACGGCGGTCTACGCCTTCAGTTGGCTCTCTTCGTCGGGCACCGCGTGTCTGTTTGCCGCCATGCTGGGTTCGTTGGTTGCGGGCATGTCACCCTCGCGTTTCTTGCGGACCGTCGGGCATACCGCCAGGCAACTGGCCCTGGCCGAACTCACGCTGGCGGCGGTTTTGGCCATGGCTTTCGTCATGAACTATTCGGGCGCCACCGGGACGCTCGGCCTGATCTTTGCCGCCACCGGCGCGATGTTCCCGTTCTTTAGCGCGCTGCTGGGGTGGCTCGGGGTTTTTCTCACTGGCAGTGACACCTCGGCCAATGCCTTGTTCGGAAACCTCCAGGTGGTGACCGCCGGCCAGCTGGGAATGAATCCTGTCCTGATGGCCGCGGCCAACTCCGCCGGTGGAGTCATGGGGAAGATGATCAGCCTCACCAGCATCGCGGTCGCCGCCGCGGCAACCTCGATGAAGCGGGAGGAGGAATCGCTGCTGTTCCGCTTCACTTTCAAACACAGCGTCTTCCTGGCCTCGGTGATCGGATTAATCGTGATGTTCTATGCGTACGTGGCGCCCTGCTGGGCGCCGTGAGCGAGAGCTGCCCCCTTGCTCGAAAAAAGGGGCCGTTGAGTGTTGGCATCGACGCAACCCAAGGGATGACGCCCGGCAAAAGAATCCTCGTTGCCTTAAAGCGTGTCTTCAAACTGCCTAGACTGCGCAGGCAGGCGTAGCGCAGCGCTTCGGCCTGCGCTGGGCGGATGAGCGCGGGTTTCCGACTTCGCCCTTCGGGCTACGACGGACAGGAAAACACCGCGCTACGTGCCTCTGCTGTTAGAGGTTCATTTAGGAGGCTGTTTGCGGTTTGAAGACATACCCTAAAGATTGCCTGTCAGCTGGGCGTTGACACGAGAGCTGGCTGGAGCTTGCGCCTGCTCCATTTTCGCCGAGACTTCGGCGGCCGAACTCCGTCGGGTTTTTTGTTGGCCGGGGGCCGCAAGCCGGTATGAGTGACGGCGGTGAAAGCCGCCGATTTCTTTACGCTGCCCCCGTCGCTCGCCGCTTTCGCGGCGCATTTTCCGGCCGAGGCGCTGCCGTGGGAGTGGCTGCGGCGCATCGGCCCGGCCCTGGCGGCGTTTCCTTTCGATGCTCCGCTGCCGCCGCTGCCGCCCGGCGTGCATGCCGAGGGACCGCTGTGGATCCACCCGACGGTGAAGCTGCCGCATTACGCCACGCTGATCGGACCGGCCTACCTCGGGGCCAACACCGAAATCCGGCCGGGCGCATGGGTGCGCGGCAACGTCATTGTCGGCGAGGGCTGCGTGCTCGGCAACGCCTGCGAGTACAAGAACTGCCTGCTCATGGACGGCGTGGAGACGCCGCACTACAACTACGTGGGCGACTCGATCCTCGGCAACCGGGCCCATCTCGGCGCCGGCGCCATCTGCTCCAACCTGCGACTCGACCGACGCGAAGTGCTGGTGCGCGAGGGCGATGCGGTGCAGCCGACGGGCCTGCGCAAATTCGGCGCGATCCTCGGCGACGGGGCGGAGGTCGGCTGCAACGCCGTGCTCAATCCGGGAACCCTGCTCGGCAAACGCGCGCTGGTCATGCCGGCCATCGCCTTCGGCGGTTATTTGCCGGCCGGCCACATCGGCCGGGTGCGCTACACCGCCGTCAGCGAGCCGCGGCGGGATTAAAATCTTGCCCGTCCCGCCGCTCTGACTCTTGCTCGGTTTTCTCCGCCGACCGCGCGGAGGCAGGAACATACCACGAGCCAGCGCAAGACCATGAGGATACTTTCCGGCATCCAGCCCTCCGCCGCGCCGCACATCGGCAATTACTTCGGCATGATGAAGCCAGCCGTCGAGCTCCAGGCGCAGGGTGAGTGCTATTATTTCATCGCCGACTACCACTCGATGACGTCGCTGACCGACGCCGCCGAGCGCCGCCGCAACACGCTCGACGTCGCGCTGGATTTCCTCGCGTGCGGCCTTGACCCGAAGAAAAGCGTTTTTTTCCGGCAGTCCGACCTGCCAGAGGTGACGGAGCTGACATGGATCATCGGCACGCTCACGCCGGTGGGGCTGCTGGAGCGCGCCCACGCCTACAAGGACAAGCTGGCCAAGGGCGTCGCCCCCAACTTCGGCCTCTTCGCCTACCCGGTGCTCATGGCCGCCGACATACTCCTGTATGACTCGAACCTGGTGCCGGTCGGCCGGGACCAGAAGCAGCACGTCGAGATGACGCGCGACATCGCCATCAAGTTCAACCAGACCTATGGCGAGACGTTTGTCGTGCCGGAAGCGGCCATCCGCGAGGAGGTCGCCACCGTGCCCGGCACCGACGGCCAGAAGATGAGCAAGAGCTACGGCAACGACATCGAGATTTTCGGCGGGGAAAAGGCGATGCGGAAGCAGATCATGTCGATCGTCATGGACAGCCGCACGCCGCAGGAGCCGAAGCCCGACGCCGACAAAAACATCGTGATCCAACTGCTCAAGCTCGTCGCGCCCAAGGAGGTCGCCGCCGACTGCGAGCACCGGTTACGGGCCGGCGGGCTCGGCTACGCCGATCTCAAGAAGACCTTCTTCGAGCACTACTGGAGTTATTTTGCCGCGGCCCGCGCCCGTCGCGCGGAGTTGCTGGCCAACCGCGACTATATCGAAGAGGTGCTGCGCGACGGCGCCCGCCGCGCCCGCGCCGTGGCCCGCCAGGTGCTCGCCCGCGCCCGGAAGGTCAGCGGCCTTGGCGACTGAGCCGGCTCAAGGCGTCGGCCGGCTTATCCATCATTCGCCGGGGTCAGCCGGAACAGCGCGACGTCGTGTGAGGCGATCTCGCCGGTGAAATCGCTGCTGGTGGGGCTCAGGCTCTTTTTCTGCCACAGGTCGCGCACCTGATAGTTGCCCCTGAAATAATACGACAACTCCTTCCAGGAATAGGTGATGGTCGCCGGGACGGGGCCGGGGTTCAGAATGCAGACCGCCCACTCGCCATGGGAAAGTTGCTTCACCCAGACCTCATGATCGGGATGCGCCTCCCAGCGCTGCGCCTGCTTGCCCAGCGGATCCTGATCGATCGCGATGACGTCCTTGTCGGTCAGGAGGTCGCGAATCTCCTTCGACATGTTCCGGACGTCGTTGCCCGCCATCAGCGGCGCGGCCAGCATGCACCACAGGCTGAAGTGGGCCCGCGACTCGGCGAGCGTCAAACCGTTGTTGCCCACTTCGAGCATGTCGGGGTCGTTCCAGTGGCCCGGGCCGGCGAACTCGAACAGCTCCACCTGGGCGTCGAGGATGATTTTCCAGCCCATGGACCACTTCTTCCGGCAGTCATAGCAGTTGGCGATGTCGCCGGTGGTCCGCCAGAGGTGCCCGACGTCCTTGGCCCAGGTCCACGGTTTGTTTTGACCCCACTCACACAAGCTGAAGACCACCGGCCGCCCCGCCTTGTGGAGCGCATCGCGCATGATCTTGTAGGTCTCCTGGGCGTCCGCGGTGCCGTGGTTGCACCAGTCGTACTTCAAATAATCGACGCCCCACGAGGCGTAGCGCAGGGCGTCCTGAAACTCGTGGCCGCGTCCGCCCGGGTAACCGGCGCAGGTTTGTGCGCCCGCGCAATTGTAGATGCCGAATTTGAAACCCTTGCCATGGAGGAAATCGCCGAGCGCCTTCAGTCCGCTGGGAAACTTGACCGGATCGGCCACGAGGTTGCCGTCGGCATCCCGCTCCTTGGCCATCCAGGCGTCATCGAGGACGATGTAGACGTAGCCGGCGTCCCTCATGCCGTTGTCGATCATGGTCTCGGCGGTCTCCTTGACCAGACGTTCGTCGATGTTCGTCGCAAACGTATTCCAGGTGTTCCAGCCCATCGGCGGGGTCAGGGCCAATCCCTCGAATTTCTGGGCCAGGGCGGTGGTGGTGAGAAACAGCGTCGTGAGGAGCAAGGCTTTTTTCATGGGAGAGATCAGTTGCGGAATGGCCTTCAGCGAAGCTTCAGAGGAGAAGGGGTGGCGTTGGTGCGTCGGGGACAAACTGATTGCGCGCAGGTCCACCCATCCTCCCAGCCGCTTGCGGCGAGGCGAAAGGACGGCGGGCCCAGCTCCCACGGAATCGAATCTCCACCCGCATGACAATAGCGCCTTCTGCAAAAGAACGGTGAAAGTAGCTTCCCAACAGTCACCCA
>Ga0187878_1002468_pt1 | contig 16348 bp, 11 predicted proteins | sample June2016WEW_17_1_FD_132979 | JGI IMG/M metagenome (GOLD analysis project Ga0187878, IMG submission 132979) | Peatland microbial communities from SPRUCE experiment site at the Marcell Experimental Forest, Minnesota, USA - June2016WEW_17_150 | ecosystem: Environmental > Terrestrial > Soil >...
CAGCCCGAGCGCGACGTCCAGTGTGGCGAGATCGAGATTCGCCTCGAACAGGTTGAGCGCGTGATCTATCTTCGCGTGCTCACGCACTCGCTGTTTGCCGAGCATGCGCTCGATGGTCTCCACTGCGGTCAGTGTGTCGCCGCGCACCAGCAGGACCGGCACATTCATCTCTCTCGCGCGTGCCAGCACATTATGGCTTGGCTGAAGGTTACCCGTCAGGATCATGCACCGAGTCGGTGTCTCTAGGGCGGCGAATTGGATGTCCGTTCGGTCTCCGCCGGTGATCACACACTTCCGAGTCACCTTACGGAAGTACCGGAGCGCGCTGTCTACTCCCATAGCTCCCACCACGAAGCTTTCGACCAGGCCATCAGCAGTACCCGGCCCGACCAGAAACTCTCCCCCGGTAGCCTTCGCGATCTCGTCTACGCTGATGGAACTGAGCAGTGGGTCCTCCGGCAGCATCCCAAGCACCGGAACACCCAACTTCTTCAGGCATGGCAGCGCCTCGCCCTCAATAACCGGCATCACGGACATCGGTACCCGGTTCAAGATGACGCCCACCAACCGGCCGCCAAGGAGCTGGTAAGCTGCGGTTATATTGTCCACGACGACAAACGAATCGACGCTGGAGACCAACACGACCTTCGAGCCCAGCAGGTCGGCGATCGCCGCCGCCGAGAGCCCGAAGGAGGCGCCCCGACTGAAAACCGACCCCAAGCCGCCGACTACCATGACATCCCGATCCGCGGAAAGGGCCGTGAATGCCTGCTTCACGCGTACCCGAAGATCCTCGGGTACGGCGTGGCAGATTTCCGCGCTCACCACGACCGGACACAGATCCGCGGACGAGGCGTTCGATCCCAACTCCTGCGCGACAAAGAGAGCGTCCTCGTCAGTCGCCCGCCCGCCAACAACCGCAGACGGGGTGCCAAGAGGTTTCATGTACCCAACTCGCAGGCCTCGCCGCAGCCATCGCGTGCCAAGCGTCAAGCAGGTGAGCGTCTTACCAGCGAATGGTTCGCTTGAGGCTACGTAAGCCGAGACCATAGGATCCCTCCGACGGCCGAGGTCCATGCAGCGCGAAATTGCCCCTGCCTCGTCCCGCAAGTTACCGACGCCGATACGGGCCAGCAGAAGCATGAAGAGGTAGGCAAAGCTTGCAAGAAGGGAGTTCGCTCGGAAATCTGCGGCGAAACGCAGGCTCCGCCCGACAGGCAGTCGGCAGACGAATTGTCCACGAAATCAGATTGCCGACGTCCGATCATCATCCCGGTCCGACGTCAGTCTGCCGAAGAGCTCCAGCTGGAATCATGCGAGATCACTCAATTATGTTTTACCCACGAATCCTGCTTCATCCTGCACCCTCTGTGAAAACCCGCGCAATTATTTCGACGGCTGTGTACGACGTTATGTCCACGTCGACCGGAACGCGCCCTCAACGACGTGTGTACGCGCTGATTGGCACTACAGGCGCGCTCGGACGCAGGTGTTCCGACGAGCCCGGCGCGCTACCACATTTTCCGCGGTTTGGCGGCCCATTTTGCCGTTCGCCCTTGACGACATGCGACCGATTCGCTATCCTTGTAGGCCGAGACGGCGCCAGACCTCCGGTTTGCCGCCGTTTCTTGTCGGCTGCAGCAAGACGCGGGAGGGTGATCCCGACCGCCCCAGGTATGGCGCGCGTTTCGTTGGTGCGCCGAAACGCAGCACAGCTCACTGCCGCAGCAGCATAGCTTGACCCGCCAACTGCGGCCGCAGCTGTAGTTGGGGATCTCGTTGCAGTCACAGGTAACCAGCGGCGCCGGCGAGCGCCGTGCATGTACGCTACTCTTTGTTAGGAGGTGATAGTATTATGCTGCGACCGCTCGGGGACCGTATCGTGGTCAGGCCGGGCAAGGAGGAAGAGGTCACGCGGGGGGGCATCGTCCTTCCGGACACAGCCCGCAAGAAGCCTCGAGAGGGTGAAGTTCTCGCAGTCGGGCCGGGCAAGATGCTCGACAGTGGCGAGCGCGCACCTGTGGAGGTGTCTGTAGGCGATGTCGTGGTCTACTCCGAGTACGGCGGGACGGAGATCACGGTCAATGGGGAGGAACTCGTCATTCTGGACGAGGGCTCCATTCTCGCCGTGAATCCGGAGAAGAAGTCGTCGAAGAAGAAGTGATCCGCAGACTGGGCGTACTCTACGCCCGACACCAAATATACTGTACGAGCAAAACGGAAACAGGAGGGTAACATGGCTGCCAAGATGCTCTGCTACAGTGAGGACGCGCGCCGAGCCCTGCAGCGCGGGGTCAAGGCCGTCGCGGCAGCCGTCAAGGCTACGCTCGGCCCGAAAGGCCGCAACGTCGTCCTCAGCAAGAAGTGGGGCTCTCCGACGATCACCAAGGACGGCGTGACCGTCGCCAAGGAGATCGAGCTGGAGGACCCGTACGAAAACATGGGCGCACAGCTCGTGCGCGAAGTCGCCAGCAAGACCAATGACGTGGCTGGCGACGGCACCACCACCGCCACCGTCCTCGCAGAGGCGATCCTCGAAGAGGGCATGAAGAACGTGGCGGCTGGCGCCAACCCGATGCTGCTGAAGCGCGGCATCGACAGGGCGGTTGATCACGTCGTCGCCGAGATCAAGCGCATCGCAAAGCCGGTTGACACCAAGGACGCCATCGAGCACATCGCATCCATCGCAGGTAATGACCCCGAGATCGGCCGCTACGTCGCCGACGCGATGGACAAGGTTGGCAAGGAAGGTGTCATCACCGTCGAGGAGTCGAAGGGCACCGACACCACCGTCGAGGTGGTCGAGGGCATGCAGTTCGACAAGGGCTACATCTCTCCGTATTTCGTTACCGACCCGGAGCGCATGGAAGCGATCCTCGAAGACCCCTTCATCCTCATCAACGAGGAGAAGATCAGCGCGGTCGCCGATCTCCTGCCGATGCTGGAGAAGGTCGCCGCTTCGCGACGGCCGCTGGTGATCATCGCCGAGGATGTTGACGGCGAGGCGCTGGCAACCCTGGTCGTGAACAAGATCCGCGGCACCTTCCAGGCAGCCGCGGTGAAGGCCCCCGGCTTCGGCGATCGCCGCAAGGCGATGATGGAGGATATCGCTATCCTCAGCGCAGGCACCTTCCTCTCCAAGGACCTGGGCATGAAGCTGGAGAACGTCGGGCTCAACGAGCTGGGGCAGGCGAAGAAGGTCGTGATCACCAAAGAGGAGACCACGATCATCGAGGGCTCCGGCACCCACAAGGCCATCGAAGGTCGCATGGAGCAGATCCGGCGCGCCATCGACGAGACGGACTCGTCGTACGACAAAGAGAAGCTGCAGGAGCGCCTGGCGAAGCTGGCCGGCGGCGTGGCGGTGATCAAGGTCGGCGCTGCGACGGAAACCGAGCTGAAGGAAAAGAAGCACCGCTTCGAGGACGCGCTCTCGGCGGCCCGCGCGGGCGTCGAGGAGGGCATGGTTCCCGGCGGTGGCGTCTCGTTCCTGAACGTCATGTCGGTTCTCGACAAGGTGCGCAAGGACGTGCGCGGCGACGAGAAGATCGGCGTCGATATCGTGCGGCGCGCTCTCGAGGAGCCGCTGCGCTGCATCGCAACAACGCCGGCATGGAAGGCTCCGTGATCGTCGCGAAGGTCAAGGAAGCGGCCGTAGGTGTTGGCTTCAACGCTCTCACCGAGCAGATCGAGGATATGGCGAAGGCCGGCATCATGGATCCGGTCAAGGTCACTCGCTCCGCTCTCGAGAATGCCGCCTCCATCGCGAGCATGTTGCTCACGACCGAAGCGCTGGTCGCTGAGAAGCCGGAGAAGGAAAAGCCCCCAGTTGGACCTCCGGGCGGAGGCATGCCCGAGTACTAGAAGAGAACGCGACTTCTGCAGCGTCGAAACACACTGCCGAAGCAACGTCAGGCGTGGACGAAGGGGAACGGCGAGAGCCGTTCCCCTTTTCCTTCGATTGACACTGGTGCGAACGCGGGTTAGTATCTGCGCGCACCCCTGTTCTTGAGGAAGAGAAGTGCTACTGGTACTCGTCGCGGTCGGTCTGATTCTGTCGCACTCCGGAGGTGGGTCTGTGGCAATTCCTTCTGGCTCTTCACAGTCTGCCGGGCGATGCGTGGTCACCATCGGGGGTAAGCCGCTGAGTGCCAAGTCTCATGCCATCGTTGTCCCGGAGAAGCCGACCCCGCAAGAGAAGCATGCTGCGGAGGATCTCCAGGCACATCTGGCGGCGATTACAGGCGAGAAGCTCGCGGTTGTGACTGACACGATAGTGGGTGAGCGCACGCCGATCGTCGTCGGCCGGAGCGCCCTTCTAAAGCAGCTTGGCGTGGCCGTGGACTTCGACTCGCTCGGAGCCGAAGGGATCGTGATCAAAACGGTCGGTCCGGCTCTCGTCCTGGCCGGGAACAGGCGCGGCGTGCTGTATGCGTGCTATACGTTCCTGGAGGATTACCTCGGATGCCGATGGTTCACACCTGACTGCACCGTGTTGCCGAAGGCAGGGAGAGTCGACGTCCCGGAGATCGACCGGCGCTACATCCCTCCATTGGAGCAGAGGGCCCTCGATTACCCCAACACTCGTGACGCTGACTGGTCCGTTCGCAATAAAATGAACGGTGACAATCACCTGCTGGATGAAGGGCGAGGAGGGAAGATCACCTACCGCGGCTTCGTCCACACGTTCAATGAGCTTGTTCCGCCAGAGAAGTACTTCGCTACTCACCCCGAGTACTACTCGGAGATCAAAGGCAAACGCGTGGGACCGGATCAGACCCAGCTTTGCCTCACGAACCCCAACGTACTGCGTATCGCCACCGATACGGTCCGACAGTGGATCAAGGAGTCGCCCGAGGCGACGATCTTCTCTGTCTCCCAGAACGACTGGGACTACTACTGCGAGTGCTCGGACTGCCGCGCGCTGGCGGAGAAGGAAGGAAGTCAGAGCGGGCCGCTGCTGCATTTCGTCAACGACATCGCCGATGCCATCTCGGCGCAGTATCCGGACAAGGCGATCGATACGCTGGCGTACCAGTACACCAGGAAGCCACCGAGAGAAGTGAAGCCCCGTCCCAACGTGGTGATCCGGCTATGCAGCATTGAGTGCTGCTTCGTGCACCCACTCGAAAGCGACAGCTACAACGAGTCCTTCCGGACGGACCTCCAGGACTGGTCGAAGATCAGCAAGAGGCTGTGGGTCTGGGACTACGTCATCAACTACTCCCACAGCATCATGCCGTTCCCGAATCTGTATGTGCTGAAGCCGAACATCAACTTCTTCATCCGGAACGGGGTGACCGGCATCTACGAAGAGTCGAACTACTACTCCAAGGGCGGCGAGCTGGCCGAACTCCGCAGCTACATCATGGCGAAGACGCTGTGGGACCCGAGCTATGACACGGACCGGGCGATAGACGAGTTCCTGGCAGCGTACTACGAGGAGGCGGCCGCGCCGATCCGCGAGTACATCAACCTGATGCATAAGCAGGTGCGGGAGAAGGCCGATCTCCATGTGACCATCTACTCGCCGCCGGACGTCGGCTATCTGACGCCGGATGTGATGAAGCGGTCGGCGGAGCTATTCGATCAGGCGGAGCGGGTGGTGGCACACAAGCCGAAAGTGCTGCATCGCGTCCAGGTCGCGCGTCTGCCGATCATCTACACGCAGATTGCCTTGGCCGGGGATGCGCCCGACCAGAAGCTCGTGGATAGATTCGAGACGATCGCCCGCGCTGAAGGAGTCACGATGGTGAGTGAGGACGGTTCTCTCGATGACTGGCTGAAGGCTCGGCGGAGGAAGCCGCAGGGCCACTGACGCGGATCTGAACTCAGATGCTCGAGGCGGCGCCGAGATTCGAAGGAGGATGGGAATGGCGAAGAAGCGCAAGATTGCGGCGGTGATGGGGAACGGGCATATCGGACTGGTGGAGGAGGACGTTCCGACGGTCAGACCCGGAACGGTGCTGTTGGAGGTGTGGAATTCGCTTGTCAGCCCGGGCACGGAGGTCGGTGGCTGGCGCGGGCTGAAGCAGCAGCTTGAGAAGCCGAGTCAGAATCCCAAGCCGCGCCCGTTCGGGTACTCGAATGCGGGCGTTGTGCTCGAGGTCGGGGACGGCGTCACTGAATTCAAGGCCGGAGACCGAGTCGCGGGTGTCGGCGGCGGGTATGCCATGCACACCGACTATGCGCTCGTGCCACACAATCTCTGCGTCGCGTTGCCGGCCAACGTGAGCTTCGCCCAGGGATCGTACGCGATGCTGGCGGCGACCGCGATGCACGCGCTGCGGCGCGGGGAACCGCAGTTTGGCGAGTTCGTGGCCGTGGTCGGCCTGGGTCTTGTCGGCCAACTCGCGGCACGGCTGCATCAGCTTGCGGGTGGCTACGTCATCGGGTGGGACATGATTCCATTCCGCTCCAAGGTAGCCAAAGGTTGGGGCATCGACGCGGTGGCGGTGGTCGGCGCCGAGGACGAGGTCGCGATCACCAACGATTTCACCTGTGGCTACGGGTTGGACGGCGCCGTGTTCGCATTCGGCGGCGATGGCACGAGGGCGCTCGAGAGCGTCCGGAAGTGCCTGAAGTGCACCTCGGATGGGCATCGCATGGGGCGGATCGTGGTCGTCGGCGGCGCGAACTTCGATTACAAGTTCGGACTCACGAATGCCGATCTGCGGGAGGCGTCCCGAACCGGGCCTGGCTATCACGATGAAGAGTGGGAGGTCGGGCCGGCATACCCGCCCACCGTGATGAGGTGGACGACGAGGACCAACCTGGAGCTCTGCATGCGCCTCATGTCGGAGGGCAAGGTGAACGTGGACTGCCTGACGACACATACGATTCCGCTCGCCGACGTGGACGCGCGGATCGCCGAGATACTGAAGGATCCCGATGCGATTCTCGGAGTGGTCTTCGAGATGAAGCGGTAGGCAGCTGCAATAGCTTGAGCTGTACGGGCGATTGTTGGGATGTGTGCGCCAACGTGATGCCTCGAGCGATACCCTACAGGGAGTGAGAGCAGATGCCAAGCATCGTTGATGGGCCAAGCACGTCGCTGTTCACGCCGCTGACGCTTACGGTCAAGAAGGGGCTGCGAAGGGTGCCGCCCGAGATCGTGTCGGCGGAAATGGCAGAGGCGGCGGCGCACGCGCCCAGCGGCTCGTGCGTAAGCTGGGGCATTCCCTTCAGCATCGGCCGGATGGCGATGCCGAAGGGCGAGCCGGTCACGGTGACTTTCGGCCCCGTCAAGGCCGAATGGTTCGTGTTCCTGCATACCTCCGACTTGCAGCCGCTGGAGAAAGATGAGCGCGGCTTTCCGAAGAGCAAGGGCGGGACCGGCCGGCTGGGGGAGCATGCCGCTGATTACGTGATCCTCTATGCTGACGGAAGTGAAGAGCGAGCAGCGATACGTCGGCGGCATCACCTCGGCGCGTTCCAGCGGGGGTGGGGCGAGAACTGCTTTCAGGCCGTCGCGCACCGTAAGCCCCATCCGGTGAGAGCCCATCACGAGCAGATGGCCCGCCAATGGGGAGAAAGCCAGACGCGGGCAGCGTCTGCCGACTGGGGGCGATGGGTGAACTGGCTCTGGGCCTGGCAGAACCCGCGGCCGCGGAAAGCAGTCGTCGGCGTGCGCATGGAGCCGGCGAACGGAACAGTCATCCTATCGGCGATATCGGCAGGCAAGACATCTGGTCACCCGCTACGCTGGGAATCGCGACGCAAGGCGGTTGTGAAGCTGCCAAGAGGGGAAGCGCTCGATCCCGCGCTCGACGGCGATGGCCTGCTGTCGCAGATCCGCCTCGACATGGGGCAGGTGATATCCGTCAGCAGCCGGTTGATCTACCCGAACGAGGGCTGGGAGGAGACCTACAATAATCGCCTTCCAGATGTATCGGAGCGGGAGATGCTGGTCGAATACACGGCGCATCCCGACGCACGCTTCCACCTGACCGGCGGCAAGATCATCCCGGTTCGAAAGCTCGCCAGCGCCGCCGCTTCCGGATCGGTGACGCCGGTCGCGCCGGCCACTCAGCGCGTGGCGATCCGAGTGGTTGAGAAGGGGAGCAATAGGGCGGTCGCAGCGAAGCTGCACGTGCACGGCGAAGCCGGCGAGTACCTCGCTCCGGTTGATCGTCACCGCATCCCGAACCCGGCCTGGTTTGAGGATTACAGTGTCGATTTCGCCCACCAGGGCCGGCACTACTGCACCTACATCCCCGGCAGGGCAGTGGTCGATCTGCCCCTTGGGAATGTGTACCTGGAGATCTCGAAGGGGTTTGAGATCCGTCCGGTCCGGAAGAAGATCGCGGTGACCCCGGACACTCGCGAGGTCGTCGTCGAGATCGAGAAAGTGCTGCCGTGGCGGGAGCGGGGATGGGTCAGCGCGGACACGCACGTGCATTTCCTTTCTACCGAGTCGGGGCTGCTTGAGGGCTCAGGTGAGGGCGTGAATGTCGTGAACCTGCTCGCGTCGCAGTGGGGCGAGTTGATGACGAACGTGGGCGACTTTGACGGACGCACCACTCACGGCGCGCGAGAGTCCGGTGGAGACGGCGAGTATCTGCTGCGCGTCGGCACGGAGAATCGCCAGCATATTCTCGGGCACATCTCGCTGATCGGGTACGAAGGCGATATCATCGCGCCCATGACGACCGGCGGGCCCGATGAGTCAGCTCTCGGAGACCCGGTTGAGGTGTTGATGACCGAATGGGCGCTGCAGTGCAAGCGGCAGAACGGCGTGGTGGTGATCCCCCACTTCCCCAACCCGCGGGGCGAGACCGCGGCAGCCCTCGTCACCGGAGCGGCTGACGCGGTCGAGATGACCTCATGGGGCGACCTCTACAGCGGCATCAATCCATACTCGCTCGTCGACTGGTACCGCTATCTCAACAACGGGTGCATGATCGCGGCGGTGGGCGGGACCGATAAGATGTCATCCAACACCGCGGTCGGCACGGTCCGCACCTACGCACAGATCGAGGACGGTCAAGAGTTCACGTACGATACGTGGAAGCAGGCGGTCCGACGCGCGCGAACGTTCGCGACATACGGGCCACTCCTCGAGTTCTCCGTGGATGGGCACGGGCCGGGCGAGCGCCTGAGAATGAACCGCGCGGGCGGCACAGTCGACGTATCGTGGCAGGTGGCAAGCGTCACCGTGCCGATGTCACGGGTCGAGCTCGTTGTGAACGGGGAGATACGCGAGAGCCAGTCCGTTCAGGCCGATGCAGATCGGGGCCACTGGCCGGTGAGGATCGATAGGAGCTCGTGGGTGGCGCTGCTGGTGCGCGGGCACTATGCCGACAGGCCCGAAATCATCGCCGCCCACTCGTCTCCGGTGATGATGGAAGTGGACGGATCGGCATTCATGGCTGCGGCCGACGCGGTAGCGATTCTCGATCAGATCGAGGGCGCGCTCGCGTACCTCGATACGGTCGGGACGCGGGCGGAGACGGCAGCGTATAAGCGGATGCGTCTCGTACTGACATCGGCGCATCGCGACTTGCATAACCGCCTGCATCAAGCAGGGCATTACCATCGACACACGCCGGTGGACGACCACCCCGAGCATCATTGAGCGCGGTCAGCTCGTCCAGTCCGTGAACGCGGCGACGGTCTGGGCGTCGAGGCGAGCCGTAGCCTCGACCAGAAGCTGCACCGAGCGATCGAAGTCGGCCTCGTCGATAATGCCGGCGTGCGAATGTATGTAGCGCGCGGGAGGCCCGATGTACAGGGTGGCCACGCCCTCGCCATGGATCTGAATGGGTGTGCCGTCCGTGGTGCCGCCCGCCAAGCTGACATATTGCACCGGGATTTCGAGTGCCTCCGCGGTCCTGACCATGAAATCGCGAAGGCGGGTGTTCGGCATCATCTGACCATCCCGGATGCAGATGCCGGGGCCTTTGCCAAGCTCGGTATAGGTCCCATCTTGGGTCGCGCCCGGCACGTCATTCGCGCACGTGATCTCGGCGATGATGGCAACGTGGGGATCGATGGCGGTCGAGCTGGTCTTCGCGCCCTTGAGGCCCGACTCCTCCTGGATAGTTCCAACCGCGTACACCGTGTTCGGGTGGCCGCGCTCCGCGAGCTGGCGCATGGTCTCGATGATCATGGCGCATCCGAGGCGGTCATCCCAGGCCTTCCCGAGAAGCCTCCCGCCCTGCATCTCAACCACCGAGCAGACCGGCGCCACCGGATCGCCGGGACGGACTCCCATCTCCATGGCGTTCTCGCGATTTCGCGCGCCGATGTCGAGGAACATATCCTTGAGGGGGAGCGGCTTGTTGCGTTCTTCATCAGTGAGCAAGTGCGGCGCCCGCGCGCCCGAGAACGCGGGAAGGTCGCCCTTCTGAGTCCGCACGGTCCATTGCTGCGACACCACCACCTGGGACCACCACCCACCCAGCGGCAGAAAGCGCAGGAAGCCCTCATCGGTGATGTGGCGCACGATCAGCCCGATCTCGTCCATGTGCGCAGGCAGCATGATGCGCGGGGCATCGCTGCTGCCCTGCCTGCGCGCGATCACGCTGCCGAGCTTGTCATAGCTCACCTCGGCGTATGGCGCGAGATGGCGAGTCATGATCGCGCGGACTTCGTCCTCAGCGCCCGAGACGCCGAATGCCTCGGAGAGCTGACGCAGTAGATCTCGGGTCTCGTTCGTCATCACGATCACTCCTTGCGGTGGTTGCAGCGCAGGCCATGTGCCTGCGCGAGATCGCATTTTCCGTGATGGGCGCGTTCCTTCCTTCACTCACTCATCCGATACGCGGCGACGCGTGAGTCAGCAAGGGAACGGGCGAATCGGTGCGGAAGTCGAATCGCGTCGTCAATGGGAGGAACTCCTGTGTACATTGTGCACGTTCATGTCGCCGTCAAACCGGAATCAGTGGAGCATTTCATCCGCGCGACGCTGGAGAACGCGCGGAACAGCGTCGCCGAACCTGGGGTGGCGCGCTTCGACGTCCTGCAAGATACAGACGATCCGACACGCTTCCTGCTCGCCGAAGTCTACCGGACGACTGAAGACGCGAATCGGCACAAGGAGACAGCGCATTACTGCGTCTGGCGTGACACGGTCGCGGAGATGATGGCTGAGCCGCGCCGAAGTGCGAAGTACTCGGCGGCATTCCCCGGCGACGCCGGATGGGGATAGCGGCCCAGGGGAGTCCCTCTGGCCAGGCGTGGGGCCGCTTTACAGGGCGCGGCGGGTTGGGTACCCTAGAATGAAGCCGATGATTGCCAAACTCCGCGGTCATTTCTGGCTCGTCCTGCTTTCGCTCGCGGTGCTCGTGGGGCTGGGGGCCCTGTGGGCGCGCTCCCGTCACGGAGTGACGGCATCCGCGGCCGCCCCGTTGACCCCGGACAGTCCAGTTGTCAGCGCCCTCAGGAAGTCGGCGAAGAACGCCAACCTCGTAATTTGCATCACTGATGCTGCTCGGGCGGACCATTTCGGGTGCTACGGGTACCCCAGGCAGACGACGCCGAACATCGATGCTCTTGCGCGGGAGTCGCTCAAGTTCGACGAGCACTTCTGCCAGTTCTCTCGAACCAAGCCATCGACCGCCTCGCTCTTCACCGGGCAGTACCCCGACACCCACCTTGTGGACAAGGAGCGCTCGTACCTGGACAATACCTTCACGATGGCGCGGGGTTTGCAGGCTGCCGGGCTGGAAACGGCGCTTTTCAGTTCAAACCCCAACGCATCGCCGGGGATGGGGATAGGACTCGATTTCCAGGAAACGTATGACCAGACGCAAGTCAAGCCGCTGGTGACGAGGCGCTGGGAGGGGCTGACCCGACCGGAGCCGCTGCTCACGCTGTTCCAGACATGGCTGTCGAAACACAAGCGATCGCGGTTTTTCGCGTACGTTCACTTCGACCCGCCGCACCAGCCATACGTTCAGCCGAACGCAATGACGGCGCTGTTCAAGGGCAAGACTCCCCCGAACTTCAGGCCCGGCAGCTATAAGTTTCCCGTGGGAGAGAGGAAGTCAGTCCTCCCCTACGCCTATGCACCCGTGCCGGAATGGATCAACCTCTACGACGCCAATCTGCGGTACGGCGACTGGGCGGTGGGCGAGCTGGAGCGGATACTGAAGGACGCAGGAGTCTTCGACAACACGCTGCTCATCGTTACGGCCGATCACGGGGAGGCATTCGGTGAGCACGGGTACTTCTGGCATGAGCGCGGAGTCTACGACGAGTTGGTGCACATTCCGCTTCTCATCAGATGGCCCAAGAATGGTGTCGGGCATCGCACCATCGGCGCGCTCACCCAGACCATTGACCTGCTGCCGACTATCTTCGACGCGTTCAATGTCCGATACCCGAGAGACAGCGTACAGGGGCGCTCTCTGCTGCCGCTCATCGCGGGCACGACTCGGAAGATCGATGACTACGCGTTCACGCGCTCGGATGGCGATCCTCCCAGCTATCTCATGCGCAGCCTCGACTACTCGCTGATCCTCTATGGCAATGGCAAGTGGCGCGAGCTGTATGACGTGAAATCCGACCCCGGTCAGCATCGGGACCTGGTCAGCGAGAGGCCGACCGAAACGAAAGGCCTGATCGAGGGGTTCCGCGCCTTTGCCAAGGCGCAGCGCCGGCAGCCGCTGGAGTTCATCGATCCTGGTGTCAGGGCGGCCCCAGCGCCTGCGTCGCCGAGCATCAAAGCCACGGCCGACGTGAGGAAGCAGCTCCGCGGGTTGGGGTACCTGAAGTAGCCCGGCCGTTTGGGGTGTGGACGGCCGTGGTCGGATTCCTGAGCCCGATCCGGGGAAACGAAGGCCCTATCAGCGCTTTTCCACTAGGAAGATCCTCGCGCATGTCGAATGTCGATGGCGGCGCGCGTCGGGGACGGTTACTCAGGCACAGCGTCAGAGAGTACTGGGCGAGAGGAGAGCAACAGCACCATGGCCCTGAAGATCGGAGTTGTCGGAGTCGGCAATATCGGGAGCATTCACGCCGGGGTCTATAAGGAGAACCCGAAGACCGAGATCGTCGCGGTGTGCGACATCATCAAGGAGAAAGCGGACGCGGCAGCGGGGAAGTTCGGCGGTAAGGCCTTCTACAGTGTGAAGGAAATGGCCGCCAGCGGCATCAAGCTCGATGCCTGCAGCATGTGCACCAGGGGCGAGGAGAATGGCGGCGAGCATTTCACGCCCACCATGGAACTGCTGGAGGCCGGCATCCCAGTGCTGGGCGAGAAGCCGATCTCGAACCGCGTTGGCGAGGCCGAGAAGATGGTCGCTCTCGCCAAGAGCAAGAAGATCCCCTATGCGATAAACCTCAACCATCGCTTCACGCCGGCGGCAGTCCGCGCCAAGGAATGGGTCGACGCCGGACGGCTGGGAACGCTGTACGTGATCAATATGCGCATGTGGATCAACAACCCGGTCGAGACGTCGCCATGGTTCCACCTGCGAGCGCTGCACCCGCACTCATTCGACGTCATGCGGTACTTCTGCGGCGACGTCAGGAGCGTGGCGTGCTTCCTGAAGAAGGGTGACGGCCGCATCACCTGGTCGAACTGCCAGGTTCTGCTGCACTTCGCCAGCGGCGTGGTCGGCAACCTCACCGGCAGCTACGACGCGGGCGGGTCGTACGGCCTGGAGCGCTGTGAGGTGATGGGGTCGAAGGGACGCTTCGTGATCGAGGACGCGTGCGAAGACTTGCAGTTCTACCCGCGCAACAGCATCGAGTGGGAGAGCTACAAGTACCTGGGCGGTATGCGCGCGTTCGGGGAGACATTCAAGAGCCGCATTGGCGCCTGGATCGATCAGGTTGAGGCGAAGACGCCCTACGATAAGATCGATGGTTCCGGCGAGGACGGACTGAAAGTGCAGCGAATCATCGAAGCCGCGATCAAGTCGTGGGAAACCCACACCATCGTTGATCTCTAACCCGAAGGGAGCAGCCCATGATGAAACTCGGAGTCAATTCCGTCCTTTTTGGCAGCAGCGATTTTGCCACGGCCGCGAGGTACATCAAGCTGGCCGGCTATGATGGGGTCGAGATATCTGCGATTAGGGGAATGTGCGAGCACCTCGAACTTGACCGGTGGCGGGAGCAAGCCGTCGAACTCAAGCGTATCGTCGCAGATAACGGCCTCGAGTTTCTCTCGATGGAGGAGTCGGCGCTCGACGAGGAGCGGCTGACGAAAGCATTTGAGGCAGGCGCCGAGATCGGCATCCCGGTGGTGAACATCGGCCCCGGTGGTAAGTCAGGCGTGAAGGCGGACCTCGACCGCCAGACAGATCTGATCGCGAAGATGGCCTCGAAAGCGGAGCAGTACGGCGTCACGCTGTGCGTGAAGGCGCACGTCGGCGCATGCATCGATGACACACCGACCACGCTCGCGGCGATGCAGAAGGTCACGTCGCCCGCCTTCGGCATCGATATGGATCCCAGCCACATCTGGCGGGCCGGCGAAGACCCGGCGCAGGCGTTGAAGCAGGTGCTGCCGCGGGTGAAGCACATCCACATTCGCGATTGCCTCGGCAAAGGGCCGGGTCCCGGCAAGGCGCAGGACCAGGCGTGCGGACGGGGCGACATTGACCTGTTCGCGTACTGCAAGGCAATGGTTGATGGCAGCTATGCCGGCCCGGTGTGTCTCGAAGTCATCGGCGCAGGGGACCTGGGGTTGGCCGAGGTCGCGATTATCGCGGCTGAGAGCTACGGCTATCTGAACGCCTGTCTGAAGGCACTGGGCGCGCGATAGGGAGTCTGCGCCGCTACGGAGGCGCGCTTTCCGGACAGCGATTTCGAAACACCACAACACGGATCACAGCGGCGGCCGCGCCGCACCACGAGGAGACCAGTCTCAGTGAGGAAGAAACCGAACCTGTTGTTCTTCGGCATCGACAGCTTGCGCGCCGACCATATGAGCCTGTATGGCTATCAGCGCCTCACGACTCCACACATCGACAAGCTCGCGGCAGGGGGCTGCGCGTTCGAGAACGCGTTCAGCCCGTCCATCCCGACCACACCGGGCTATTCGTCGATGTTCACGGGAATGGACTGCTTCAGCACCGACGTAGTGGCGCTCCGCCACGAAGGGCCGCTCGGCAGTCACGTGAAAACGCTCGCCGAGCTGCTGGCAGAAAACGGTTACAACACAACCTGTGTCGGCTTCAGCGGCAATCAGGCGTCGCGCGGGTTCCAGACCTACCTCGACTTCAGCGGCTGGGGGTCGTGGGAAGAAGGCCGCAGCCACAAGGCCGAGAACCTCAACGCGGTCGCGATTCCCGAGTTGGAGCGGTTGGCCGGCGAGGAGAAGCCCTTCTTCCTGTTCCTGCGCCACATGGACCCGCACGCGCCGTATCTTCCGCCGCAACCCTTCGAACGTACCTTCTACCATGGGAACGAACTCGATCCGGACAACCACTCGCTCGACCCGGTGATGGTGTTCAAGCCGTTCTGCGATTTCTTCGCGAGCTGGTTCCCGCCGGGATGCACCGACAAGGACTACATCATCGCCCAGTATGACGGCGCGGTCGCATATATGGACGCGTGCATCGCCGGCATCTTCCAGGCGCTCGATTCGCTCGGGATCGAGGAAGAGACGCTGATCGTGATCGACTCGGACCACGGTGAGACCCACTATGACCACGAGTGCTGGTTCGACCACCACGGGCTGTACGACTGCACGACTCACATTCCACTGATCTTCGTCTACCCGGGAAAGATTCCGGCCGGCCAGCGCTTCTCGGACTACGTCCAGATGAAGGACATCATGCCCACGATTCTGGACCTGCTGGGCATCAAGGCAGGGATCAAGCTCGACGGGCGCAGCCTGCTGCCGCTGATGCGCGGCAAACCGCGCCGGCAGGAACCGGAGTTCTATATCACCGAAGCTACCTGGATGCGCAAGCACGGCTGGCGCACGCCGGAATGGAAGCTGATCCAGGCGATCGAGCCTGACTTCCATTTCAAGCCGGAGATCGAGCTCTACAACCTGATCGTCGATCCTGCGGAGAACCACAATCTCGCCAAGGAAGAGCCGGAGGTGGTGGCGATGCTGATGGCGCGCATGAACGCACACATCGCGCGGCGAACGAAACAAACCGGCCGGCCGAACCCGATGCTGACGAATCTGAACTGGCACGGCCATAGCGTGACGTTGGAGACCTCACAAGAGGCCTACGATACTCTGCACATCGGCTCGCCCAAGGCAGCAGAGAAGCTGCAGGCGGCGGCGAAAGAGCTGCGCACGCAGCGCGGGGCAAAGGAGCTGTAGAGCCCATCATGATGGTCACGATCATCGGGCGCGGCCACTCCGGGACGCGCGTCATGTCTCACACGCTGTACGCCAGCGGCGCCTACATGGGCGCGCGGCTCAATCCATCGG
>Ga0187878_1002470_pt1 | contig 16345 bp, 14 predicted proteins | sample June2016WEW_17_1_FD_132979 | JGI IMG/M metagenome (GOLD analysis project Ga0187878, IMG submission 132979) | Peatland microbial communities from SPRUCE experiment site at the Marcell Experimental Forest, Minnesota, USA - June2016WEW_17_150 | ecosystem: Environmental > Terrestrial > Soil >...
AAACCCCCCTACCCCCCTTTCGCTAAGGGGGGACGGTGGTATTTCAAACTTTATCTTTGTTGTCGGGTTGAAGGGGTTCGGATAATTCTGTTGTAATGCGAACTTATCAGGAATATTGGTACTGGTTGGCTTTATGCCTATATTCTGTGAATATTTAATTGTTGCATAATCATATCCTGTTCCGAACCCAATACTGTATCCTGTTACATATACATTACCTGAAGCGTCAGTTACTATAGATCTTGCTTCATCCATACCATTTCCGGATCCGTTATATCTTTGAACCCACTGCTGAACACCGTTAGCATTTTATTTTATTGTTGTATAGTCATAATCTGTTCCGATTCCATAACTCGTACCTGTAACATACACATTACATGAATAATCAACTGCTATGGAATTTGCTTCATCATTTAAACCATTTCCTGGTCCGATATATCTTTGTACCCACTGCTGTACACCTGAGGCGGAATATTTTATCGTTGCAAAATCATAACCCGGTCCATTTCCTCTGCTCCATCCAGTAACATATACATTTCCTGAGCTGTCAACTACTATAGAAGTTGCTTCATCATAACCATTTCCCGGTCCATTATATCTTTGAACCCACTGCTGGACTCCATTTGTATTGTATTTTATTGTTGCATAATCATCATATGTTCCACCTCCCCAACTGTATCCTGTAATATACACATTTCCTGAGCCGTCAACGGCGATGGAGTATGCATAATCATCATTATTTCCTGGTCCGCTATACCGTTGAACCCACAGTTGAACTCCGTTAGCACTATACTTTATAGTTGCATAATCATATCCCGTTCCGATTCCCTTACTCCATCCAGTAACATATACATTTCCTGACCCATCAATCGCTATTGAAGTTGCTATATTATTACCATTCCCCGGTCCGTTATATCTTTGAACCCACTGCTGGACTCCACTTGAATTGTACTTAATCGTAGCATAGTACCAATTCGTTGTATTTCCTCCACTTTGACCGGTGACATATACATTTCCAGAACCATCAACAGCGATTGAATTTGCTCCATCATCGGCATTCTCGGGTCCGTTATATCTCCGAACCCAATCCTGTAAACCGTTTGAACTATATTTTATCGTTGCATAGTCATCACCTGTATCGCTTCCCCAACTCCATCCCGTAATGTAAACATTCCCTGAACCGTCGACCGCGATGGATCTTACTTCATCATCATAATTTCCCGGTCCGTTATATCTTTGAGCCCACTCCTGATTTACCTGCGAAAATGAGCTTGCTGTAAATATTGTAAGCTGAAAAAGCAAGAATAATATCTTTTTCACTTTATCAGAACCATCCTTTTAGTTTGGTTAAAGTTATCCGTAGTAAGCTTATAAAAATATACCCCGCTCGGATAGTCCGAGGCATCCCACGTAACTTCATACGTGCCGGGTTTGAGTTGTTCGTTCACGAGAGTTGTAACTTCGCAGCCGAGGATATCGTAGATGACTAACCGAACACCCATCCCCCTGACCCCCTTCAGAAGGGGGAAATCGGGGATTAGAAACTTTATTTTTGTTGACGGATTGAACGGGTTCGGGTAATTCTGATACAGCTCAAATGATCCTGGAACTGAAGATGATATAGGTTTAATCCCGATATACTGGTTATAGAAATCACGAACGCACCCGGAAAGGAGTTTAAGTTTTGTAACCGAGTTCAGGTAATCGGTTCCGCGGGCAATAAGCTGAGCCATAACAATTGTTTGCGTGTCACCCGGATTAACGGTTAAATTATCCGCTCCTGAACCTAGAATAAACCTCCTGTCCCCGAAGGGGTTTACCGGAACAATCGTTCCCGAATAAAACCCCGGACCACCGCAGTTCCATACGGAACCGGAGTTCTCAGTCCAGCCTTGACCTGCTTCCGGGTCTCCTGAATAACAAAATTTAGTTACGTAGTTTGCACTGCCCCCCGGAGGGAAAACCCATGGTGTTCTATCTTTTTTCACTCCGCTCATAAAATTATATGCCCCGATAGGTTCACCATTCGGATCTCTTTCGCATTCCGGACTGGGACAACTTGTGCAGGTTATATAATTAAAGGAACTCAAACCAATTCTTCTGGATGGATTAATTCCTTTGTTGATAGGACTCTCAAGCAAACACATCCCCACAGCAGGCGGATCCAAACCGTAAGATACTCCATTGCCGGTGCCGTCCATATTCTCTCCATTATAAGTATAGCAAAGCTGTAATGCCGTATCACAACCGTTATAATCATCACTGGGATAACCAAGGTCGCAATCGCTAAAAATGGCAAAGTATGTTTTATTCCATTGACTGTAACTCCGGTTTATCACAACCCATTTCAAAAATTGCACATCATTCAGACACCCTGAAGTGTATGCCCATGCTGTCATATGTACTTCAGCATAGAGCGGTAATGTCCCTCCGCCAAACCCTTCTCCTATTTTGTGTTCATTAGTGAAACCATCTGTGAGGCAGACAAATAAAGTCTGAACTGCACCACTTACCCCCGGAGTATCTGCGAAATATTCATAAATACCATTGTGATTAACATCTACGAAGGGAGCACCATAAGGAACCATCAGACCCCAGTTAAGCCAATCGGGATTTGTAATATAGCTGTCACCACGTTTCACCTTGTAAATTTTGAAGTGTGAATCCGTTTTAACAAGAGTGTAACCGGATGAATCTACGATATAACCCGGAGCATACTCACCTTTATACGAAGCCATAGCTTCCCTGAGCTCGTTATTTACATAAGCGCCAATACATAATCCCGAAGTAAATATTGCATACTTACCCGTTCCTTTAGGCCATTCGAAACCGGGCCAGTTAACAGAAAGTACATTCTGATTAAATATACCCGTATTAATAATATAGGATGATATATTATTCGCGTCCAATAGAACCTGCTGAATAACAACCGGTGTATAATTCTGATTTTGACCTGATACCGTATTATCCTGACCAAATGCAATATTAATACTAACCAGTATCATAGATGCTATGAATAATTTTATTTTAGATTCTCTTTGAACTTTTTTTAAAATTTTATACATGTTGATCCTGCTTTCTTAAAAAAATTTTATTCATTTAATATGCCCGACTAAGCCGGGTTTCCCGCCTACATCGGGCAGGCCAAAATAGCTTCGCTATTTTATCAACACCATCCTTTTTGTTTCAGTAAATTCACCTGCTGTTAGTTTGTAAAAATATACCCCGCTGGGGTAATTTGTCCCGTCGAACTCAACTTCATATGCGCCGGGTTTGAGTTGTTCATTTATTAGAGTTGTGACTTCACGACCGAGGATATCGTAGATCTTCAGGACCACCCCCGTCCCCTCCTTGGCAAGGAGGGGAGAAAGGGGAGGTCTAATTTCAAACTTGATCTTTGTTGACGGATTAAAGGGATTGGGGTAATTTTGATACAGCTCAAATGATCTTGGAACTGAAGATGATATCGGCTTTATCCCGATATACTGGTTATAGAAATCCCAAACGCATTGGGCTAGCAGTTTAAGCTTTGTAACTGAGTTCAGGTTATCGGTTCCGCGGGCAATAAGCTGAGCCATAACGATTGTTTGCGTGTCACCCGGATTAACAGTGAAGTTATCAGCACCTGAACCGAGAATAAACCTCCTGTCACCAAAGTAGTTTACCGCTACTATGGTTCCACTTACCACACCCGGTCCGCCGCAATTTTGTACAGAACCCGACGGATTACCCGGTATTCCCTCATTCCAGCCCTGTCCTGTTTCAGGGTTACCCGAGTAGCAATATTTCGTGATATATTGCGAGCTCCCTCCCGGCGGAATAACCCACGGAGTTTCGTCTTTTTTAATACCTTTCATAAAGTTATAAGCTGGAAGTGGCTCACCGTTTGCGTCTTTCTCACATTGCGGTCCGGCAGTACTTGTCCCCGTCACATAAACAAAAGAAGACATATTTAATTTTTTCGGGGGATTCACAGATCTGTTGACAGGGCTATTCAATAATATCATTCCCACTGCAGGAGGATGCAAACCATACGAAACCCCATTTCCCGTTCCGTCCATATCCTCACCATTATACGTATAGCCAATCTGCAATGTTGTGTCACATCCGTTATAGTCATCATTCGGCATCCCAAGATCACAATCGCTAAAAATTGCAAAATATGTTTTATTCCATTGGCTGTGACTGCGGTTTATCACAACCCATTTAAAGAACTGAACATCGTTCAAACATCCTGAGGTGTATGCCCAGGCTGTAAGATGAAGTTCTGCATATAAAGGTAATGTTCCTCCGCCAAATCCTTCTCCTATTTTATGTTCATCCGGGAAACCGTCCGTTAAACAGCAGAATAGTGTTTGAACTGCACCTTTGATTCCCGGGGTATCTACCATAGGTTCGTAGGTACCATTATGATTAACATCTATATACGGTGCACCGAATGGAACCATCAGTCCCCAATTAAGCCAATCGGGATTAGTAATATAGCTATCACCATGTTTAACCTTGTAAATCTTAAAGCGGAAATCGGTCTTAACAAGAGTGTGACCTGCAGAATCCATGACATAACCCGGAGCATACTCTCCCTTATACGAAGCCATAGCTTCCCTGAGCTCGTTATTTACGTAAGCACCAATACATAATCCCGAAGTAAATATTGCATACTTGCCCGTACCTTTAGGCCATTCGAAACCGGGAAAGTTGACTTGAGACAGATCCTGATTGAATATACCTGTATTAATTATCCATGTAGAAATATTGTTAGCATCAAATTTAACCTGCTGTAACGTTACAGGAATATGATCAGCATTTTCAACAAGCGGGATATTAATCTGACCAAATGCAATATTAATACTAACCAGTATTAAGGATGCTATGAATAATTTAATTTTTGATTCTCTTTGAATTTTTTTTAACATTTTATACATGTTGATCCTGCTTTCATAAAAAATTATTTATTAATAAGCCCGACTAAGCCGTCGGGCAGGCAAAAATAGCTTCGCTATTTTATCAACACCATCTTCTTTGCTTCGGTAAATTCACCTGCTGTTAGCTTATAAAAATATACACTGCTTGCATATTTAGATGCGTCCCATGTTACTTCGTAAGTACCGGATTTGAGTTGTTCATTGACCAAGGTTGTAACTTCACGGCCGAGGATATCGTAGATAATTAACCGAACACCCATCCCCCTGACCCCCTTCAGAAGGGGGAAATTAGGTATTTCAAACTTTATCGTTGTTGAGGGATTGAACGGGTTGGGATAGTTCTGTGATAAAGAATAATCCCTCGGCACATCGGTGGAAATTTTCCTTATACCTATCAAGCTTTGAGTTGCAAATTCATAGTATAAAGGATAACCGGGCACTATATCAGGCCTGGTGACTGTATAGGGATAAATGATGAACTGGTCACCGGTATGATAATTCAGTCCCGGTGAAATTAGTTTTGCTGACCAGACATACATAACATCAATTAGAGGTTGATTAAGAAATAAATTTTTGGTAGTATAAAATGGATCAGGATTGGGACTGTAATTAGAATTAAATATATATAAAACCTTCTTGCTGCCAAGGCTGTCAGGTGTCGGGTCCCATGTACCTGTTGGCTGGAAAATAATCGAATCTTCCAGAAAAGCGCAATTTAACTGCCTGTCTGTGTTACTGCTATCAGTATAGTCAAATTCGTAAACCTTGAAAGGTACAGGTTTCATATCGCGGAAGACATATTGAGTCCAACCGGTTGCAACATATCTATAAGCTATTTGCCCGTTTCCATAACCGGTAAATATGATTTTTACTTTTCTTATTTTTTCCGGTCGCAGACCAGATGGGCGTCCACAATATGTATAGGAGGCTGGATATGACAGAGACATAGAAATGGATTGCCAGGGTTTTGAGAGCGGATCAATACAATATTTACTGCCCTCGACAAATCTATTTTGGTGCGGGATATAATCCCATCCGTACAACCTCGTCTGTATAGTATCCCTTCCTCTTACAGGATCTTTTACTACACCCACATTACCCGTGTAAACAACATTATAGCCTGCACCTGAACTGTCAAATCGGATCTTTTGTACACGCAAAAGCAACCCATCAAAAGCTTTTCCCGTATCACTAAGAAGTATATGGCTGTAAATAGTATCGAATGAAATTCCGTTATTTAAAGAACGGAGTATATTGTATGATGTATCCGGTGCTCTGAACATAACTCTATACTTTGCATTAAGAAGAGCCGAGTTATTGACAACTATTGGAATTACACCGAGGTCCCTTCTCGATGTATAAAGAGTATCATTGAAACCCGCGTTCTGCGTTCTTAAAATGATACCGTTTTCACCTACAACCCAACCGGAGAATGATGAAGGAAAAGTAGCCGAATACAGATTTTTAGTCGTATGGCTATTCTGCAATACCCAATTATCTCCACCGTTAATAGTACCTACTATCCTACCCGAATCACCAATAGCTATTCCTTTATTCATATTAACAAATGCAACTGACCTTAATATAGAGTTAAGACCTGGAAGCTGAAAATACCAGTACTCGCCCCCCATCGGAGTTTTAAAGAGATAAGATATCTTATATCCCGAAGGATCGATATATTGTCCCGCTACGTAACCTGTCATCGTTGTTGGAAAAGACACAGCATAAAATGTATGAAGGTCTCCAAGATTTTGTGCTACCTGCCATGAATACCCCGAGTTTGTAGTGTTCAATATTATACCTTTCTCCCCAACAGCCCATCCCGAAGATGCTGAAGGAAAACAAATGGAGTTCAAATTAGAATTAACAGGTGATTGCTGTACTGCCCAATAGTCGCTATTATAATAATATTTTATGATCGTGCCGTTCTCTCCGACTATCCATCCGCTGTTAGATGAAAAGTAAATACACCTGAGATTATTGGATGTATTACTTAGCTTTATCGTCCAGTTTGTTCCGCCATTCGTCGTTTTCAGTATCAGTCCGTTATTGCCAACGATCCACCCTGAAGCTGAATTAATAAAATAAATTGAACGTAAAACACTATTGACTCCGCTCTGCTGGATAGACCACAGGTTACCTCCATTTGTTGTTTTCAATATTGTACCGGTCTGACCTGCTGCCCACCCTGTCAATGTATCCGTGAAATAAACGGCATAAAGCGGATTACTCGTAGGTGATTGTTGCTGAACCCATCCGGATTGTGAAAGTAGTTGTGAAGTTAATATAGTAATGAATGATATGACCAGAATCTTATTTACTTTACTCATAGCCCCTTAGATTAAATTTAGTGAATAATGTTAATTAAGATCTCTGAGAATTCACCGGTTTAAATATGTAAACGACCGGTTTTCAATGTTGTAAAATATAGATTTTAACTAATAGCACCAAAGAAATTTATTGAAGTTTGTGCCTTAGATATTACTGTATAAAAGTATTGAATATTGTGGGGTTTGTGTTAAATCTCCTATATTTAGATAAAAATAAGATAGTTTTCGGTTAGCTTTTACAGACAAGAATGGGCATTTGTGAGAAGTAGTGCAACTAAAAAATTACTAAAAATTGGTGATTTATTGCGGTTTATAAAAGAAAAAAGGCGTCTTAGAAGCTAGACGCCTTTTCATCAGATGAAATTCCGAAAATTCATTTCACCAGTATCATCTTCCTGGTTTCGATAAAACTTCCTACTGACAGTCTATAGAAATATATACCGCTCGAATAAATTCTATTCCCCGTGGAGGCAGACCATTCGACTTCATAAGTACCGGGCATCAACTGTTCATTAATGAGGGTTGTTACCTCATGTCCAAGGAGATCGTAGATGATCAGTTTCGTGAACCCCCCTACCCCCCTTTCGCTAAGGGGGGACGGTGGGATTTCAAACTTAATTTTTGTTGACGGGTTGAAGGGGTTGGGGTAGTTCTGAGAAAGTAAAAAATCTTTCGGCACCTCACTGCTTATTTTTATAATACCAATTGTTGATTGTACACTGCGGTAGATAGTACCGGTTTCCTGTCCCGCTAGTATGTACCCGCCGGCATTGATACAATATGAAAGCAAGATGCCGTTATTGGTATTTATACCTGAATTATGTACCTGCCAATTTAAACCATTGTCGGTAGATTCCCACGCTCCAATATAACGCCCTACAAAGATATGACCAAGGCTGTTAATAACCATACCGTAAGAAGATGTTGCAAAGCTGTAAGGAGCTGTCCAACTGCCTCCTGCGTCAGTAGAACGTACGATGATGTCACCGATAATGCCATCCGTGATGAGAGCACCCGTAATGCCAAAGACATCATTGTTGTATGGGCTAATTTTGATAGTATTAAATGCGTGTGCTCCCGAATCGACAATAGTCCATGTAATTCCTTTATCTGTTGAACGGAATATCGCATTTGGATTCCAGCTGCCCAAAAAAAGATTTCCGCCGGGATGTACTGCAAGTGCCTCCGCGGAATCATTCGGTAGAGAATGTGACCAGTTCGCTCCGTTGTTCGTTGACTTGTAAAGACCGTCACCGAAAGCTGCAGCATAAACAGAACTATCAGTGCCGATTGCTAATGCTTTAACCTTAAAATGAGTTGTTAGGTTGGTGTGTGTCCAGTTGTTTCCGTTATTGATTGAACGGAAAACACCGCTGGTGTCTGTTCCGGCGAATAATCCTGTTGGTCCCCACACAAGCGAATAAATCCTTAGATTAGTAAGTCCGTTATTCACCTGAGACCAGTTATCACCTCCGTTAGAGGATATATATACCCCGCTGCCGAGGGTACCTGCAAATAATGTGCTCCCCGAACCGTTCGTAAAACATTCTATATTAGAAGGTAATTGCGCGATCTGTGTCCAGTAATTTTGAGTAAATGTAGCAAAGGTCAGAGTTAAAAATAAAACAAAGAATAATAATATAGATTTCATTATTTCCCCCTTATTCTAATATAGATTAAAATATTAAAAATGAGAAGTCAAAATGAAAAAGTATAATTATGATCCGCTTAAATCATGGGTTAGCATATCCCCGTGTTGAATTTTGTAACCTCTGATAAACTCAGAAACGCTCATTCTTTTCTTCCCTTCCAGCTGAATCTCGAGTATCTCTATAAAACCATCATTACAGATAACATGCATTTTCCCATCGCGTATCTCTACAGTACCGGGCGCTAAATGTATCAATGTACTGCCCATATCTTTTGAGCTGCACAATGTTCTGAAAATTTTAAGAATCTTACCATTATGGTGAGTGAATGCAGTCGGATAAGGTGATAGACCCCGAATAAAATTATACAATGTTCTCGCTGAATTATCCCAGTTAATTTTACAGAATTCTTTAAAAATCTTAGGAGCTCTGGTGTACAATGCTTCCGATTGCTCATAAACAGGAACATTGCCGTTTGTCATTTCGAGAAGGTTTAGTGTTGACATGAGTGTATTGGCACCCAGTAAAGCTAATTTATCATGAAGAGTACCCGCATCGTCATCATCGCTGATCGAACATTTTTCTGCCATGATAATATTCCCTGTATCAACCCTTTCCTTTAGAAAAAACGTAGTAACTCCCGTTTCCTTTTCCCCATTGATTAAAGCCCAATTTATCGGAGCTGCTCCTCGGTACTTAGGAAGCAGAGATGCGTGAAGATTGATCGAACCGAATTTCGGTATGGTAAACACTTCTCTTGGCAGGATCCGGAACGCTACTATTACTATCAGGTCAGGTGAGAGTTCCTGTATTTTATCTGAAAATGATTTATCATGTAGATCATCTGGCTGTAAAATATTTAGATCATGGCTAAGAGCAGTTCTTTTTACGGCGCTTTCTGCCGGTTTTAATCCCCTGCCCTGTGGTTTATCGGGAGCTGTAACCACAGCTGAAACCTGATGGTGAGACGATAAGATAATATTAAGGGAAGGTACAGCAAATTCCGGAGTCCCCATGAAGATAATATTCATAATACTCAGATCCTGTAGAGTATATTATTTTTGGCTGTTTTTCTCTTTTTTCGGGATACTGCTGCAAGAATGTAATTCGTTTGTATTTCGCCTTTTTTAATCTTATCCAAATTTTCCTTGAATTTCCGTTTGGTTTCTTTGGATAGATGATCTATTAAAAGTATGCCGTTTAAATGGTCTATTTCATGCTGTGCTACTCTCGCCATAAGTCCGGCAAGCTCTATATTTTGCTTGTTCAGGTCCAGGTCCTGATATTCGATATATACTTTTTCAGGTCTGTTCACTTCAGAGCGTAGCGCCGGCAAGCTTAAACACCCTTCTTCTAGGACGATTTCACCTGCGGAATCCGATACTTTCGGGTTAATTAGAATTATTGGTTCATATTTGATAAGAGGATCGTGATTTTCTTCTTCCTGAATTTTTGATAAATCGATCACAGTTAAAGCCATGTCCACCCCTACCTGGGAAGCAGCCAGACCGATCCCATTTGCTTTATGCATCGTATAAAACATATTCTGGACAAGTTCGATCACTTTATCATCAATTTTCGCTAATCGTCTTGTTTTCTTCCTCAAAATGTCAAAGCCGTATGTATAAATAGGTAATGTTTTCATAATATCTCTAAACAAAGATATTTTAATAGTGTTGCAAAATCAATTTAAAAAGAACTGTTCAAATATTGGCTTTTCGGGGTGTTTCATCTCATATTAGAAAAAATAATGATTCTTAGCAAAAAATTGTATATATTTGAAAATAAATATTTTTTGTGTCAGGGTAATATAAATTTATACTGAAGATATAGCCGGTAAGATCTATATACACCAGGAATGTTACCCGGAAATATAATGTAAATCTCTTTCCAGATATATGCCTTTAACCTTAAACGAGAAACAACGCTATCATCATATACCCAGATTTCTTTACATACTTGTTATTTACATATTGTCGGTTCACTCTTTGCAATCTCAACAAGCTCCTTCCGGAATCAATTACAAACCGCCGCAATTTATAATCGAAGCTGCGGGCTCTTTTGAGCTTCCGGTAGGGAATGCATACGGACATATGGCAGATTTCTTTACTTTCAAAAACTACGGGCTTGTGCACGGTGTTGGTTTCCATTTCAACCTGAAATACGGTGTTAACAAAAAAGCTAATCTTTATCCATTTATTTCTTTTGGCTTCGCACAACTTCAAAATAATGACTTCGGTATAGCTTTTATAGATTCCAACAATATCAGCAACGGATACCCCCTGAAGGGTCCTTTGACCTATAGTTCCACACCCGGCTCGAGTATACTTATGCTTCGCGATATCTTCGCAGGACTGGGACTGCAATATATATTCTTTCCGAAAAAACCCGTAATGCCTTTTGTGGGCTTGGAATTAGATTATAATTACCTCTGGGGTTATTACATACAAACTCCTAATACTGCAGTGGGACCAAATCCCGGTGACCAGGAAACATTTTCAATAAATTCTACCTCGCGTTTAGGAATTGGAGCAGAAGCAGGTTTTGATTACAGAATCTCACAGAATCTCGGTTTTGTATTCGGAACCAGATTCAAATTTGCCAACCTGCTTGGAAAAAAATCGGAATATACTCAACCGGCTTACATTAACCCGGGCAGCAGGAATAAAATTAACCTGCTGGATCAAGCCTCTACTGATCTCAACACTAATTTGGATAAAAGCAGAAATATTACGTACCTCGAGTTTTATCTCGGGTTTACTCTTTTCATTGGTAAGATAATTATTCACTAATCATTACTGTTAATGTGAAATAAGATGTTCAGGCTCTTAACATATTTCATCCTCTTAATAATTTTTTTTGTACCTATTAAATTACGCTCGCAGGAGTTAATCACTGTTTCAAATCAATCTGCTAAAAAAAATAATTCTTTTTTAAATAATGCTCAGAACCCTCTTACTTCAAACCAAAAGCTAAAAACAATAAAAGATAAAGACGCAGAAATAAACCCTATAAAGGTAACAGCAATTTCAGGAGTAACCGTCGGAGCAAGTATCTGGCTTCATAATTTTCAGAGGAATGCGTGGTGGTCGGGACAACGGGGTTTCTTCCATATTCAGAATGACTGGGAATATGCTATGTCTGCCGATAAATTAGGCCATTTCTTCGATGGTGCATTTATTAATAAATTATACAGCGGAGCATTCGAATGGGCAGGATTTAATAGAACTGTTTCGGTTTGGGGAGGGGCATTGTTCAGCCTGGCATACATGACCGATATCGAGATCGAAGACGGATATGCACGGGATTGGGGTTTTAGTATGGGGGATGAATTATTTAACACTATGGGTGCATTCTACCCTGTTCTTCAAAACACTTATACACCGTTACAGGAATTTAATTTCAAATGGAGTTATTTTCCATCAGAAGATATGAGGAACGGAAAAAAACAGGGTGCATTCCTGGATGACTATGACGGGCAGACTATGTGGCTATCTATCGGAATACACCACTTTCTACCCTCGAAAGCGAAAAAATACTGGCCCGATTTTTTGAATGTTGTACTGGGATATGGAGTAAAAGGTCATACTGATTATACTAAAAGATACCAGTATTACTACATTGGTTTTGATTTTGATTGGAGAAAAATAATACCCGGTAATTCCAAATTTATGGTCTGGATGAAGGACATATTAAATCATTTCAGATTCCTGCCTATGCCCGTATTACGGATAGGGACTACCGGAACCTGGATCGTAACCAATTATTAAAGGCACATTCGACTTTATTTTAAAGAAAATATGATTTATCTTTGTAATTCTATTAAAAAATCAAAATGGCAAAATCATTAACATTCGCTGAAAAAGCAGCAAAATTAGCAAAAAAAGACGCTGAAATCATATGCCCGGTCTGTAAAAAGAGCGCAAAGATGATCAATGCAAAGATGGTGAATTCCGTAAAAACCGAGAAGGAAACATGGAAATATCTCGAAAGAAATGTCAGGCTGTGCAGTAATTGCCTCGCTGAAATATAAAAGTTTTTAATTACTAGCATAAAAAGAGATGTCTAAAGTTTGTCAGCTTACAGGTAAAAGACCTTTAACGGGGAATTCCGTCTCACATTCAAATAACAGGACTAAGATGAGACAGATACCCAATTTAAAATCAAAAAAGATCTGGATACCGGAAGAAAATAAATTCGTAAGGTTAAAACTGAGCACAAGAGCATTGCGTACATTGAAGAAGAAAGGTTATGCAGCAATGGTCTCAGACCTGAAGAAATCGGGTAAACCCGCATAGTCTGGGGGATAAGCGTTGGATAGTGACGGGCATCCCCCTTTGATCAGCATTATCATTCCCACCCTAAACGAAGAGAAATTAATCACACGAACCCTTTCGCAATTCACTCCTGAAAGAAGAGAAAAATTTCATATTGAAATAATCATATCTGACGGGGGCAGTACCGACTCTACTCTCGATTTGGTCCGCACAAAAGTTGGTCAAATTATTGAAGCTTCCAAAGATAAAAAACAAAACATACCTGTGGGAAGGAATGCCGGGGCATATAATGCGAACGGAACGTATTTATTCTTCATCGATGCGGATACGTTAATACAAGATCCCGACCTTTTATTTATTTCCGCAACCCAAGCATTCGAGAATTCAAAGGTCTTCGCTCTTACATGTAATTTCAGGGTGTACCCCGAGCAGGAGATATTATCCGATAAATTATTCCATAACTTTTATAACAGATATGTGCGACTCATTAATTTTCTAGGACTGGGTATGGGCAGAGGCGAATGCCAAATGGTCAGGAAAGATATTTTTTTCAAACTGGGCGGTTACAATGAATCACTTCCCGCAGGCGAGGATTTCGACCTTTTTAGGAGAATACGGAAAATGGGGAAGATCGGATTTCTCAGTAAAGTAACTGTTTATGAATCACCGCGCAGGTACAGAAGGTATGGTTACGCGCGGGTCTTTTGGGATTGGACTAAAAATGCTATCTCTGTTCTATTCAAACATAAAGCTGTTTCCGAGGAATGGAAAGCCGTACGTTAGACGCTCAGCTAACGCTCAAATACTTGTCCATCGATAAATAATTAACCACATAATCTCTCACTGAATCTTCAATACTCATTATTTTATTATTATAGCCTGCATTTCTTAATCTATCGAGATTAGCTTCAGTGTAATACTGGTATTGATTTTTTATATTACCGGGCATGTCCACATATACTATATCAGGAGTCATATCCAGTGAACTGAATATTGCTCTTGCCAGACGGTTCCAGGTGCATACTGTGCCTGTACCAATGTTGTAAATACCGTTTTTACTTTTTCCCACCGGGTTGATCAGATCAAAGAAGATAGTCATTTCTACCGCATCCTTTATATAGATAAAATCTCTTTTCTGCTCACCGTCCTTAAATTCAGTTTTATATGACTTGAATAATTTTAACTTTCCTGATTTCATTATCTCAGAATATGCTTTATTGACCATACTTCTCATGTCACCTTTGTGATTTTCGTTCGGACCGAACACATTAAAGTACTTTAACCCTGCTACTCTATTTTCATATTTGTTCTCCAGTATCCAGAGATCGAACATCTGTTTTGACAGGCCGTATTTGTTCATAGGTTTGAGCTTCGGAATAAGTGAAAGGCTATCATCAAAACCCATCGAGCCGTCACCGTAGGTAGCTGCACTGGAAGCATATATATATCGGATATCATTTTTCAATGTCCATTCTGCAAGATGTACCGAATATTCAAAATTATTTTTCTTAAGGTATTCCATATCTTCTTCAGTGGTGGAAGTACATGCACCCATATGATATAATGTATCCGGTTTTCCTCGGAATGTTCCGTTTGTAATTTTTTGGAGAAACGTCACCTTATCCATAAATTCGCTGTATTTCAGATTTTCCAGGTTTTTTTTCTTGGTGCCGTCCATGTCCGAATCAACAATTATTATATCTTCTATCCCGAGCGTATTCAAACGCCAGCATATCGCACTGCCGATAAATCCTGCTCCCCCGGTAATAATTTTCATGTATTTACACTATTTTTGTAATTTTGAGGCTATCTAAATAAATCTAATCTGTTAATTTACCTATATATATTTACTCATACAATTATAGAAAAATTACATATAGATAATATGTTTATAACATATTATAATCCTAATACTTGATTTTTTTATCATATATTATTGATTATATTAAAGTAACAAAGTTAAAATTCTTAATTTAACTAAAAATGGAGGTAAGCATGAAATACTTTATACTTCTTTCCTTCTCTCTTTTTCTAATCTGTTCTTCTTCGAATTCTCAAATAGTTAGAATAAACGAAAGCTTTGAGAATTATGATTCGCTACATCTTCCACCCGGCTGGACAAAATGGAATATGCGGAATTTTCAGATCGATCCATTATTTAACTGGACTGTTCGGGATACAGGAGTCAACTTACCGGGCATAGCCGATCCCCGTCGTTCCGTGGCTCATACAGGTCACAAAGCTATAGGTGTAAGCTGGTACTCGGGGTATGACACTACATCACCAGGCAGTTACGATACAGCTGATGCTTGGCTGGTAACGCCGAAATTAGGAATCATAAGCATAAACGATTACCTCAGCTTTTGGTCTTGCGGCGGTTCACCTACATTAAAAGACAGTATGCAAATTTGGGTAAGTACCGTAGATTCATTACCGGCTCACTTTAATCATTATATAATAACACTGCATTACGGTCCCGGACCATGGGGAACATTCTTTCAGGATTATGAATTTCTGGATGCTTTTGCTGGACAGTACATATGGATAGGATTCAGATATTACATTGATGTTTCGGTTGACGGTATTTTTGTACACATTGATGATGTGCAGGTAATTGATCCTATCGGAGTAAAGAAGATCGGGACCAACGTTCCTGCAAAATTCGAAATTCAACAAAATTACCCGAATCCCTTCAATCCGTCAACTACAATAAACTTTGCTATCCCGAAAAATGTATTGGTACAGATAAAGGTATATAATATACTAGGTCAGGAAGTTCAAACACTGCTGAACGAACAAAAGCCGGCCGGTTATTATACGCTGAATTGGGATGGGACAAGATTTCCCAGCGGAACATATTTCTATCGTATAACAGCAGGTGATTTTGTACAAACAAACAAAATGGTTTTAGTAAAATGATGGTGTAGTATTTTTAATTGCTTTCTGAAAATCATTTTCGATGCCCGTATCAATAAATGCGGGCATTCTTTATTACATTAATTCACATAGCCTATTTTCATTGTAAATCAGACGCTTTATAAATATATTTGTTTTCTATATTATTTTTCAACAAAATGGATTATAAAAAGCAAAATTATATAACTGCAGGGGTAATTTTTATCCTTTCGTCGATCGTATACTTAATAACAATGCAGCCTAATTTA
>Ga0187878_1002472_pt1 | contig 16335 bp, 17 predicted proteins | sample June2016WEW_17_1_FD_132979 | JGI IMG/M metagenome (GOLD analysis project Ga0187878, IMG submission 132979) | Peatland microbial communities from SPRUCE experiment site at the Marcell Experimental Forest, Minnesota, USA - June2016WEW_17_150 | ecosystem: Environmental > Terrestrial > Soil >...
CGGGCAGATGCAAGGCGCCGCGACGCAGGCGATGTGATGACATCGTCGAGGAGCGGCAACGCCGCAGATGCCCGCCCGCCGCCGCGCCCCTCCGGGCTGCGGCCCACAGGCCCGCTGGCTGCCTTGCTCGCTCCTTACCTACCACACCGGGTATGCTCGTCGCTCGCGCCTTGCCAGCGGGCCTGGGGGCCACGGCAAAGTGCAAACGTTATTCATTGACAGGCCCTAAGCCCGGTCAGGACGGCGGAGCGCCGAGCGTGATGCCGACAATCAAAACGCTTGCTTGGAAAACGAGGTGAGCAATATGGCAGCCGAAATCCCCGAGAAGTACATGGATTTGATCCAGACACCGGCTTTCGCCCATCTGGCGACCGTGATGAGGGACGGCAGTCCACACGTTACTCCGGTATGGTTTGATTACGATGGCGAATACGTCAGGATCAATTCCGCCAAGGGCCGGGTCAAGGATCGCAACATGCGCAATAATCCAAGAGTAGCACTCTCCATCATGGATCCGAAAAACCCTTACCGTTACCTCGAAATTCGCGGCCGCGTGACGGAAATAACGGAAGAGGGAGCTGACGAGCACATCGACCGCTTGGCCAAGAAATATTTGAATGCGGACAGATATCCGAATCGTTCAGCTGCTGAGGTGCGGGTGCTCTACAAGATAACGGCCGAGCACATCAGCTCAATGGGATAAGCGGTGCCTCCTACTTAACGAGGACACCAGACCGACCATGGCTGAAAGTGAAGAGCAGTCGTTTGCAAGGAAATCACCGGGGCGTGTGACGGTGCGGCCAGGCAATGCCGCGATCGCAGTCACTGTTTTGCTGCTCGCCTGTGAACTTGTCGTGCGAGGGCTCGAGATTCGACCCGCGGTTTTTCCCTCACCATCGCGCGTGCTGCTCGAAATTCTAAGAGAAGCGCCGCGGCTGACCCAGCACGCATGGGTCACGGCTTGCGAATCCCTGGAAGGCCTTCTACTGGCCCTGCTGGCTGGAATCCCGATTGCGAGCCTTGCTGCCGTCTCGATCAGGACCCGCCGCATCACCGACCCGGTGCTGGGGATTCTGCGGAAACTGCCGGTGATTGCATTCGCTCCTTTGATGGTTATCTGGTTAGGTTTCGGTATTCCTCCCGCTGCTGCAGTTTCCTTCTTGGTTTGCCTTCTGCCGATCGTCGCGGGCTTGCAGGCCGGCTTCAATTCTGTGCCGGCCGGGATTGTTGAGATTCTGCAGGTGATGGGCGCCAGCCCTTCAAGAGTCTTCCTGAAAGTCAACCTTCCCGCATGCCTTCCTTTTGCGGCAAGGACACTGAGGCTCTCAGTCCCTCTTGCCTTCGGCGGAGCCACGGCGGCGGAGTTTGTCGGTTCCGACACTGGACTGGGCTATCTGATGCTTTATGCTAGTTCCAATGCGAACACGACACGGCTATTTGCGGCACTGACCGTTCTCATCCTGATGACCTTGTGTGCTTACTTCATCATCTTTTTCATCGAGCGAGCCTGGATATCCTGGCCTGCTGAGCCTCTGCCTTGGTCGGATTTTGAGCAGCAGGCTTACTCGAATGAATCGTCTCGGGATCAGAGGCTCTGATGTCAACGCCAACGCTGCGGATTCAAGTCGATAACGCGCATTATGTCCGCGCAATCGGACGGGAATCTCAGATTGTAGTCGGCCCGGTTTCCTTCGACATCAAGGGCGGTGAGTTCCTGTCAATCATCGGCCCTGCATCCTGCGGCAAGACCTCCCTGCTCAAGATGATCGCCGGGATTCTGCAAGTCACTGGAGGTGAGATTCGCATTTCTGGGGCGAAGCTTAATCCGCCCTGCCGGGACTTCGGCCTGGTCCCGCATGAACCCGCTCTGCTTCCCTGGCGAACCTGCATGCAGAACATCCTCCTGCATGCCGAAATGCGCGGCGCCGACATGGATCTAAGCAGGAATCGAGCGCGCCGGCTCCTGGCATGGTTTGGCTTGTCGAGATTCGAGGAGAGGAAGCCTCATGAACTCCCTCCCGGCGCAGCCCAGGCGATCTCCATTTGCCGGGCGTTGGTTCATGAGCCTTCCCTGCTGCTCATGGATGAGCCGCTCAGATCGCTGAATCCGCTGCAGCTGGAGCAAATGTTGGATGGCTTTCAGCGGCTCTGGGCCGAAAGTGGAACCACTGCGATGCTATGCACCTGCAACATGCATGAGGCAGTTTTGCTCTCGGATCGGATCGCGGTTATGTCTCCGCGCCCGGGCCGAATCCTGGAGATCCTATCCATCGATCTGCCTCGACCTCGCCGGCTCGATAAGACGATGACGCCGCAGATCGCAGACTACTGCAGCCGCATCCGCACTGTATTTCGAGCCCAGGGAATTCTCCCCTAGCAACAAAGCCATTACGACATAGAGATTCTCAAGGCGCCTCGCTTTTCGTGTTATTCGTACTACTTACTGTAAAATCCTTGCTGTTAGAGCACGAAAGTCAAAAACTTAACGCAGGGACCACAGAGGCTGATGCAGAGGCCGGAGAGAATCCTTGTTTCAAGATATTTCTCTATCCGATCTCTGCCGCCTCCGCATTGATCTCTGCGGCCTCTGCGTTAAGCTTTTGCTTTTGGTTGCGGCTATGCTGCTCCATGTTATTCGTGGCTGCTTTTTGTTGGCAGTGTCTGAATTGCAGATAGTTACTAAGCGGTTGCTGAAACAGCCCATTTGCCTGGAATGCTTCGGGAACAGGACGGGCAGGTATTGGCGTTTCCCAACAAACATTGAGAGATCCGGTATCCCTGGCGTTCGACCAGCAGTGTTCCGCAGTCGGGACAATACGTATTTTCAAGGCTTTTCAATCTTCCAGGAAGATTTCCTGCATAAACGTAGCGTAATCCGGCTCGCTTTCCCATGTCCGCAGCCCAAAGAAGGTCCGAGGCGCTCGTGTCACGACTGTCGGTCATCTTGTAGTCCCGGTGGTAAGCGGTCACATGCCACGGTATGTTGGGAGACACTCCGGCGATGAATTGGGTCAGCCGGGTAAGCTCATCCTCGGAATCGTTGAATCCAGGAACCAGCAGCGTCACAATCTCCACCCAAAACCCATTCTGGTAGAGGCTGCGAATGGTGTCGAGGATTGGCTGAAGCCGCCCGCCCAGCTTGCGGTATCGGCGGTCGTCAAAGCTCTTCAGATCGACCTTGTAGAGGTCAACCCAGGGTCGGAGATATTCCAGGACCTGCGGGGTGGCATTTCCGTTGGAGACAAATCCCGTCAAAAGCCCAGCCGCCTTGGCCTGCTTGAATATTGCAACCGCCCACTCGCTGGTGATCAGCGGCTCGTTGTATGTGCTGACCATGATCTTGGCGCCCTGCGCCGCCGCACTCCGCACCAGTTCCTCCGGCGTGGTTCGGAACGCCGCCGACACAGCTTGGGGGTCGCGCAGAGCCTGCGAGGTTACCCAGTTCTGGCAATAGCTGCAGTGGAGATCGCAACCAAGCATGCCGAAGCTAAAGGCGATCGCGCCGGGCAGGACGTGAAAGAAGGGCTTCTTCTCTACCGGATCAGCCTGAGCTCCCGATACATATCCAAAAGGAACCATGAGCCGACCGCCACGATTGAAGCGTACTTTACAGACCCCGAGGCCTCCATCCGGAATAGGACAGCAATGGCCGCAAGCGTAGCAACGCACGCGATCCCCTTCGAGCTTTTCGTACAGCTCGCCCTCACGCGTATGTTGTTGAAGTACTTCGGATAATGCGGGCATGATGTGTAATTCTACCTCATGGACCACGCCGGGAACAGTGGTGAATGAGGCCTATTTGGTTGTGCTGGAAGGCAAACCCCGGAAAAGGTGGCTCGTTTCTTTGAATTTGGCTCGGATTATCATGGCGACACCGAACCTCTCTCGGGTGTTCTGCGTTCTAGTAAGTGTGAATTCGGCAGAGTGAGCCTGGAGGGCGGCGTTACTGGCGTATACTGGCATGGGCCCAAGATGAATCTCTCGGTGATCTTGACACGCTGCAAGGCAGGCGACGCTCTCGCCTGGGAGGCGCTGGTGCGTCACTTCCAGTCGCGCATCTACGGGATCGCCTATCACTACGTCGGGAACACGGAGGATGCGCGCGATCTGGCTCAGGAGGTCTTTGTCCGCATTTATCAAAACCTCCAAGCCTGTGAGGACGCAGGGATGTTCCTCCCCTGGATCATCAGGATTGCCCGCAACGCTTGCATTGACCATCTGCGCAGAAGGAAATCCAGGTCGCAGGGCAAGGATGTAGCCCTCGAAGAGGTCCCCAATCTTCAGGATCCCGGCAACACCCCCGAGCAGCAGTGGGCGGCCAACTCCAGGAAGCGCCTGATCTATCGTGCTCTTAAGGAACTCACCGATTTGAACCGCGAAATCATCTTGTTGAAGGAAATCCAGGGCCTGCAACTGGACGAGATCGCATCTCTCCTGAAGGTGCCCCTGGGAACCGTCAAGTCCCGTTCCAACCGGGCCCGGATCGAACTGGCACGCAAGGTGATGGCGCTCAGTGGTGAGTGATGAAGACCATGGATTGCGGAAGTTTTGAAGACCGGCTGGACAAGTTCGAGGCCGAAATATTGTCCTCTGAGGAGAAGGAAGCGGCCGAGAGACATCTTCGCTCGTGTGCCCGCTGCCGCAATCTGCTGAGGATCGTGCGAGGCGATTCGGAGATGCTGGCTCCCGAATGGCACGATGACCTGGCCCGCTCGATACTGGCCCGCACGAGCGGGCCTGCCTGCCGCGACGCTGAGCAGTGCCTGTGCGATTGGATCGATGGCACTCTCGGGGCAGACGGCCAGGAGATCGTTTCACTCCACATCAAGCATTGTTCGGATTGCGGTGAACTTGCCGAAACACTCAACGAACTAAGCGAAGCCTTGCCCGGCATGGCAACCCTTGACCCTGACGTTCATTTCACTGCCGATGTACTCGAAGCGACCGTCGGCCCGCGTTCACGCACCAGGGGCTCCCACAGTCCTATTGATGTTTCCGAATGGTGGCACCGCCTGATGCGCCGCCCGCGTTTTGCCTGGGAAGCCGCTTATGTGGGCGCTCTTTTCGTGCTTATGGCCCTGGGCAACCCCGCCTTGCTTCCAAAGGCGCTGTCGATCCAGCAAATGGTGATTCAAAGCAGCGATCGTATTTTGCAGCAGACCACCACGGCATTTGCGGATCGACAAGAGGCGGCATGGCAATCGATCCTCGATCTCGAGCTGAAAGGCCGGAGTCTGATGGGAACGGTGGCGGATTTCCAGATCCGAACGACTTCCGCGCTCCGCCAGGAAGCATCCACGTTCCTGGAAGAGCTGGAGCTGGCCTTGCTCGATGCAAACAGCCCGGACGCCAGGCACCGCGATCTTCGTTGATGCAAGATCGACAGATCTCTTTTATCCGCACCGAACCCTTTCCACCTCGGATGCGTTACAGATGGTGAAGTCAGAGAATCATAGGACATGATGATAGCAACCATTGGAGAATGATCATGGACAATCCACAGGAAACTCATCAAGAACCCAATCCGGCGCGGCCCAACGATGCCGCTGCTCGCCCCTATCCACAGCGTGACATGCTCTGGCAGCGGAAGCCCGCCTATCCGGAGGATCCGCGGTTTAAATCGCCGGCGCTCGCGACCTTTCTGTCACTGGTTCCCGGCCTGGGACAGGTTTACGTAGGGTATTATTGGCAAGGTTTCATCAACATCATCGTTGTGGGCTCGCTGATATCGATGCTCGCGGCCGAACCACCGCGGGTGCACTGGCCGTTGACGCCGCTCCTCGCGTTTTTTTTGGTCTTCTACTGGCTCTACAACCTCGTGGACGCAGCGCGACGCGCATCCTTTTACAATCAAGCCCTGTCTGGAATTGCCGTGACGGAGTTGCCCCAGGAATTCAGGATGCCCGAATCGCGCGGGTCCCTGGCTGCTGGTGTGCTGCTGATTGTCGCCGGACTGGTGATAGCTTCGAGAACCTTGCTGAATATTCCTCTCGATTGGCTCCAGCACTGGTGGCCGGTTGCTCCAATCCTCTTCGGCGCCTATCTTGTCTATCAGTCAATTAAGGAGCGAAGCAAGCAAGGCTGACTTGCCGTCTGCGATTCAGACAGTGGGAGAGAACATAGCCACGAATAACACCAATAGCGAGGCGAAAGTCAAAAGCTTAACGCAGAGACCACAGAGGCTAATGCAGTGGCCGCAGAGAATATCCCTGTTTCAAGATATTTTTCTATCGGATCTCTGCGACCTCCGCATTGATCTCAGCGGCCTCTGCGTTAAGTTTTTGCTTTTGGTTGCGGCTATGCTGCGCCATGGAATTCGTGGCCGCTTTTTTTCTTGTAGTGTCTGAATCACAGGACTTGGCGTCTCAGAGATTAAACCAGCATGGGATAATCCACGGATTCTCGGCATCATTGGAGCAGGGGCAAGGAGGTCAGGGGCTTTCCTTCGGATAGTGGACCCCGGCAGGAGCCTCATGAACAGCCCCTGCCCCTTCGAGGACTCAGAGAACTGTGTGGTTGAGAAGAGCGAGGAATTCTTCTTCTAGTGCCCGGCCACGATTCCTCGCGTACCAGAGGTGGAGCTTTCGCCTCACGTCTTCGCTCGGTCCCCCGGATTCCCTGAGCCGGCTAAACAACTCAGCCGCGGGCTGCGGCCTGGGACCCCAGCGGAACAATTCTCTCCCTTGCGCATCAAAAGCAACAAGCTTCGGGATACTGCGTGTCCCGTTGGTCAGATAGGCCTCCATGATGTCCTGATTCTGGTCACGCAAGAGGATCCTCAGGTCTATGGCGGCGCTACAAGCCGCTATTTTGGTTATGTAGGAGAGGTTTTGTGCAGAATCACCGCACCAGGGTTCCGTCAGCACCATCCAAAGTTGCAGGCTTTGGATAGCCCGCGCAGCCGCTCGCACCTTGCTCGAGGGCGTATAGGTCGACTCGATACGGTTCGTTCGCTGCAGATTCAGCGGCAGATACCGCTCATGTTCATCCCGGGTCGCAAGAGCTTTTGCTCGCGCTCCGGCAGATTTCATTTCAAGATAGCGCTGATATTCCGCGGGAGGCATGCCCCGGTGAGGTCTTTGTTGTGTGAAAAAATCTGGGATCGATTGTGGCATTGCCAGAATTCACCCACCCCTGACGCACGATAAAGACGGACGAAAATAGAATAGGAGCTTTACTATAAGTGCGCCAGCCGCAAACCCAAATCAACGGGAAATGTTGAACGGACCGCTGACTCGAGCGCTCGCACCCTTGACCGAGGTCGCATATGCATATATGTATATGCTATGAAACGTTTTGTGATGAACATTCCGGACGAGCTTCACCGCAGGCTAAAAATCGTTTGCACTTTGCAGGGCAAGACGATGACACAGGTCGCGCTGGCACTCCTGACGGAATACGTTGAGAAAGAGGAAAAGAGGAAGCTCATCGTCTACCCCATGGGCTAGTCTGGACAAGCGACTCTGATTCGGAGTCGCGTGGCGTTCTTAGACCGCCTCTCTGTATTAGCACTTCGGGGGTTTCCTGACTGCAGTCAGGGGTTTTCCGTCATTGTGCCGGTGAGCAATTCTTCGCTCATCGCTCGTATGTGAGCGGGGGTGCTGCCACAACATGCTCCAATTATGCGTGCACCCGCAGGCACTGCAGCAAGAGCTGACTTTGCCATTGATTCCGCAGTGGCGTTGTAGGTTGTCTTGCCGTCAATCAGTTCAGGCACACCGGCGTTTGGTTTGAAAACGAGAGGCATCGCCGCCGCAATCCCGTGCATGGTCCGGATCACATGTAGAAGCTCCTCTGGCCCGGTGCCGCAATTGCCCCCAAGTGCGCTGACGCCCCAGTCCGTCAGTGCTCTCACCGCTTGCTCCGGAGACACTCCCATCATGGTGCGTCCATGCTTCTCAAAGGTCATCGTAGCGACGATAGGGACATCTGGGGACACCTTGCGAATTCCCTCCATGGCGGCCTGAATCTCTTGGAGCGCCGACATGGTCTCGATCCAAATCAGGTCGACGCCTCCGTCGAGGAGAGCGCCTGCCTGTTCGGCAAACGCTTCAACAGCCTCGTGAAACTTCAGTTTGCCCAGTGGAGCGAGGAGTTCACCGGTGGGGCCGATGTCGCCGGCCACGAGGGCACGGCCTCCCGCCTCATCCACTTCATCGCGTAGAAGAGCGGCGCCGGCACGGTTTAGCTCTGAGGTTTTGGTCTGCAGGTTGTGTCGCGCCAGGCGGAACGGATTGCTCCCGAACGTATTGGTGAGAGCTACCTGCGAACCGGCATCGAGATAGGCGCGGTGCACGGCCCTTACACGTTCGGGGTGGGTGATGTTCCATGCTTGCGGAGAGTCTCCGGATTCCAGGCCCGCTTCAAACAGCATGGTGCCCATGGCTCCATCGGCCAGGATCACCGAAGAGTGTTCCAGGAGAGATAGAAACTTGTTCATCAGGGCCCTCCGTTTCACATGGCAGTAGCTGGCCGGGAAAAATTTCGTCGATTCAAGTGGTGGGCGGTACAGGACTTGAACCTGTGGCCCCCGGTATGTGAACTCTTACTATATATTGAATTTGTTGAGTTTACAAGACTTAAAAACGCAGGGTGCGGGCGTTTTGCGGCATAATCGGACGCACTCCGCACCCCGGGCACACCCTGAGAATTCAGAGGGTGGATGCCGCCCGCTGAGGAAACTACAGATCGTCTTTATCGCGATCCGGTGATGCGGCAACAATTGGCGCCGGCCTGGTACAACGTCAACCATGTGAGGACGCCCGGCATCGTCGCTACCAGATTTGATCGTGCGTGAAAAGATAAGGATGCACATCCCAATCGCTTATTACGGCGGGCTAAGGGTAGACCGCCGGGGGATGTTTTATCTAGAAGAGCAGGACAGCCCCGAAGAGCTGACCGCCGTGCCAAAATAACTCAGCCAAGCCAATTCCAAAAGATCCAACGTGAGGACAGGAGCACGTTTCTGGAACTGACAAATGTCGAGGCACCGTTCGATGAGGTCCCGCGGCTCGCAGCATCTCAACGGTCGTTGCTCACGCTCGTACCAGACCATCAAAGCGTCGACCCACCCCTGATCGAAGCCGAGCCCGCGAGATTCCGCATACCGTTGAAAAATGGTTGCATAGACTCCTGCTGATGGCTTATCCACTTGTAATCGGTATCCCATGCGGCGCAGGAAAGCTTCATCAACCAGCTTGTTGGGATCCAGATTGGTTGAGAAAATCAGCATTGGCACAAAGGGTACCTGGATTTTTTTCCCCGTGTGAAGTGTCAGATAGTCCATGCGGCTTTCGAGAGGAACAATCCATCGATTTAAGAGATTTCTCGGATCTACTCGCTGTCGGCCGAAATCGTCTATGATGAGCGTTCCGCCATTCGCCTTCATTTGAAACGGGGCTTCGTAATATTTCAAGTCAGGGCTGTAAATAAGGTCCATCTCATCAATCGTGAGTTCGCCGCCGACTATCACAAAAGGCAATTTAATCTTGATCCAACGCTCATCGTATCGATTTTCTAATGCCGAGTGGACTGGTTCGTGATTCTGAATGTCGAACACTCTAATGATCTGGCCGTCTACTTCAATCGCATAGGGAATCCAGACCTCTCCTTTCGTGGCCGCATGCAGCGCCCTAGCGATCGAGGTCTTGCCATTCCCCGGCGGGCCCATCATAAAGAGGCTTCTCCGCGAGGTGACGACAAAATCTAGAGTCTGAAGTGTTCGTTCAGGGAGAACCAACTCCGCAAAGGCCTCTTGAAAACGCTTGGATTCAACGGGCTCTTTGATTTGTTCCTGTCGCTGTGTGAAAGCAGTATAGTCACGCAAGGGCACAGGCGCCGGACCGATATACCCATTAATATCGAGAAGTCGACGGGATCGTTCCCAACCTTGATCCAGCATGACATATTGGTGGTTATACAGAGCTAATTGACCTCGGATATCGATGAGTTTCTCGTGATACAAATGTTGCAGACAGTGGTGAGCAACTGACATCGGCAGTTTAAGCTTTCGGGCCACCTTCTCAGTGGTGGAATCGGCGTCGGAATAAACGGTCTTGAGAGTGAGGTTGGCCAAGAAGTTAAAATCCAAGCCTGTATCTTCGATGTTGTTTACTTTCTCAGGAATTAGCTCTTCTTTCGCCATCTCCCCCGCTCACCACGGATTTTGTAGCCTACTGCGATATGTCCACTAGAATCAACAGAATTGCATCCTTTGGTGGTTTGACTGACACGCGGACAATGCCGGAAGGGGATCATCCGGTACAGGCCCAAGGCGGGATCGTTCAACCTGGGGCGATCCTATGAGGCGTTTTATTGGAGCGGGGCGGCAATCATGAGAGTTTTGGCGCTGGATCCCGGAACACGAACCGGCTGGGCCCTGGCCGAAAGTGGGCACACGGGAAGCGGCGTCCAGGTTTTCGATGTAAAGCGCGGCGAGAGTCCGGGAATAAGGTATCTCAGGTTCAACCGCTGGCTCGAGGACTTGGCCGGCGAGGCTTCCAAGGCTGATCTGATCGTCTATGAGCAGCCCCACCATCGCGGCGGGGCAGCTACGGAAGTGGCGGCCGGCTTCTCGACGCGGGCTCAGGAGTTCTGCGCCCGGCACGGGATAGAACATTCTGCAGACGGGCAGCAATGAAATCCCGGAATGGGTGTTTGGTTCAACGAACCGATCCGCACTGGACATGCACAATGTTGAGCGGCGGGAGTTCGAAAAGTGCCTGCAGGACGCGAAGCTCCGGAAGATCTGCCTACATGACCTCCGCCATACCTTCGGGTCACTTCTGATTCAGAACGGTGAGCCCCTGGCTTACGTGAAAGAACAGATGGGACACTCGAGCATCAAGGTGACGGTGGACATTTACGGGCACTGGGTACCGGGAGCGAACCGGCAGGCCATGAACCGGCTGCCGTCATTGACTACGAAGACCGAGCATGCAAAGAGAGAGGCCCTATAATGGTTCTCTTTTTTTGCCTTGGATCCGCACCCTGGGCGCACCCTGCGATTTTGGTGCCTATAGATGGTGGGCGGTGCAGGACTTGAACCTGCGACCCTCGGTGTGTAAAACCGATGCTCTGCCAGCTGAGCTAACCGCCCGTGAACGACCAAGTCTATAAAACATAATCTCGAAATACCACTGCGTAATTTGGCATTTTTTTATGCGGCATTTATCCCATATTCCAGGACCTGCCTTACCCTCCGGGATCTCCCCGGTGTCACTCCGGAAAGCGTAAGCACCAGAATCTCAGTGGAGCGCTGCCGCGATGCCGGATTGCGGGGCACAAAGCCCCCTCTTTCCTGAAATTACCTCGATCCTCCCCGGCGCAAATAATTTCCGGCGTGGCTGCACTTGTGATAGAAAGTTTGTGCGCGGTGTCACCGGAATAGGGAGGCTTCATGAACACGAGGATATTCATCCTGGTTATGTTGATGGCTTGGGCTTTCGTTTCTTCCTGCAAGAATGTTGACAAGATCATCTACCCGGCCACTAAAAAGGGGGGGCAAGTAGACGACTATTTCGGCACTAAGGTGCCTGACCCCTATCGCTGGCTCGAGGACGACAAGTCAGACGAGACGACCCAATGGGTGCAGGCGCAAAACGCCGTCACCTTCGATTATCTCGGCAAGATTCCCTTTCGAGAGGCGCTGCATAAGCGTTTGACCGAAATCTACGACTACCCGCGATATTCATCACCCACGCGAGCCGGGGAGTACTACTTCTTCAGCAAGAACGAAGGGCTGCAGAACCAGTCGGTGATCTATGTCCAGAAGGGTCTGGACGGCCAACCGAAGGTATTCATCGATCCCAACAAGCTCTCGGCCGACGGCACGGTTCGTATCAACATTGTCGGCCCTTCCGGCAACAAAAAGTTTATAGCCATCTCCAGAGGCGAGGCGGGGTCAGATTGGACCGAGACCCACGTCATGGAGATCGCGACAAAAAAGGAGCTTCCGGATCGCCTCCAGTGGGTGAAGTTTGGTGGCGCGGCATGGATGGGCGACGGTTTCTTCTATAGCCGTTACGACCAACCCGCAAAGGGGCAAGAGCTAACGGCCCAGAACAAATTTGAAAAGGTCTTCTATCATAAGCTCGGCGATTCTCAGGAGAAAGATCGGCTCATCTATGAGGACAAGCAGCATCCGCTGCGCTACCTCAACATAGCAACCACCGAGGACGAAAAGTATGCCTTCCTCGTTATCTCCCAAGGTACCTCGGGCAATGAAATTTACTGGAAGGACCTGAGAAAAGCGGGCGATTCCTTTCTACCGCTGATTCAGGGTTTTGACAACGACAGCAATCCTATCGACGCCGTCGGCGACAAATTCCTCGTCCGCACTAATATTGACGCGCCTAACTTCAAGGTCGTCCTGGTCGATCCGAAGAAGCCGGCCAAGGAAAACTGGGTGGCGGTAATCCCGGAGAAACCGGAGGTCATGGACTGGGCCAATACGGCAGGCGGGCAGCTATTTTGCGGGTATCTCAAGAATGCCACTTCCAGAATCTTTCAACACGGAGTTGACGGGAAGCTTGTCCGGGAGATTGCGCTCGCGACTCTGGGCACGTCTGAGCAACTCAGCGGATGGAGGGATGACACGACAATCTTCTATAGCTTCACATCGTTCACCTTCCCGCAGGTCATCTATAAGTATGAGATCGCCTCGGGCAAGAATGAGGTCTTTCACGAGGCCAATGTCAAGTTCACGCCCGGAGATTATGAGGTCAAGCAGGTCTTCTATGAGAGCAAGGACAAAACCAAAGTCCCGATGTTTATTGTCTCCAAGAAAGGCCTGGCACTCGACGGCAAGAATCCCTGCTATCTCACCGGCTACGGCGGCTTCGACATCAGTATGCAACCCGGCTTTAGCCCCGCGCTGGTTGCACTCCTCGAAAACGGGTGCATTTTTGCCGAGCCAAACCTCCGCGGCGGCGGCGAGTACGGAGAGACCTGGCACAAGGCCGGCATGTTGCAGAATAAGCAGAATGTCTTTGACGACATCATCGCGGCAGCCGAGTACCTCATCCGCGAAGGCTACACTTCAAAGGAAAAGCTGGCGATTGCCGGTGGCTCCAATGGCGGTTTGCTCGTGGGCGCGGCCATGACTCAGCGCCCCGACCTGTTCAAGGTTGCCCTGCCCGCGTTCGGCGTCATGGACATGCTGCGCTTCCACAAATTCACGGTCGGGTGGGGCTGGACCGTCGAGTACGGTTCGAGCGACAATGAGAAGGATTTCAGGACCCTGTTTGCTTACTCACCGCTTCACAACATTAAGGACGGGGTCGCCTATCCAGCCACGCTCGTGACCACTGCCGACCACGATGACCGTGTCACCCCGGCCCACTCCTTCAAGTTCATCTCCACGCTCCAGGAAAAACACAAGGGGGACAATCCGGTGCTGATCCGAATCGAGAAGCGCTCCGGCCACGGTGCGATCAACGTGACCACTGCCATCGAGGCAACAGCCGACAGCTATGCCTTCTTTCTCTACAACGTCGGCGCGAAGTTGAAGAATCAGTGAGAAGGGATTGACCGGGTCCGAACGCCTGCTTGACGATGCGCTGACGGCACGCGCATCAATTTGAATTCAGAGAACGCCCCGCCGGTCGCCTTGCCGCGAATGGGTCGGTGTGCTAAATTAAATGTTCGTTTCTATCTATTGGAGGTCGCAAACGCAGTGGAAGGCGCCCAACCCGAACTTGCCCAGCCTACAATAATGGAGCCTGTGGAAGGCTCACAGCCTCAGTTTACCAAGTCGACAATAAGGGAGTATTTCGAGTCCATCGTGATCACCGCCATCATTGCGCTCTTCGCGACCACGTTCGTGGTGCAGGCGTTCAAGATTCCTACCGGGTCGATGGAATCCAGCCTGCTCATTGGCGACCATTTGCTGGTCAACAAGTTCGTTTACGGGCTGAATAGCGGGTGGATGTCCAGAATTCTGCCTTACAAGGATCTCAAGCGCGGCGACGTGATCGTTTTCAAGTACCCCAAAAATCCCGATGTGGCTTATGTCAAACGGCTCATAGGTCTGCCGGGTGATCACGTAGAGATCAGCGGGCGCACCGTTAGCATCAACGGCAAGCCGCTCCGGGAGAAGTACACACAGTTTATTGACGCGGGGAGCCTCTATGAGCCATACCGCCTTTATGACGTACCGGAGGGCCAATACTTCGCGATGGGAGACAACCGGGACAACAGCCAGGACAGCAGATTCTGGGGATTCGTGCCGCGTGATCATATCATCGGCAAAGCCCTGGTGATTTATTGGTCCTACGAGACGCCGCGCGAGGAGTACCTGCAGACGAGCCTCAAGGATCGCCTGAGCCAGTTCACTGACGTTATCCTTAACTTTTTCACGAAAACTCGATGGGGCAGGTCGTTCAGGATCATTCGATGATGTTGCGACAACTTGTTTTGTCATTGCTTCTTGTCCTGCCAACCATTGGCCTGCCGGCGCGCAGCCCACTCGCGATCCTGGCTCCCTATCCCGAGATCTCCAAGGCTGCCGCTGACAGTTGTGACGCCAAGGTACAGCTCCTGGAAGCTTATGCCGGACCCGGCACTAGGCAGACTTCCTTGTCCGAGGAGGAACTGAACTCATATTTCGCCTTGGTTCTCAGCCCGCACTACCACCCCAGCTTGAAGAGCCTCCTGTTGACATTCAAGGATGGGCGTGTGGTGGCGGTTGCCAGTATCGATTTCGACCGTCTGAATTTCAGCTCCACTCAGTTTCTTAACGGCCTGATGCGGAGCCTGTTGACAGGTGTGCACACACTGATGGTCAGTGGGGATGCGGTTTCGGGCAAGGGCAAGGCAAACTTCAACCTCGAGGAGTCACGCTTTGACGCAGTGGCTCTACCCAACCTTCTTGTCTCGGAGATCATCAGCACGGTTGGCCTTAAGCAGAAGCCTCCTTTCGACCCGATGCAGCCTTCCGCGCTGCCTTATCACATCCAGAAGGTCGATGTCCGTTCGGGGTATATTGTGCTTTATCAATAGACCGTGCGAAATGCTCTATTGGATCGCACCCCTTGCTTCTATAGGATGCACATCACAATGGAACTTAAGGAACTCAAGACCAATCTGGAAAGTGCCGCCTCAAAAGAGGACAGGATATCTCTGCTGGATTCTCATGCCGAAAAGTTGTTTGAAAAAGGCCGATACGCGGAAGCCGGCAAGTTTTACGGGCAGGCGCTCAATCTGGCAAAACAGATCAATGTGCGTGCTTATTTCGCCGGCCAGGTTGGAATCTGTCAATACAATGCCGGGAACGACAAGGAGGGGTTGCTTCATCTGCTGAAATCCGCCCGCCTGTTCGATCCCAGCAAGCCCGAGTTCATGCCCGACATGTGCGGTCTCGTCCATTTTTACCTGGGATCACTCCTCGAATATCATGGCAAGATCACAAAATCACTCGAGGCCCGGCGCATCTGCGAAAAGTTTGTGGACGCTCAGGAGAAAGATACCCGGTGGATGCTCTATGCCGGAATCAGCCGCAATTTCGAGGTTTTGGGAAAGCACGATGAAGCCATCAAGTACTCGCAGAAAGCGATCCAGGTGTTGAGCGACAACGATCCTGGGCTGGCTTACCTTTACGAAAGTATGGGGAACAACTACACGGGCCTCAAGCAGTATCACGAGGCCATCAAGTACTTCTCCAAGGTACTGGAACTGGACCCGTCCTTCGAGCGGCGTGATGACGTTCATCTCAAAGTCGCGAGTTGCTATCAGCATCTTACCAACGACCAGATGGCACTGGAAACCTACGAAAAAATGCTCGAGCTCAAGCAACTGACCGGCAGGCGCGAAAACCTGATCTGGCTCTACATCAAGATTGCACAATGCCAGTTCCGTCTCGAGCGCTATGAAAAGTCGCTCCTGGTAACCCTGGAAGCGTTGCGGCGGCGGCCCAGAAACGATCTCGAGAAGGCTGAAGTTCGTAGTTACCTCACCAACACTTATTACGAATTAGGGCGTTACCAAGAAGCCGCTGCTGAAGGCGAAAAAACAGTGAAGATTGCCAGAAAGTTTCCGGGCGACAACCTCTTCTATTTTCGCCTGGCCCTCAGTTACTTCAAGCTGGGAGAGAAGAGAAACTTCGCCAAATACCGTGCCCTGTGCCGGAAGAGATTTTGCGACGACAGCTGGATCGCGTATCTGGACAAATTGACGTAGCCCTTGCGAGGCATGCATGCGAGACGGCAGGCTCAGCCTAGCCCGCATTTCTCGCCCGGTTTCGTAGCGAGGCGGCGCAGACGGGCATGGATACAAGGCGCGCGACCGAGGGCCCCGCAGGCGTACTTGACAGTACGTCGAGGAGCCCGACGGAGCGCA
>Ga0187878_1002475_pt1 | contig 16324 bp, 8 predicted proteins | sample June2016WEW_17_1_FD_132979 | JGI IMG/M metagenome (GOLD analysis project Ga0187878, IMG submission 132979) | Peatland microbial communities from SPRUCE experiment site at the Marcell Experimental Forest, Minnesota, USA - June2016WEW_17_150 | ecosystem: Environmental > Terrestrial > Soil >...
GCCAGGGCGATCTCCGTCTGCTTTTCGAAGATGGCGTGGACGTATGACTTGCGGGTCAGGGTTGAGATGTACCATTCCTCGATGTCGCGGATACCTTTGGGGTGGTTGAGGAACGGCGCCGGCACGAGGGCGATGTCGCCGAGGGCCGTGCCGCCGAAGTTGGCGATGAGGCCCCGGCCGGTGGCCGCGGCGAGGCGGCTCGATTCGTCGAAATAATCGAGGGCCGTGTCCGAAATCGGCCCGAACTCCTCGAGATTGTCGGCGGGATCGAGCCGGGACTCGTCGATCGGCTCCTGGCGAATGATGGTGTCGAAGAAGAAGCCGTTCTTCGGCAGGCGGCCGGAGGGCGTGGCGGTCCTGTCTCCCTTAGGGTAGATCAACGTGTCGCCGTTCGCGTCCCTCGTCACCTGGAAGTGCTCGGAGACGAGGACCTCCTGGCCGTTGTCCATGCGCCAGGGCTTCCAGTTCTCGTTCCGGAAGCCGAAGAGCGTTTCGAATCCCCAAACCCCCTCGACGTCGAGGCCGAGGACGCACTGGAGGTCCTCGTCGATCCAACCCAGCATCTGGTAGGGCTCGTGGACCTTGACCAGGCGCTTTTCGAGCCCGTAGTGCTCGCGCAGGCCGATGACGCAAGCAACGTGCATGCCGGTAACGGCCGTGCCGTTGAAGTCGACAGGGATCGCGTCGGGCTCCTTGTGGTTGAGGGCGGCGACCAGCCGCTCACGGCTTGTCATTGTCATGGTTGTCCTCCCGGGTTTTTCCCAGCTTACTCATTGTGACCGCGGTGCCTTGGCCAATCAAGAGCCTTACCGGATCAGGACCCACCGTTCGGCTCCCGGAATCGATGGAAACCGGGACGCCACCCAATTTCCCGCAGGCAATTTCTGAATTATGAGTTATCTCGGCCTGAAATAGGGTGCGTCCCCGGTTTCCGCTTCTTCACGCGAGCCAGGGCGAACACTCCGCAGTCAAATATTCTCCCATGTCTCGGGGAGAACCCCTGATCCCAAAAATTTAGCCACATTCGGCGGGAAGTTTCAGTATTAGAACGCGGTCCGACGGCCGATAGGAAAAATAGGCTGCGGTTTTGGGCACAGCTCTCCGGGGATGCGTCCCTTTCAGCTTCTGGACCATTTCGCGACTGAAACGGCCGGAGAGACAATGACTCTCTTTCCGGCCCGGGGAGCCCATTCCGGACGGGCGACATCCAAGCCTCGTCCGTTTGAACTCAGCTTTCATAACCAGGTGTGCGGGTGATTCGACCAAGACCCTCTTGAGATAGCAGCATTTGATATACAATGATGAAGCTCGAAGAGACCTTCTTCTGAGTGGAATAAAAACGTGCCGGCTCTATTAAGCAATTATGCGTTGCTGATTCTCCACGAAATGGCGCAGGAAAATTCCAGTGTGGAGACTTTAAGGGAGAGGATTATCTGCTATCAGGAGAATATAAAAAGGGAAGGATATACGAAGCAGGACATGCTCGACTTCGTTTCGGCATACCAGAATTATTCGGAGATCGCGGATTCTATCTTAAGAGAAATGGACAAAAGAGGAGGAAAAGCAGCTTTGGAGTCCGAGAGGGATTTGCTCGATTTTGATGAGTTCATGTCAGGGTGGGATGATCATTAGAAAGCCTGCATCATGAATCGTAAGTCGGTGTTCCGCTATTTTAAAAATCCCTTTCCCGATAGGGGAGGATTTTCTCCGTATCGATTTCCCGGCCTGCTCGTTCATATCCCGGTGCTGATTGCTTTCCTGGTTCTGGGCTATCAGCTTAACGAAAACCAAGCGTGGTTGTACCCAGCCATCTTCGGCTACTGCATCCTGGGCCTATAGCTGGGCAGGGACCTGGCTGTTTATGCTCATTATAATCTCTACATTTTGATTCTGGTTTCGGCCTGCCTCTTCTCCTATAAACCCTGGATAGCTCCGTTGTTGGTATTCCTCAAACAAAAGCCCTCGTTTTCGCACCTCTCCATTCTGATCGATTCGATGCTTTTCCTGGGCTTCACCATCTACGTTCCTTATAGAGACGGCTATCGTTTGAGTGTCTAGCTGGTTCGGGGACGCGATAGGATTGCCGGTCGCCCGGTGCCCCTTGCTCAGATCCGGACGGGCGAAGGCAGCGCAGATTATGCGCTCAAGCACCTGAGGCCGCTTTTGTTTGGCCGCGCCGGGGCTTCCCCACCACTCGCGTTGATATCACTAAGGCTAGTCTGACGGTGACGGTTGTGAGACTCAGCGGGGAAGTGCTACTTCCGCCGCTGCAGCTTGAGCGCGGAGGGCGTAACCGCCAGCCCGCCCCGTGAGGTGACACGAAGCTCGGACGGCAGCATCTTACCCACGGCAAGCACGGCATCGATGGTCTCGTCAAGCGGGATCAGATTCAAGTAGCCGCCCATGATGAGATCGGCACATACGAAGGCGCTGGATGCGGCCACTGCGTTTCGGGTGTGGCAAGGGATTTCGACTATTCCCTGTACCAGGTCACACACGGACCCCATCGTATTTTGAAAGGAAATCGCCGCCGCGTCGGCTGCTGGTTGCGGGGTGCCGCCGGCGGCCTCGATCACGGCCGCCGCTGCCATGGCGCCGGCGGCGCCGATCTCGACCTGGCAGCCGGCGATTTCGGCGGCAAAGGTAGCGCGGGTGCCGATGATCACACCGACCGCACCCGCGGCCAGGGCTGCGAGTGTCGCTTGCTCCCGATCGATGGCGCGTTCTTCCATGAGTGTTACCAAGACCCCGGGCAGCACCCCCGAAGATCCGCCCGTGGGCGCGGCGCAGACCACGCCCATGCCGCTGTTGATCTGCATTGCTGCCAACGCGCGCGCCGCCGCGCGTGTATGCAGGCCGCCGATCGCCAACTTTCCCATGGCCTCGGCGCGGAAGATGCGGCCGGCCGTGGGCGACAGCAACTGCATCTCCGGGATGCGCGCGCCGAGGCCCTCGCTGACAGCCGCGCGCATCAGATCCACGCGCCGTGCCATCTCCACGAGCACACCCTCTTCGGAGATGCCGAGTAGTGCCGCCTCGTAGGCGAGCGCCGCGCGTCCGAGCGAACAACCGCGCGCTTCCGCCATGTCGATCATGGCAGCGGCGCTCTGAAACAGTGCCGGCCCTTGCTTGACGAACGCCACCGGCGGAGCCTCGCGCACTCGCTCAACGCCTTTGATAGCGTGGATGGCCGCATGCATCTCGGGGCTCAAAGCATGGCGCAGCTTCGCCTGTAGCAGTATCCTGCCGTACCGTATCTGGAAATCCGGCTCCGCGAGCAGGTTTCCGTCACGATAGAGGAGTTCACGGACGCGCAGCTCCGCGACATAATCCAGGTCAACGAGCACCTCGTAGGTCTGTCCGTTTATCGACACTGGCCATCCGTCGATGTTGGTGATCTCGACGGCGCCGCCACCGATGGAACGTGCCCGAACATCGAGCGTCCTCCCATCGGCAGCCTGTAACCGGATATCGGTGGTATTCGGATGATCAGGATCCATGAGGGGGCTGACCTCGAAGCTCAAGGCCATGCCTCTTGACTCTGCGATCTCGAGAGATTGGAAGAACCGCACATCCGTGAGGGGCAAGCCCAGGAGGCCCATCGCAAATCCGCGGTCGACCCCTTGCTGGCGGTAGACTTGCCCATAGGATCCGCCGGGATCAAAGGTAATTCGCGCCTTGGCCGGCGGGGCGCCGAGTAGCGCCGCTACCAGCTGTCCAATGTGATATGAGGCCGCCGTGTGCGAGCTGGACGGACCTCGCATCACCGGCCCGAGCACGTCGTTGAGAATGCTGATCCCCGAATTTGGAGCTGCTGGGTCAGTCAAAGATCCCCCTTATCGTACTACTTATCAGCAAATCCTTTGCCAGGCGGAAAGGATTCTTACCGCCAAGACTCCAAGGCTCCAAAAGTATTAATCTTTACTTAAATTCGAAATTCGAAATTCGAGATTTTAGAATTTCGAATCTCGAATCTCGAATCGCCGATTGCTTGGCGTCTTAGAGTCTTTGCGTCTTGGTGGTAAGTTTTGGTCGCGGCTATCCTGTTTGAAGATCGATTTCCGTCAGTCGCCGAAACAGGTTCCAACGGCACGCGCGGCGCGTAACAGCGGCAGGTCCAATGGCACCAGCCGTTGCTTGTCTGCCGCTTCTTCCAGCGGGATGTGCGTAACCGTTCTACCTTTCATCACTACCAGGCGGCCTTGCTCCCCTGACATGAGGAGATCCACCGCAGTCCCGCCGAACTCCGTGGCCAACACGCGATCGGCGGGCACCGGCGTGCCCCCACGCTGTACGTGGCCTAGAATCACGGTGCGAGTTTCGATGCCGGTCGCTGTTTCAATATCAGACGCCAGTTTCTGGCCGATGCCGCCGAGCCGGATCGGATCGGGGCTGGTCGGATCGATCCGGCTGACGACCTGATTGCCCTCCTTGGGTCGAGCGCCTTCCGAAATGCAGATGATGCTGAAGCGCTTGCCGCGCCTGGAGCGGCCGATCACAAATTCGCAAACCTTCTCGAGGTCATAGGGGATCTCGGGAATGAGGATCACGTCGGTACCGCTGGCGATGCCGGCGTGCAGCGCGATCCAGCCGGCATTTCGCCCCATGACTTCCACAACCATCACCCGGTGGTGACTGGCAGCGGTTGTGTGGACGCGATCGAGCGCATCGGTGGCAATCATGACTGCAGTAGCAAAGCCGAACGTGACATCCGTGCCGAAGAGATCGTTGTCAATCGTCTTGGGCACGCCGATGCAGTTGAGCCCAAGCCGGACCAAATGTGATGTCACCGTCATCGAGCCGTCCCCGCCAATCACAATGATGGCGTCCAGATCGTTCTGCGCGATGTGCTCGAGGCAGCGGTCGGTTACGTCGCGAATCTCTGTTGTGTCGCCGACCTTGATGGGGTATCTGCGCGGATCGACCCGGTTGTTCGTGCCCAGAATCGTTCCGCCGAGCGTGAGGATGTTGCTGACCGATTTGTTGTTGAGCACGTGCATGCGGTTCTGGACCAGACCCAAAAAGCCATCTTCGATGCCCATGACTTCCAGGTTATAGCGGTTAAGGGCAGTCTTGCCTACCGCCCGAATGACCGCATTCAGGCCAGGACAGTCTCCACCTGCCGTCAGTACGCCGATGCGCTGGATTCTACTCATGAAGTTCCCTCCGCTTCAGGAAGTGTTTTATTTCCCGGCCAAAGCCACGCCTTCTAGGCGTGGTTGATTACTCGCCGCACCGCGCTTGAGGCGGAGCTGAGGTCTCGTCCCGCTGCCGGGACCTATTGAGAGAGGGCGGCAATGGCTTTTCGTGCCCATTCGGGATCATCCAGCATTGCGCGGCCGATTCCCACCAGGTCCGCATGCCCATCGCGCACGATGCGATCGGCGAGCGCAGGTTCCCGGATACCACCCGTGACGATCACCGGAACCTTGACCCTCGCCTTAATGGCGGCGGCATATGGAACAAAATATCCTGGATCTTGGCCGAGTCCGCGTGAGCCCTGCAAGCCGCCCGACACATCGATCAGATCGACGCCGCCCGCGGCCAGCCGGGTCGCAGCCTCGCAGGCATCGTTTAGTTCGAGTCCCCCAGGCGTTTCATCGTGCGCGCCCAACCGAACGAACACAGGAAACGCGGATCCCACGCGTCGCCGCACCTCGCCGAGAACGGCGAGATGGATCCTCGAACGATTGTCCACGTTGCCGCCGAATTCGTCCGTCCGCTGGTTGGTGAGCGGCGAGAGAAACTGGGAAAGCAAGAAACCGTGAGCGCCATGAATTTCGACGGCGTCAAAGCCCGCTTCACGGGCACGCACGGCTGCCGACCCGAATGCGCCGATAACCTCCCGGATTTGGGATTGGCTCAGCGCCTCGGGAATCTCGCCGGCGGGATCGTAAGGGTGACGCACCGCTGAAGGAGCGACCGGCTTGATCGCCCCCAAAACCCCCGGGGACGCTCGAGAACCCGCATGAGAGATCTGCAGGGCCGCGGCCGCGCCTTCACCCCGGATGGCGGAGGCCAATCGGCTCAGTCCCTCAATCATGCCGTCGGAGTACACCCCGAGCTGCGTCGCTGAGTTTCTTCCTCGAGGGTCGATGAACGCATGTTCTACAATGATGAGTCCGCAGCCGGCAGCGGCGCGCACTCGATGGTAATCGATAATCTTTTCAGTGACGCGTCCCGCAGGCGTTGCCTGGGCTGACCACATGGGTGGCATTACAATTCGGTTTCGAAGATTGAGACCCGAGAACGAAAGCGGTGTCAAAAGATTGGTCATAGCCACCATCGAGAATTGGAGTTTGTACGCAATAGATTCGACTTCGGTAACCTGGCCCCTTCGAACGCGAAAGGTAGGTTCATCCTATACCAAAGGGGTAACGCGCGCACAGCCAAAACTTATCGATAGCGTCACGGAGCCGGCCGTTGCTCGCAGTTGGCGCATTCGGTGAGTGGCGGGAAGGGAAGGGTTCGATAAGCAAGCAGTACAAATGCTGGGAAAAAGGGAAGACATCAACGAGGAGCCTTGAATGAAGCTGCTGCACCGAGGTAATGATCGATGTTTATTGACGATGTGAATCCGCGGATTTTTATTTAAGGAACTTGGCCCAATGCCTCATGAGCCTCGAAATACACGAAACCTACAAAATCGGTTTCGCGTATTTCGGTGCTCAGTCGGGTTGCGGCCGAAAAGCTGTCCAGGGCGCGGCCGCGATTTTAGAATGTTGATCGCCTTCCCTACTTTTTGGGTTCCAGATCGAAGCTGCCGTATTCGCCGGTTTCCATCGTCCATGCGCCCAACAGCTTGTGGCCCATTACCTTGTCGTTGAGGACGTCTAGCTTTGCGGTTACCTTCACTGTTTCCTTGCCGACCAGCATCCGGAAGGCAAAACTGAAAGTGTCCTCGTCCTCAATTTTAACGTTTTCGAGCGCGACTTCCTTGGCTGTGGCAACCGTAATTGTGCCCGAATAGGAATCCCCAGCCTTTTTCAAGACCAGCGTCACATGATCTATCTCCTGCGTGTTCGGAAAATCCGTATCACCGACCCAGGTTCCGCTGATGTCAGGAAACTGCTGCGCGAGCAGTGCCACCGCCGCGAAACCCACAAACAGCAAGGCAAGAAACAAAATCGTCGCTCTCTTCATTGAAACCTCCTTGATGAGTACGCTCTACCCTCTTCTAAAGATACGCCCGAACAAGTAAAATGCTTCAAAAAGAGCATCCTATAAGAGATTCTTAATCAGAAGGAGTTGGCAAGAGGCCTGGTGTTTATCGATGAAAGCATAGCTCGAAGACTGCTGAGGCATCCGCCTTGAAGGAAAAGCCGTGTGTTATGCTGGAGACGGCCGGCGACACTCTTTCAAAGGGGAGCGGAATGGCGCTATCGAAGAAGCTCGGAGCCTCCACGAGCACGGATCTCGGATACACCCATGGAACATTCGAAGTTCGGACTAAGGGAGCGACGGATCGCGCCGCTCAGTCCGGTTACTACGTGCGCGTCTGGAAGCGGCAGCGGTCGGAGGGGTGGAAGATCGAGTTTGAGGTCGCGACTTTCTAATGAAACGGGAGTCAGGCCCATGCACGAAAACAGAGGCGGAACTTAAGGTAAGTGAGTGACTAAATAGATGTTAACCGATGTGATTCGTAGGTTGCCATCACAGCCTTCGGATCCCCGCCTCCTTTTTTCTCAACAAAACCCTTTATTGTTCCCCGATTTGTGCGAAAATCATGCATTTTGTAATGGCGGTTCACTCTCTAGCCGCGTTGGACCGGGCAGGAGGTGTCTCCGTTTGGGTTTAGCCCTAGGAGCCCGTCCGAGAATTAGGAGGGGCCGCGCGCATGGGGCTTGCGAGGCGAGCTCAAGGCGCGAGGAGGAGGCGATGTCGGTGCACATCGTTGACGGCGAGCAACGCAGAGATCGCCCGCAATCCCCATGCGCCCTCCGGGTTCCGGCGGCGCGGGGGCATCTGCGGCGTTGGCGCTCCTCGACGATGTACCGAGACATCGCCTGCGTCGCGCCGCCTTGCATCTGCCCCCGCGGCGCTCGGAACGCGACCCCTCCTAATTCTCGGACGGGCTCCTGGGATAGCAGGCGTGCACTCCAGTCGAGGCGATCCGGGAATGTGGGGTTTCACCGCAGGATCCGGCTGCATTCTTGAACTGTTATTTGCACGCTCAAGTAGAAATGTGTATTCATTTGACTTCGGCTCTGTCTGCGTACATCTGCCGATGTAAACGAAGGCTCCCAGAAAATTATGCACACAGGACTTGACAAGGAAACTCTCGAACTGACATTGCAGGCTATTTCCGACTTTACCTCTACGCGCCTGCCGGAGAGCAAACTGCTCCAACTTGATGCCACGCATGAATTTCCAGCGGATATCATTCACGATATGTGCGGCTCCGAACTCGGAATCCAGCTCCTCTTCATCCCCGAGGAGTTTGAAGGGATGGGAGGGGGTGCGTTCGATGTCTATCGGATCTGCGAGGAGATGGCGCGCATCGACCTCGGACTGGCCACCGGCGTGTTGGCAACTTTTCTGGGCAGTGATCCGATCATTTTCGGAGGAACGCACGCGCAGAAGAAAACATGGTTGACTCGCATCGCCCGAGAAGGGTTGCTCATGGCCTACGCCGCCACCGAGCCCGAGGCGGGAAGTGACCTGGGCGCCTTGCGCACCACGGCCTCCCCGGTGATGAGTGACGGCAAATTGGTTGGCTACAAAATCAATGGCAACAAGCAGTGGATCAGCAACGGCGGAGTTGCCGACCTTTACAGTGTGCTTGCCCGTACCCCGGGAGGACCGAGCTGGTTTGTTGTCGAAAAAGGGACGCCCGGTCTCGGCCACGGCAAGCCGGAGGACAAGCACGGCATTCGCGCCAGCAATACCGCCACCGTTTCTCTCGAAGACGTCTATGTCGATGCCGATCGTCTGTTAGGCAATCAAGAAGGGCAGGGTCTCATCCAGGCACAATTAGTGTTCGGCTACACCCGCCTCATGGTTGCTGCATTCGGTTTGGGTGCCGGGTGTGCGGCAGTCGACCGAGCCATACCTTATTCCATGGGTCGAATTCAAGGAGGCGCGCCTCTCTCCGAAAAGCAGGGATACACGCACAAGCTCATCGTGCCGCACGTAGTGCGTCTCGAGGCTGCCCGTTCTTTTATCGAGGAAACTGCCGAGCGGATCGACACCACCGGCGGTAACTTAAACACGGAGGGGGCCATTTCCAAGTATCTGGCCACCGAGGCCGGGAATCTTGCCGCCGATGCCAGTATCCAGGCGCTTGGAGGCTATGGCTATACCAGGGAATACATCGTCGAAAAGATCAAGCGCGATGCACGTATCACCACGATCTATGAAGGAACTTCTGAGATCATGGAAATGACCATCTGCCGTGACCGCTGGCAGTTGCATCTGAAAACCAAGGGGCAGTTTTACCATGATCTGGCCCGCGGAGTGGAGGAACTGCGGGCGCAACATCCCAACGTGGGAGCCGGGATCGCCGGCCTCTGCCTGCATGCTCTTGCCGAGCTTCTGGAGACATCCAGAATTCACCGGCTGACCCGGCATCAGCATATTCTCTTCCGCTTGGGTGAGTTGATCGCGTATGCCGAGTGCGCCGGCAGCCTGGCAAGGCGTGCTGCTCGGGCTGCGGAAGGCCGCTTGAGCGAAAAAGCCAACATGCGATTCAGTTCCGAGGCTCTTGCAGCCATGAGTCGGATCTTTGCCCGCGAAGCGTCGACCAAGTTGGCCGCTGAGGGGATGCGGTGGGTCGTCGGTGCCGCAGGACTGCAGGACAAGGAGGTGTCCGACCTCGAAAACAAACTGGGCTTGCCTGCGCTATACCGCGCGCAAGCCGGCCTCATTCAGGATATGGATCAGGTTGCAGACTTCCTGTATGGGCGAAAATCTGCCTGAGGCAGCGCCGGCTATTCGCATAGTATCGGGGAACTGGGGTTTGTATCGACGCTGTTCGATTCATTCTGCACGGATGTGGCTTGGAAGGTCCGGCACGCTGACACATCAGAAGGCTGCCGATCCCGACTGCGGCCGCTGATCCGGAGAAGGATGAGCTACAGGAGTAACACATTCAATATTACGAAGTCTGGAGGGAGTAGAACGTAATGAAATTATCGGCTCACAGAGCAGTCGCGATCGTCGGGGTGGGGGCCGTCCTTCCCGAGGCGCCCAACGCACGAAAGTTTTGGCAGAACATAAAAGAAGGCCGTTACAGCATCACCGAGGTGCGACCAGAGCGCTGGGAACCTAAGCTCTACTATGACGCTGACCCCAAGGCGCCTGACAAGACCTACTCCAAGATAGGGGGTTGGGTCCACGAATGGGAATGGGACCCCCTCAAGTGGAAGATGCCGATTCCGCCCCGGGTCAGCCGGGTCATGGATCTTACCCAGAAGTGGGCTATCGTCGCGGTACGCGAAGCGCTGGCCGATTACGGATTTCCGAATCGCCATCTCGATGGGGAACGGACTGCGGTGATTCTCGGCAACGCCATGGCCGGCGACAATCACCTCTATTCTGCCGCCCGTGTCCTGCTCTCGGAATACGGAGACGAGCTTGCCCGCACTCCCGGATTCTCGGTGCTGCCCGCGGAACTGCGCAAGACGATTCTTGAGCAGCTGCGCTTGGGCGTAGGGAAGCGCCTTCCGGAGATCACCGAAGATACGATGCCGGGTGAACTTGCCAACATCATCGCCGGACGCATTGCGGCGGTCTACGATTTCAAAGGACCCAACTTTGTCGCGGACGCAGCTTGTGCGTCGACGATGGCTGCCCTCAGCGCTGCCATCGGTGGTCTGGTGGAAAACGACTATGATGCCGTGCTGACGGGTGGTGTCGATGCCAATATGAGCCCGTCCACGTTCGTGAAGTTCTGCAAGATCGGCGCGCTTTCCGCAACCGGGTCACGCCCGTACGCCTCCGGTGCCGACGGCTTCGTGATGGGTGAGGGCGCCGTGGCATTGCTGCTCAAGCGGCTGGGCGATGCGGAGCGCGATGGCGACCGGATCTACGCGGTAATCCGCGGGCTGGGCGGTTCCAGTGACGGCAGAGGGAAAAGCATCACCGCGCCAAACCCGATTGGGCAGAAGCTCAGCGTCCGGCGCGGCTGGTACAACGCCGGCATCACGCCCTGCGCTGGAGACTTGATGGAGGGGCACGGCACCTCGACCGTGGTAGGGGACGTTGTCGAGGTCCAGAGCCTGAGTGAAGTATTCGCGGAATTCGGCCTGCCCCCAGGCTCGATTGCTCTCGGTTCGGTAAAATCGAACATCGGCCATCTCAAAGGCGCCGCGGGTGCCGCCGGCATTCTCAAAGCGACGTTCGCATTGCACGAGAAACTGCTGCCGCCGAGCGTCAACTTCCAGAAACCGAATCCCGATATCGACTTCTCCCAATCTCCATTCTATGTCAACACACGGCTGCAATCATGGGATGTTGAGAAGGACGCCGTGCGGCACGCCGGCGTGAGCGCCTTTGGTTTCGGCGGCACCAATTTCCACGTGGTTCTGGAGGAACATATTCCTGGCCGGATCAAGACTGAGGGCAAGCTGAAGGTTTCGGTTCCCGAAATAGAGTGGAGACCGGGTAAACCTGAAGTCAAGACGCCGTTGCGGGGTGTGCTTCTGATCGGAGCCGCCTCAGAAGCGACTGTTATCAGACGACTGCAAATAGCGCAGCAGGAGGCCGCGGCCGGCCGGGCGCCGGCTCCGGCGCCTCCCGCCGGGTCCGATCTGCGCGCGCCGGTGCGCCTGGCGATCGATTATGCCGATGCTGCTGACCTGGCCGACAAGTGCGGCAAGGCGTGCAAGGCCTTCGAGGAGAACCAGGTGGGGCGCTGGAAGGCATTGCGGGCCAAGGGCATTTTCCTGGGGAAAGGATCGGCGCCCAAAGTGGCTTTCCTGTTTGCCGGACAAGGTTCGCAGTATGTCAACATGCTCAAGTCATTGCGGCAGAGCGAGCCCATAATCAAGGAAACCTTTGCTACCGCGGATCGCGTGATGCAGCCGCTGCTCGGGAGACGATTGAGCGACTGCATTTTCCTCGACGAAACCGATGAGAAGGCGCTGGCGCTTGCCGAGCAGGATCTCAGACAGACAGCGATCACGCAACCGGCCGTACTGACAGCGGAGACCGCGCTCTCCCGCCTGCTCGGTGCCTACGGCATCTTCCCCGACATGGTGATGGGTCACAGCCTGGGCGAATATGGAGCCCTGGTGGCTTCCGGAGCCATGTCTTTCGAGGAAGCCCTGCGAGCCGTCAGCGCCCGCGGCAATGAAATGACCAAATGCGCGCTTGACGACAACGGCATCATGGCAGCGGTTTTTGGCCCGATCGATGAAATTGACAAGATCCTGGCCAGAATCGAGGGCTATGTGGTCACCGCCAACATCAACAGCACCAGGGAGGCGGTGATTGGCGGTGCCACCGCCTCGGTGGAGAAGGCCATGGAGGCGGTGCGCGCGGCGGGCTACAGAGCACAACAGCTCCCGGTCAGCCATGCGTTCCACACCAGGATTGTAGCTCCCGCCAGCGAAGTGCTGGCACAGGTCCTGCATGGCATGAACCTGCGGCCGCCGACCATCCCCATCATCGCTAATGTCACGGGCTTGCCCTACCCGATGGGACCCGGGGTAGTCCCGGAAATGATCGATCTGCTTGGTAAACAGGTAGCTTCGCCGGTTCAGTTCGTCAAAGGACTGAATACTTTGTACGAGGCGGGCGCGCGGGTCTTTGTTGAAGTCGGCCCCAAACGCGTGCTCTACGGTTTTGTTGAGGATGTGCTCGGCGAGCGCGAAGGCGTGGTGTCGCTTTTTACCAACCACCCGAGGATTGGGGAGGCTGCCTCGGTTAATCTCGCTCTGTGCGGTTTGTATGCGGCCGGACTGGGCGTGGGAGAGTCGCGGGCTGAGGTCCCGAAGCAGGAGGCGATGGAAGTCCGGCCGAGCAGTCCGGCACGGGCGGAGAAGGGTGAATCAGCTCCGGTCTACATGCCGCAAATGCCGCCAACCGCGGTTGAATCGCGGGCTTCCAAGCCGACACCGGCTCAGGCGGCGCCCGATTCGGATCGCTATGTTCAGCTCGGGCATCTGTTTGTCGACTTCCTTGAACGCGGTTTTAAGATCTACTCAGGATCCGGGCCCTCGCGCAGTCCGGCGCGCATCTGCATCACAGGCGCTTCTCTTGGATTGCCGGGCGTGGATCGGGTTTTCGATGACTCCAATGTCGACCGTATTCTGCGTGGAGGTCAGTTCATCGACCCGGTACCGACAAGTTTGCGACATGCCATGGTCGAGAAAAACATCACCCGGCTGGTCAAGAGCGAAGCTGGGGAGGGAAGATTTGAGACCATCGAGAGCCTGGACGATGTCATCAAGCTTGCCGCGCGCGCGAGAAACCTCGACCTGGTCCGTGATTTCGGGTTTCCCGAAGACCGCCTCGCTGCTCTCGACAATGTCACCAGGCTGGCCATTGGCGCCGGGATCGACGCGCTGCGCGACGCCGGCATTCCGCTGGTGTTGCGCTACAAGACCACTACCAAGGGAACCATGCTCCCCGATCGTTGGGGGCTCCCCGATGACATGAGGGACGATACCGGAGTACTCTTCACTTCCGCTTTTCCGGGTTACGATTCGTTTGAAGAAATTATCTCCGGATTCTATCGCGACCGCATCCGGCGCGAGCGCCTGGAGGAACTAGCCAATCTGAGGTCCAAGGCATTCCAACTCGGCGGGAATGGCTTGGTTGAAGAACTCGATCGGCGCATTGCCGAGTTGCGTTCCGAGATCGAAGCCAAGCCGTATCGATTCGACAGGAGGTTTTTATTCCGCGTCCTCTCCATGGGACACTCGCAGTTTGCCGAGTATATCGGCGCCCGCGGCCCCAACACCGCAACCAACGCCGCGTGTGCCAGCGGCACACAAGCCATCGCCATAGCATCCGATTGGATCCAGGCGGGGCGATGCCGCCGGGTTATTGTCATCTCTGCCGACGATATCACATCGGACAACCTGATGGGGTGGTTCGGCTCCGGCTTTCTCGCCTCGGGTGCAGCTGCCACCGACGAAATCGTCGAGGACGCAGCGACCCCCTTTGATCGCCGCCGTCATGGTTTGCTCATCGGTATGGGCGCCTCGGCCATGGTGGTTGAAAGTCTCGATTCGTCACGCGAGCGTGGGTTGCAGCCCATTTGCGAGGTCCTTGGTTCGGTCGCGGCCAATAGCGCCTATCACGGTACGCGGCTCGATGTCGGACACATCTGCCAAGTCATGGAGAAATTGGTTGCCGAGGCGGAAGCGCAGTGGGGCATCAATCGTTATGAGATTGCGCCGCAGACCGTATTTGTATCGCATGAAACCTACACACCGGCCCGCGGCGGAAGCGCTTCGGCCGAGGTCTTTGCTTTGCGATACGTGTTCAAAGACGCCGCGGACAAGATCGTCGTGGCTAACACCAAAGGCGCCACGGGACATCCGATGGCCGTTGGTATCGAAGACGTTGTCGGAGTTAAGATTCTTGAGACTGGAATAGTTCCGCCTGTGCCCAACTTCAAAGAGGTGGATCCTGAGTTGGGCTTGCTGAACCTCTCCAAGGGGGGAAATTACCCGGTGCGGTACGCCTTGCGGCTCGGCGCGGGTTTCGGCTCCCAGATTTGCATGACCCTTTCGCGCTGGATGCCGACTCCCGACGGGCGGCATCGAGGCCCCGATGCCCTGGGCTTCAGCTATCGCATCACCGATGAAAATGCCTGGCGGGGGTGGATCCAGCGCATCAGCGGCTTTGAAACGTCCGAGCTTGAGGTGGCGCAGCGCACCTTGAGGATCAAGGATCAAGTTCGAGCTGCCGTTGCCGCGGTCGAGGCGGTTCAGCCGCAAGCGAAGGCAGTTGTGGCCACCCGGGTGCCCGCGGTCACCGATCAGCCACTTGCTGCCGGGATGCCGACTCCGCTGCCCGCCGACGTTCCCGCCCCTGAGCAAGCACCTGCTGTGCCCGCACCCCCCCAGGTTGTTTCCACTCCTGCATCGGATCCCGTCCAGGCTGAGGTAATGCGCATCATTGCCGACCAGACCGGCTATCCACCGGATATGCTCGACCTGGATCTGGACATGGAGGCCGACCTCGGCATCGACACCGTCAAACAGGCGGAGATGTTCGCGGCCATCCGCGCGGCCTATGACATTCCACGCGATGACGCGCTGAAGCTGCGCGACTTTCCAACGCTGGCGCACGCGATCCAATTTGTCTACGACCATCGCCCGGATTTGAAGCCGTCCACTCAGCCCGCAGTTTTTTCTGCTCCAACGACTGCGGTAGCTCCAGCCGCGGCCCAGCCGATTGCTGTATCGGGACCCCTTCAGGATTCAGTGAAGGAAAAAGTGATGGCGATCATCGCCGAAAAGACGGGCTACCCGCAGGACATGCTCGACCCCGATCTCGATCTGGAAGCTGATCTGGGCATCGACACGGTCAAGCAAGCCGAGATGTTCGCGGCCATTCGCGCTGCCTATGACATCCCACGCGACGATGCGCTCAAGCTGCGGGACTTCCCAACCTTGGGGCACGCAGTCCAGTTCGTTTACGACCGGAGGCCTGACCTGAAGGCGCCTGTGGTACCGGCGGCCGCGCCCGCACAAGCCGCACCTGCCCTCCTCGCCGTTCAGGCTGCTGCTCCGGTTTCTGCCCCCGAAGTGGAAGAAGACGGGGTGAAGGCAAAGGTATTGCAGATCATCGCCGAAAAGACCGGGTATCCACCGGACATGCTCGATCTTGACCTGGATCTGGAAGCCGATCTTGGCATCGACACGGTCAAGCAGGCCGAGATGTTCGCGGCGATTCGCGCCGCCTACGACATACCGCGCGACGACGCGCTCAAGCTCCGTGATTTTCCCACGCTGAAACACACGATCCAGTTCGTGTACGACCGCAGGCCCGATCTCCAACAGAAGCAGGCGGCCGCCGCGGCTGGATCTGTGCAGCCGGTTCCGGTGTCTTCTCGAGTTGAAGTTGGTGAGCAGGCCATTGCCGGCAGCATGGAAGCGGCTGCTGCGATCCCGCGCAGGGTCCCGGTTGCTCGACTTCGGCCCTCGCTCAACCTTTGCAGGGAGACCGGCGTTCACCTGATCCCCGGCAGTCGTGTTGTTGTCATGTCCGATCAGGGAGGTGTGGCCAAGGCGCTCGCAGGCAAGCTGGAGAAACTCGGAACCCAGGTGCTTCTCATCAGTGATGCGCCGGATGCGGACAGCCTGGTTCGGCGAATCGATGACTGGAGAGCACAAGGTCCGATCCAGGGTGTCTACTGGCTGGCGGC
>Ga0187878_1002477_pt1 | contig 16317 bp, 14 predicted proteins | sample June2016WEW_17_1_FD_132979 | JGI IMG/M metagenome (GOLD analysis project Ga0187878, IMG submission 132979) | Peatland microbial communities from SPRUCE experiment site at the Marcell Experimental Forest, Minnesota, USA - June2016WEW_17_150 | ecosystem: Environmental > Terrestrial > Soil >...
CGAGAAGATTTCCGAACTCGTGAAAGAGAAGAAGATGGAAGGCATCTCCGATCTCAGGGACGAATCGGACCGGGACGGAATACGGATCGTCATAGACTTGAAGAAGGACGAGCCCTCCGGCGTGATCCTCAACCAGCTATACAAGCATACACAGATGGGGACGAGCTTCGGGGTAATCATGCTGGCAATCGACCGCAACCAGCCGAAGGTGCTCAATCTCAAAGAGGTCCTCCAGAAATTTGTGGACTTCCGCAAGGAGGTCATCACACGCAGAACGATCTTTGATCTCAGGAAAGCGAAGGAGCGAGCCCATATCCTGGAAGGGCTCATCATCGCCCTTAACAATATCGATGCCGTAGTTCAGCTCATCAAGAAATCCAAAAATCCCCAGGAGGCGGCGCAGGCCCTCACGGAAAAGTTCGGCCTTTCGGAAATCCAGGCGCGGGCGATCCTCGACATGCGCCTGCAGAGGCTTACAGGTCTTGAGCGGACCAAGATCGATGATGAGTATGCGGAACTCACCCGCCTGATGGCCCAATTGCAGGGGATTCTCGATGACGCCAAAAAAGTGCTCGATATCATTGTGGCGGAACTGGAAGAGATCAAGAAAAAGTACGGCGATGAGAGGCGCACGGAGATCGTGGAAAGCGTGGAGGACATTGATATCGAGGACATGATCGTGGAAGAAGACATGGTGGTGACTGTGTCCCACTCTGGCTATATTAAGAGGAACGCCGTCAGCCTCTACAGAAGCCAGCGCCGCGGCGGCAAGGGGAAGGTCGGCATGGGAACCAAGGAGGAGGATTTTGTCGAGAAGATATTTATCGCCTCCACCCATCACTATATACTCATCTTCACGAATTTGGGAAGAGTATACTGGCTGAAAGTTTACCAGATTCCCCAGGCCGGCCGGGCATCGAAAGGAAAGGCCATTGTCAATCTGGTCAATCTGTCGCCGGGAGAGCGGGTAGCGGCGATCCTTCCCGTCCGGGAGTTCGTCGAGGGGAAGTATGTGATCATGGTGACGAGGAAAGGCATAGCAAAAAAGACCGATCTGGAAGCTTATTCGAACCCACGGTCCGGAGGGATCATCGCCATATCTGTTGACGGGGGGGATGAGCTGATTGCCGTTCAGTTGACCCACGGAGATCAGGATGTCTTTTTGGGGACGCGGAAAGGCCAGTCCATCCTTTTTCATGAAGAAGACGTCCGGGATATGGGGAGAACGGCCCGGGGCGTTATCGGCATTCGCATGGACGACGATGATGCCGTGGTTGGGATGGAGATACCATCGGAAGGCAATTCCATTATAACCGTTTCTGAAAACGGTTATGGCAAGCGCACCGAAGTGGAAGAATACCGGCGGCAAAGTCGCGGGGGCCAGGGGGTTATCAATCTCAAAACGGTTTCCAAGGTGGGAAATGTTTCCGGGGTCCTTCAGGTTACCGGCGATGAAGACATCATGCTGATTAGCAACGCCGGAAAGATCATACGCCTAAAGGTTGCGGAAGTTCCGTTGCTTCATAGAAGTACTCAAGGAGTGAGACTGATCGAGATCGATCCTGAAGAGAAGCTGGTTGGTGTCGCCCGCGCCGAGAGAGAATCGGAAGAAAAAGACAATGGCCTGCTGCAGGAAGATGCAGAGGAAGAAACCATAAACGAACTGGAATTATCTGCGGGCGACGAAGAGGAAGAGTGACGTAATTATTATTTGCCATTGAGTGCGGAAGAAGTGAGCATGGCAATCTCAACAGAACCCGTCGTACGCTTATTACGTAAACGGCGATACTTGAAATGCACAGATACAAGCTGTTTGATCATACGGCGGATTTAGGAGTGGAGGTACACGGCAAGACTGCGAATGAATTGTTTGCCAATGCCGCCTTCGCCGTCTTTGATATTCTTGCCGACCTCTCGCATGTGAGTCCAATCGTAGAAAGAAGATTAGTTGTAGATGGTGAAGGCTGGGAAGACCTCCTGGTGAACTATCTGCGGGAGATCCTCTATCTGTATAACGGCGAGGGTCTCTTGCTCAAAGAGTTCTCCGTAGTTGATATCGACCCGCGGCATTTGGAAGGGAAGGTGGCGGGGGAGCCTTTTGATCCCGCGAAGCATACGATAAACACGGAGATCAAGGCGGTAACGTATCACCAGGCAGCCGTGAAAGAAGGCCAGGGTATGTGGACGGCAAGGGTGATTTTTGATGTCTGAACTCAAGAAGATCGACGACTGCCGGTGGATGATTCCTCAGACGGGCAATATGAAGGTACCCGGGATTATCTATTCGAGTGAGCGCCTCATCAGAGAAATGGGTTCGGACGAGAGCCCGAAGCAGGTGGCCAATGTGGCGCACCTCCCCGGGATTGTGAAATATTCTCTGGCCATGCCGGATATGCACTGGGGCTATGGCTTTCCCATAGGTGGTGTCGCCGCTTTCCGCCTTCAGGACGGCGTTATTTCTCCGGGCGGTGTGGGCTATGACATCAACTGCGGATGCCGGCTGGTGACGACTCGCCTCGCGCATGAAGACATAAGGGATCGTTTAAAAGACCTGATAAGCGCCCTGTATCATCATATCCCTACAGGTGTGGGTTCGAAGAGCGACCTCAGGCTCTCCGCCAATGAAGAAAGAAAGGTTCTCAGCGAAGGGGCCAAATGGGCGGTGGAGCGAGGATACGGCACACATGAGGATCTGGAGGCCACGGAAGACAGAGGGCAGATAGCAGGGGCCGATCCTGAAATGGTAAGCGCCAGGGCTATTGAGCGCGGACGGGAGCAGTTAGGTACACTCGGATCGGGCAACCATTTTCTGGAGATCGAGGTTGTCGAGGAGATCTTCGATAATACGGCTGCAGATGCCTTTGGCCTTGAGCAGGATCAGATTTGCGTTCTCATTCATAGCGGTTCCCGGGGACTTGGTTATCAAGTCTGCGATGATTATCTGGCCAGGATGGTCAAACATCTTGGCGAGCTGGAGGTTCCCCTTCCCGACAGGCAGCTTGCCTGCGCGTATCTAACGTCAAATCGTGGGAAGGAATACCTTGCCGCCATGGCCTGTGCCGCCAATTATGCCTGGGCCAACCGTCAGATGATGATGCACTGGACGCGTGAGACATTCGAACGTACATTGAAAAAGGGTCCCCGCGATTTAGGAATGAAATTGCTTTACGACGTCTGTCACAATATCGCCAAGATCGAAACATTTGTCATAGACGGTAAAGAGATGAAGCTCTGTGTGCACAGGAAGGGAGCTACCCGGGCTTTCCCTCCCGGCCATCCGGCGCTTCCGGCGCGGTATAACAATACAGGTCAGCCTGTATTGATACCCGGCGACATGGGGACGGGCTCGTACGTGCTGGCGGGGACGGAGAAAGCCTTTGCGGAGACCTTCGGAAGCACCTGCCACGGCGCCGGGCGTGTCATGAGCCGCACCCAGGCGAAGAAGGCAAGCCGTGGGAGATCAATAGAGCGTGAAATGGCCGCCAGGGGTATAATTGTCATGGCCACGGGGAAAGGAACCCTCAGTGAAGAAATACCGGAGGCGTATAAAGATTTAGATCAGGTAGTGGAAGTAGTTCACAGGGCCGGCATCTCCAGGAAGGTCGCAAAACTCCGGGCATTGGGATGTATCAAAGGTTGACAGTGCGTATTATGAACTGTTGTGAAGGTAGATTCGCTTCTCCAATTCACATTTAAGCTGATCCTTGGCCGTTTGCGCCTGTTTAAACACCTGGTCCGCCTTGTAGAATTCTAGAGCACGAATATTCGAAATCTCAATCTCAATGTAAATGTCCGGTGACGAATTGCGCAATTTTTCGCGGACGATGCTTCTCTCCATGATTTGGAAGGTGTTAAAAATCGCTTCCTGCAGAGACGGCATGCGGTCCGGTCTTGCTTCACGGCGTCCAATAACATCAACGGCAATGGTGAGATCACAATCTCTTGGCAACAGATCAAAGGGCACGGGATTGACCGCCCCGCCATCGATTAAGACATTCTCACCCATGGTGACGGGCGTGAACACACCGGGCAGCGACATGCTTGCCTGTATGGCCGGCGCCAATTCTCCCTCGTCAAGCACCACCTGCTCGCGAGTCCAAAAGTCCGAAGCGACGACACGCAGAGGAATTACGAGCTCCTCGAATGTCCTCGCCCCGATGGATTCGAATAGATAGTTTATAAAATGCTGCGCATTTAGCAACCCGCGGCCATCAAATTGCAGCGCCTTGAAATTCAACCACTTGAACACATGCTTCTTGGTTACCACATCTCTCAGAGTGTCGTTTTCGCTAATACTTATATTGCTCATAACCTGTCTCAGATTCTTTGCACTCAGTCCCGAACAATAGAGAACGCCCACAACGGCGCCTGTACTGGTTCCCGTGACATAGGATGGTTTTAGTGCAAGCTCATCCAGTGCTTCGAGTATCAGTACGTGTGCCAATCCTTTGGCGCCGCCTGCGCCCAGGGCAATACCGATCTTCTTCATAGTAGAGTGACGCCTTTGTTATCTAAAATCACTGGTTGCTTCTCTTATTTTGCTAATCTATCAAAACTGAGCTCACCGGTGTCTGTTGGAGCGTGCCCTCGAATGTCTATGTCCGGGGCGAGAATGACGGTGGCAGGCCATGACCATTATCGGTTCGGGTCGCGCTGCCGTTTCCACAGAGTGAAAGCAGCAGCAACCGTTTCGACAGAGCCATCTATGCCGATTTTCCCCGTGTTGACAACCATGTCGTAGTGTGAGGGGTCCGTTACATCGGCATTGAAGTACTTGCGTAAGTATGCACGGCGGTCTGAATCTGTCTTAATGACATATTTTATCGCGTCTTCCTTGGTGCAGCCGGAACCGCGCATGACATTCTGGATCTTGGTTTCCATGGGGGCGAGGAAACGCAATCTGAAAGTGTCCTCGGGAGGCAGGATATACTGTGCGCCTCTTCCCACGATGATCATGTTGCCCTGTCTTCCGAATGTGCCGATGACCTTTGTGAGATGGTGGAGATAATCATCTACCCAGAGGTGGCGCGTTTCGAACAGAGAGCTTAACCAGTCATCCCGCCTGCTGACTTCCTTCTCATCGAGAGACTCAATAACCTTTGCGCTCATATTGGCGCTTTCCGCTATTTTCTGTATGATTTGTGCACCGACGAGGTCCATCTTCAGCTTTTCTGCGAGCCGTCTCGCTATCTCACTGCCGCCGCTTCCTGGCTCTCTGGAGACGGTGATCACTGGGGCAGGTTTTACCTTTACAGATTTCCGTTCCACTGTCGCGCCTTGCCATTTTTTCAATTGTTCATCAACCAACTGGTCTACTGATCGGGTCTGGGTCTTCACGTAAATACCTCCTTCTCTACCAGAGATTTCATTCTCGAACCGGCATGCACTTTGTTACGGGATCATCATGCTTAAAAAGAATACAGCCTCTCACCGGGCAGGACGGTAAACCCATTCTTAAGAAGGACATCAACGGCATCATCCGGAGCATCGAAACGGAAAATGATCACGGCATTCTCGCCGCTTTTTTCGATGAATGCATACAGGTATTCGACATTAATCCCATGCTGCGCCAGCGTTGCCAGGATACTGTGAAGACCGCCCGGACGGTCAGGGACCTCGACAGCCACTACGCTTGTCCGGCTGACTCTCAAACCATTGTCATTCAGCACTTTGAGTGCCTTATTTGCATCGTTAACAATCAGCCGGAGAATTCCAAAATCGGACGTATCAGCAAGAGACAGGCTCCTGATATTAATATTAGCATCCTTCAGCAGCCGCATGACGCTTTCGAGTGCTCCCGGTTTATTCTCCAGAAATATGGAAATCTGTTCTACTTTCATATGTCCTCCTAATGGATTTCGAGGGAAAAAGAATAAGTGAGAGCTTCCCCTACATTTTTCGTTTATCAATGATCCGGCTGGCCTTACCTTCAGCACGCTGTAAGGATTTGGGCTCTACCAATTTTATCTTGGCGGTCACGCCGACATAGTCCTTCAAGTCTTTGGCGAGGCTTTTTTCTAAAGTCTGCAGGTAGCGGACCTCGTCTGCGTTCGCAAATGCCTTTTCACTTACTTCAACCTGAACCTCCAGGGTGTCCATCGTGCCGGCCCTGTCCACAATGAGTTGATAATGCGGTTCGAGCCCTGTGATGCCGACGAGAACTGCCTCAATCTGAGACGGGAAGACATTTACGCCTCTGATAATAAGCATGTCGTCACTCCTGCCGGTGACGCGGTCCATTCTGAGGTGGCTCCGGCCGCAGCGGCAGGGCTCGGCAATCAAGCGAGATATGTCTCTGGTGCGATACCGGATGAGAGGGAATGCTTCCTTCGTGATGGTAGTGAAGACCAGTTCCCCTTCTTCGCCATATGGCAATGTTTCACCAGTCTCCGGATTGATCACCTCCACGATGAAGTGATCCTCAAACACATGCATACCGGAACGTCCTTCCATGCACTCCATGGAAACACCGGGCCCCATAACTTCTGAGATGCCGTAGATATCCAGAGCGGCAAGATTCAATTTACTTTCTATTTCGTCCCTCATCTTTTCAGACCACGGCTCGGCGCCAAAAATGCCGACACGGAGCTTTAGCGACCGCATGTCAACACCCATGGCCTTGCCCTGCTCTGCCAGGTTCAGCGCGTAGGAAGGCGTGCAGCAGATTGCCGTGGGACCGAAGTCCTGCAGGATCATGATCTGCCTTTTTGTATTGCCGCCGGACATTGGTATGACGCTGGCGCCTAGTTTCTCAGCGCCGTAATGAGCGCCGAGACCGCCGGTGAAGAGACCATATCCGTATGCATTATGGATAATATCATTTTTGGTCAGGCCCGCAGCCACAAAGCACCTGGCCATCAGCTCCGACCATGTATCGATATCTCTTTTTGTATATCCGACGACGATGGCCCTGCCGGTTGTGCCGGAAGAAGCATGAAGCCTAACGACACTGCTCATCGGTGCCGCAAAGAGCCCGAAAGGATAGTTATCTCTCAGGTCCTGCTTCGTCGTGAAGGGAAGCCGCTTTATGTCCGGCAGTGTCTTGATGTCATCCGGCTGTACGCCGGCCTTATCGAATGCCTTCTTGTAAAAGCCAACCGTGTGATAGACGCGCTGCGCAACCTGCTGCAACCTCTTTAACTGCAGGGTTTCTAAAACCTCGCGGGGCAATGTTTCGAAATCTTCATTGTATATCATCTGCAGCCTCCACTGTGCGCTAAGATTTTTCTTTAATATACCAAAACTTAATACAGGGGGCAACAAACATTAGGCACGGAAAAAGATTTTCTGCTTTGCGGAAATCGGCGGGATATGGTACTTGATGCTCTGACGTATACGAGTATAACTGAGAATCGCGGTAAGGGTAATGAAATTGACAATAAGCAGAAAATTGCTCGCGAGTTACCTGGCCATGGCCCTGCTGGCCATCTTGGCAAGCGCCTACGCGATTTTCAGCCTTCATAATCTCAATGAATTGGCATATGCAATAATCGACGAGGATTTTTTTGTTGTCGATACGGGCAAGAAAATGATGGATGCGCTCCTTGCCCAGGAAAGTGCAGAGAAAAGATATCTTATTCTTAAAGACCCATCAATCGCAGAGCTGTTCTGGTCGCGAAGCCAAGAATTTAAGGATAGCCTCGAGAATCTCAGGAAGAATGATATCCCCGGTATGGCAAAGACGCTATCGCAAATTTCATTACAGCATAACCAGTATGATGACCTTTTTAATCAGACCGTAACGCTTGTTAATGGCAATCATATAGAGGATGCAACCAAGATTTCCGAAACGGATAGTCAAAGAGCCATTGAAGACATGGCCACGGCGTTGCGTGACATACGCACGAAGGCCGAAAATAGTATAGATAAACGCATGAACCTTATTAAAACGCGGGGTATACAGGCTTCGAGAATGACAATTACCCTCAGTGCTGTCGGGCTCATTGTGGGATTGGCCTTGGCCCTCTTAATTACTTATAATATCTCCAGACCTCTTAAGGAACTGAAAAAGGCCACAGAACATATTGCCGAGGGAAAGTTCGAATACAATCTGAATATCAACCGCCCTGATGAGATAGGCAGTCTCGCGGATGCATTCAGCTTTATGATGGAGCGCCTCAAAGTCCTGGAAGGTCTCCTCCTTGATGCGAGTCCGTTGACGGGTCTACCCGGCAATATGGCGATTGAGATGGAGATTCAAAAGCGGCTTTTAGAAAGAAAACCATTTTCCCTTTGCCACGTCGATCTTGATAATTTCAAGCCTTTCGCCGATAAATATGGTTATGCATGGGGCAGTGAGGTAATCAAAGAAGTGGCCCATATCCTGAGTGAAAATGTGCATACAAGTGATCTTGATGGCGACTTTGTTGGCCATGTAGGCGGTGATGATTTTATTGTCATTACCGACTCCGAGCGTGCGGAACAGGTATGTCAAAAAATCGTCGAAGAGTTTGATCGCCGCAGCATGAGGTTTTACAGCGAGAAAGACAGGCAGAAGGGATTTATCATCGGGAAAGACAGACAGGGGAAACAGCAAAGCTTCCCTCTCGTAACCATGACTATTGCTGTGGTGACGGATGACGGGTCCAAATTTCAGGGACCCTTGGACATGGCGAAGAAGGCCGCAGAATTGAAGGAATATGCAAAGACATTGCCGGGAAGTAACTATGTTAAACTCGAATATTTGGAAAAATTATCGTAAAATTTTGATTTTCCTTCTCGTTGTCCTTTTGGGAGCCTGCTCTTCTCTGCCATCCCCCCCCGGGACTCCCCCGCGGGCGAATGACAGGAGTTGGTTCAAGAGATCGCCTGCGGATGTAGATATCTTTTATCAAGGAATATCATATCTGGGAGATAAAGAGAAAGCGGCGGATTATGCAAAAGCCAGAGCGACATTCAACGAAGTGCTGAATACATATCCCAAGAGCAAGTGGCGGGGCCTCTCAGAGACATTCATCCGCCTCATTGATATGGAGCAATTGTATGAGGAAACGTGCCGCACTGACGTGCAATTTATCGAGAAGGCCAAAGAAGATAACGCGAGACTCCTTAAGGAGATCGAACAAGCGAGAAAAGACAACCGTCGTCTGCTTGAGGAAACAGCCAAAATGATTCAGGAAAATGAGCAACTGAAAAAAGATATTCAGCTCTTAAAAAGCCTGGAGGTGCAACTGGAAAAAAGGGAAAAAATGCTCAGGTAAATTTACGGTATGCAAAAAACGATAAACACGGACAACCTGAAAATCGGCATGTATGTCATTTTGCCGCTATCGTGGTATCAGCACCCCTTTGTAAAGAACGAATTTCTAATTAAATCGAAAAAATTCTTGCAAAAAAATGTCAGTTTGTCTTCATGATGGCGAGCAGATGCCGTTCGATCTCTTCTTTGGGCAGGGCGCCGACCAATCTGTTTGCGAGCTCTCCGTCTTTAAACAACAGCATCGTCGGAATATTGCGAACATCATATTTCGACGCCGTAAGGGGATTTTCATCTATATTAAGTTTGACAACCTTGACGCCGCCTGCATATTTGGCTGCAAGTTCCTCCAGAATAGGACCTATCGTACGACAGGGGGCGCACCAAGGCGCCCAGAGATCCATCAGAACGGAACCGGCATAAGAGAGGACTTCTCTTGAAAATGTTTCATCAGTTATGTCGACAGGAGAGCCCTCACCACCCCTGATGACCAGAGGTACCCCGCACTTCCCGCACAGGGGGCGTTCGTTCAGGCGATTCTCAGGCATGCGATTTTTCGTTCCGCAACTGAGACATCTGATAATCATATCGTCGAGATGGGCATGGCACCTGCCGCACGTGGGCCGGTGGTGAATGCGATCCCTCTTTATACGGTTCCTCGTCCCGCAGTTGAGGCACCTAATTATCATCTGCTCATGTGCCATTTTCATCCTCAATCATTTTCCAATATTATCGTCATTTGCTTGCAAAAAGTCAATACCACCCTCGGTAAAACATCGTTATATGAGGGTAAATGGGGCTCTTTGGCAGGTGCGCTTGACCACGGAGGGATCGGTGCAGGCGAGCAAGGATTTGAGAATATTCCTCTGGGGGGACTTTGTGAGAAGAATTTCCCTGATGTGGACTTCAGGAAGTTCCTTTGCTGTTTGCGCCAGGTGCTGTCGTCGCGGAGAAGAAGAGGGCCAGGCAGGTTGGGCACAGCACAAAAAGGCAACTTTCCCCTTCATTCATATTGTGAACACGCTGGGCAATCCAGTTCTGGCTATGCGCAACGGCCATGATGAGGCCCAGCGTATCAATACCCTCTACATCTTCCTGGCTTATCTCTTTATCGTGCCATTCGAAGAGTTCAGAACTTCCACATACGCGGCAGTGCAATGTACAGGAGAGGAGAACTGCACCTGCCGATGTCTTGATTCCACTGCCGGTAACAACCTTATCTTTTGCTTTTTTCTTGGTCACCTTAAGATCCTTTCATATTGCGCTTATTTGCTTTCCATCAGCGCCTTCAACTCCGCTCCTTCTATCTTTTCCTTTTCAAGCAGCAATTCGGCGCCTTTCTGCAGGATATCCTTCTTGCTTGTGAGAATCTCGAGTGCTTTGGCATATTCCGCGCTGATAATAGTTTTTATTTCTTCGTCGATGACTTCTGCCGTGGTGTTGCTGTAGTCACCAGTCTCCTGCATACCCATATCGAGGAACTGCTGTCGCTTCTCGTGAGCGAAGTACACCTGACCCAATCTGTCGCTCATGCCATATTCTTTGATCATGCTCTTTGCGATGTCTGTAGCCCTTGCGAGATCGTTATGGGCGCCAGTGGATATATCTCCGAAGATGATCGCTTCCGCCGCCCTGCCTCCCAGAAGGGATGCGACCTTGTTGAGGAGCTCGGTCTTCTTCATGAGGAAACGATCCCCTGTAGGAACCTGCATGGTGTAACCCAAGGCGGCAATGCCGCGTGGTATTATGGAGATCTTTTGGACCGGATCGGTGCCAGGGAGAGATAAGGCCACAATGGCATGACCCATCTCGTGATAGGCCACGGTTTTTCTCTCCTCGGGGTTTATCAGACGGTTCTTTTTTTCGAGTCCCGCCACGATCCTTTCGACAGCCTCCTCGAATTCGGGCATCCCCACCTCTTTCTTGTCTCTTCTGACGGCGAGAAGCGCCGCTTCATTGATTAGGTTGGCGAGGTCCGCACCCGCCATACCAGGGGTCATGTTTGCCAGCTTCTCCAAGTCAAGGTCTGCCGCTGCCTTTATGTTTCTCAGGTGAACCTTCAGAATCTCCATCCGTCCGGTCTTATCGGGGCGGTCCACAAGGATGTGACGATCGAACCTGCCTGGTCTAAGGAGTGCGGGGTCCAGAATCTCCGGCCTATTCGTTGCGGCCATGAGAATAACCCCGACCTTCGGATCGAAACCGTCCATTTCCGCCAAAAGCTGATTTAGAGTTTGTTCCCGTTCATCGTGTCCCCCAAAGGTTCCGATGCCGCGGGCCTTTCCCAAGGCGTCGAGTTCATCGATAAAGATGATACAGGGAGCCTTCTCCTTGGCCTGGACAAAAAGGTCACGCACCCGCGCCGCTCCCAGTCCCACGAACATCTCCACAAATTCCGATCCGGAGAGGCTGAAGAAAGGTACGCCGCTTTCACCGGCGACGGCCTTGGCCAGAAGCGTTTTTCCTGTACCAGGAGGGCCCACCAGGAGGATGCCCTTGGGTATCCTGCCTCCGAGTTCGGTAAACTTCCCCGGGTTTTTCAAAAATTCGACAACTTCGATGAGCTCCTGCTTGGCTTCGTCAACACCGGCAACGTCTTTGAAGGTAACGTTCAATTCATTTTCCACATATATCTTTGCCTTGTTCTTGCCGATAGTCATGAAACCGGCCTGCTGAGAGCCCATCTTCTTCATGAAGAAGTACCAGATGCCGACAAAGAGTATTATGGGGAAGATCCACGAAAAAAGGTCGCGCAGAAATGTCGATTCGATTTCCCCTTTGAAAATAACTTTGTACTGTTCAAGTAATGTGGACAATTCCGGGTCAACCCGGATTGTTTTGAAAACCTTCGTCTCGCCGGGAGCGCCCCCATCCACCGTCATTTTACCTTGAATCTGATTGGCCGTTACCGCAACCTCAACGATCTTTCCCGCCTTGAGAAGGTTAAGGAACTGGCTGTACGGTATCATCTGGGCGGCAAACATGGATGCGATATAGCCCTGGATAATTAAGACTGCCCATACGGCTAAGAGGACATACCAGACAGAAAATTTATGACGTTTTTCCATGTTTTTCTCCCATAGTTGATCTCTCTACGAAGTTCCTTAGCCGCTACTTGTTAACGGCCATCTCGGAACCAGGGGTCTTTTGTAAGTATAAATGTGAAATGGCATTTTTACCACACTTTTTTGTCCCGTAACGGTTGAATGATGAGGAAGCGAAACCGGGGATGCTTGACGTCCAACTTCCGTGGTGCTAAGAGAAAAGCATGAATTTGATTCATGATCACGGTAAGTTCTGGTATTTCGTAAAAGGGTGGACAATAAAGAATTAGTGTATATATTATTTCACGTGGATATTGTATTTGATTCCCCAGCCAGTCGGGAACAGGCGCTGATCGGAAGGCGGGCATGACAGCATATATAAAGGAGTGCCGATGAAGAGAAGGGATTTTATCAAAGCTGCTATTGCGGCAGGCGTAACATTATCCTTTCCGGGAAATACGAACCTGATCCTCGGTTCCCTGGAAGCTGCTGAGAAAGTGGACATTGCCGTCGCACATGGCGTTTCACCTGCAGGGATAACGAAAGCGACCATTGATAGTTTGGGGGGAATAAAAAGATTCATATCAAGGGGCGATGTCGTAGTTGTTAAACCGAACGTCGGATGGGATAGAATGCCTGAATATGCTGCAACTACTAATCCTGAGGTAGTCTCGACAGTGGTCAGGCTGTGCTATGAGGCGGGAGCAAAACAGGTAAAGGTCTTTGACCGTAGCGTTGTAGACCCGAGACGGTGTTATAAGCAGAGCGGCATTAGCGACGCGGCCTCCGCCGTGGGCGGCGTTGTCAGTTTCGTAGATGACAGGAAATTTAGAGAAGTAAAACTTCCAGGAGTGGCGCTGAAATCTTGGCCCTTATATACGGAGGCCATGGAGGCGGACAAGGTAATCAATATTCCTATCGCGAAGACGCACGGACTTTCCACCCTTACCCTCGGCATGAAGAACTGGATGGGCATTATGGGTGGATCGCGAGGCAGGATACACCAGAAGATGGATGGAAGCCTTGTCGATGTTGCCATGTTCATGAAGCCTTCCCTCGTCATACTCGATGCGGTTCGTATTCTGACCGCCAATGGGCCGCAAGGAGGAAGCCTTTCAGATGTGAAGCAGCTCAACACCATTATCGCGGGAACGGATCAGGTGGCCATTGATGCTTATGGAGCCACACTCTTCGGCCTGAAAGGAGCGGATCTCGGCTACGTTATGGCAGGGCACAAGGCAGGACTCGGTACGATGGATCTCGCCAAACTGAAAATCAAGAGAGTCAATATTTAATGACTAAAAAAATACGTATCATATCACAGGGACTGTTCTTGTTAATCTTCCTGTGGCTCTTTCTGCAGACCGAATCGAAAGGGGCCAATGACCTCGGCTACCCCGTAAAGATATTTCTGGATGCGGACCCCCTGATCTTCATCACAACGATACTGTCCAGCCGCGAATGGTATCAAACATTTTACCTTGCCATTTTAGTTATCGTTGCGACAGTTTTTCTGGGGAGGGTCTTCTGCGGCTGGGTGTGCCCGCTCGGAACCTTGAATAACATAGTAGGTTCCATAAAGAAGGGGCGTCCCAAAACATCGACAGTGGACTGGTATCGTTTCAAGTACTATGTCCTGATCTTTCTCCTAGTATCGTCCCTCTTCTCTCTTCAGCTCACAGGAATTGCCGATCCGATATCGCTTTTGATCAGGTCGTTTTCGTTGGCTGTCTATCCTTTGGTGAGCTATGCTACGAGCGCTACTTTTGACGCCTTCTATAATGCAAACATACCTTTTCTGGTAAATGTCTCCGAATTTATCTACTCCATCCTAAAAAAGGTCTTTCTCCCGTTCCAGCAGCCATTTTACCTCCAGAGCGCTTTTGTCGGGTTTCTGTTCTTACTCATTCTGGGAATGAACCTCGTGGAGAGACGTTTCTGGTGTAAGTACCTCTGCCCGCTGGGAGGTCTCCTTGGCATTCTTTCGAGATATGCCTTCCTGAGAAGGTCTGTTAGCGAAGACTGCAATGACTGCGGAGCTTGTGCAAACGTATGTCAGGGGAGCGCAACCCCGGATCAGAAGGAGAGCTGGAAAAACACGGAGTGTCTCTATTGCATGGACTGCGATGACCTCTGTCCTCGGAATGCAGTCCGTTTCGGTTTCCTGAAAAAGCAGCCTATTGCCGGTATGGACCTCGGCAAAAGGCGGGTCATCGGTTCAATCCTGACGGGTCTTATTGCCGTCCCGCTGATGAAAATCACACCCATTGCCAAGGCGGGGGTCGCAGATCCAAGATTGATCAGGCCACCTGGCTCCCTCGAGGAAAAAGAATTTCTCAGGAAATGCGTAAAATGCAGCGAGTGTATGAAGGTCTGTATTACAAACGGTCTCCAGCCGACGCTCTTTGAGGCGGGCCTTGAGGGGATATGGTCACCCGTCCTTGTTCCGCGCATCGGCTATTGTGAATATAGATGCACCCTCTGCGGCCAGGTCTGTCCCACGGGCGCGATTAAGAGATTGGAGCTTCCTGAGAAGAACAAGGTGAAGATAGGACTCGCCATGATCGACAAGGGGAGATGTCTGCCCCATGCCCATGCAACGCCGTGCATCGTCTGTGAGGAGGTCTGTCCCACCCCGAAAAAGGCCATCTGGTTTGAACAGGTAAACGTAAAAAACAGAGAGGGAAAGGAACGGATATTAAAGCTGCCCAAGGTCGACCTGGAGCTCTGCATCGGCTGCGGGCTCTGTGAGGCAAAGTGCCCCGTTCTCGGACAGCCGGCCATCTATGTCACGAGTGTCGGGGAATCGAGATCCCGCGACAATCAACTTCTGCTCCCCTAGATCCTCCCACAAGCCTTATCATTGAAGCTCTCCGCAGCTTGCTGCGGAGAATCTTCGATTCTTAAGGAACAGTATCGTTCGTCATGCGCTCGCTACCGAATTCAAAATCAAACATTATTGGATATTGCAGCCGGCAATAGCGCCTTAACAGCCGGGCGTCAGGGGGTTACCCCGTCAAGGCTGATGACAGAAAAAACCTTGACAGCAGTATGCAGAGGCAATATATTGCTAACGAGCAATATGAAAGAAGGATAGCCATGAAAGATTTTATAAAGGTCATGAAGGCGCTCTCTGATCCCAACCGGGTAAAGATCTTAAAGATGTTGCAGCATAAGGCCATGTGTGTGTGTGAGATCCAGGCGGCTCTGGGCATTGCTCAGCCTACTGTCTCAAAGCATTTGAAGTTCCTTGAAGGTACCGGTCTCGTGAGTTTTAAGAAGGACGGCCAATGGGTTAATTATTATCTGACCGACGGAAGCAAGAGCCCTTACGCCGCGAGTCTCTTGGGAAACTTAAAATACTGGATCACGGAAGATCGGGAGATTCAGCTTCTTATGAAAAAACTTCAGACCATCCGACGTGAAGACATCTGCAAGTAAGTGTGGCTATATTGCTCAGTAGAAATATAGTGGCGAGCAGACAAAACAAATGATTAAAGCTTTTGCCGACTGGCTGACATACGACATATTTCAGCTCACAACCGGAAGCCACCTTGCCGATGCGGTAAATTTCTTTATATACGATACGATCAAGCTTCTTCTGATGCTCTCCGCAATTATTTTTATCGTATCAGTGATCAGAAGCTTCTTCCCGCCGGAGAAGGTAAAAAAATCCTGGCCCGCAAAGCTGAATTCATGGGAAATATTCTGGCTTCACTCTTGGGTATTGTCACACCTTTTTGTTCCTGCTCGGCAGTGCCGGTATTTATCGGGTTTCTGGAGGCCGGTGTTCCCATCGGAGTAACACTATCTTTTCTGATTGCCTCACCCATGATCAATGAAGTGGCATTAGTGCTTCTCTGGGGGCTCTTCGGAGCAAAGATTGCCTTGATTTATATAGGGACGGGCTTAACAGTTGCCATTATCTCCGGCATCATACTGGGACGCATCCCTGCCGTAGAAAAGATGGTTGAAGATTACGTGTGGGAACTAAGGATGGGCGAGACGGAAATTCCGCAGCTATCTTGGAATGACCGTTTCCAACTGGCTTCTTTTCATACCCAGGATATCCTGAAA
>Ga0187878_1002479_pt1 | contig 16313 bp, 11 predicted proteins | sample June2016WEW_17_1_FD_132979 | JGI IMG/M metagenome (GOLD analysis project Ga0187878, IMG submission 132979) | Peatland microbial communities from SPRUCE experiment site at the Marcell Experimental Forest, Minnesota, USA - June2016WEW_17_150 | ecosystem: Environmental > Terrestrial > Soil >...
ACTCCCGTCCGGTTTCCCATGGGGATGACCTATGCCATCCAATTGGCAGGGCCGGGGTCTAGCCGCATCTGGATTGCATCCTCGTACAACCCCTTCCAGATCACCCCCGTCGAGGGGATTCCCACTCAGACCATCCTGGGTTCGAAGCTCGGATGGAAACCCGCGCTAACGGCCACCGGCAACTTCGAGTCGCAAGTAATTGAGCCCAACCGGCGCCGCTTTGCTCGCGACGGCAGATACTTCCCGTCCCAGCGCTATGACCGCAGCATCCTGCGCTACGGCACCCTGAACCCTGCCTCGCCCGATTATGATTCCCTGGCAGAGTGGCATGCTAATGTCCAGACAAACACCATCGACCTGCGGATTCCCTGGAATCTTCTGAATGTGACCGATCCCTCCAGCTTCAAGGTTTTCGCAGGTTTGGAGAAGGACGGCACGGTGATCACCGCGGAGACGCCCGGGTTTGTGATGGCAGCGTTCTCCTATCAGCCTTTGGAAGGCGCCCGGCTGCGGCCCATCATGGAGCAAGGTCATCCTGTTGCCGACGCTTTGCCCGGTATGGCGGGTCCAACGGTGGTGCAGCCCCGGGCCCTGAAAGAATTCCGGTGGGCCGGGTGGAACGCCGCGCGGTACAACCTGAGGGTCAAAGACTCCTATTCGCTTTTGCGCCGGGCTTTCCAGGCCATCCAAGCCTCCCCGATGGCGCCCCCGGCAGCCCAGGGAGGCACTTCGAGACGTGCCCGCGGCGGAGCGTCCCCCGGCAGGTGAGCGATGACTGAAGCACCATCTCATCTCTTGGCGAAACTCAAGCGCCCGCACATTCTTATCGTGGCACTTCTCCTCGTGCTGGTTGTCGCCGGGGGCGTCGGCTACCTGATTTTGTTGAGTCCGCGGAGCATCTTCATGCGCTGGGCTCAGAGGGCGCTCCCCGATCAGATCACGATGATAAGCATTGGGCCTTACCCGGAAGACGAGGACTTCCAGCATCTGAAGAAGGCCAGGGTAAAGTACATTGTCAGCCTGCTCGACCCCCGTCTGCCCTACGAGAAGGAACTTATCGAGCGAGAAAAAGCCTTGGCCGAAAAGTATCAGATGACGGTCAAGGTCTTTCCGATGGCGAGCATTTTTGATCGGCAGATTTTTCCTGACTATCAGGAGCAGCAGCAGAAGGCCGTTGACTTCCTCAAGAACTTGGATGGCCCTGCCTATATGCACTGCTACCTGGGTAAACACCGCGTCATCCACGTCCGGGATGAGCTGGCCAAGGCCGGCGTGCCGAAGCGCTACTGGACGGCCGCGTCCTCCAGCGACGAGTACTGGAACCTCGTAAACCGCATCAACGACGCGCAGAAAGAGTTCGATCAGAAGAACTACGACAAGGTGCTCGAAATCCTGGCACCGCTGACCACCAAGGATGTGGACGTGACCAGTTTGCGAGGCTGGTCGCACTATCGCCTGGGGCTGGTCGACGAGGCCACGGAGGACTTCCGCCAGGGTCTCGAAGCCGATCCCATCAACCCGCGCAACCTGATTGGCTTGGGATATTGCTACGTCCGCAGCGGGCAACCGGTGATGGCGCAGCGGCAGTTCAGCGCAGTTCTGGAGCAGATCCCGGATGATCGGGACTCGCTCATGGGTATGGGTCTGGCGCATCTCCGGCTGGGTAATAAGCCAGCCGCTGCTGAGCTTTTCCGCAGGACTTTGGAGAAAGAGCCAGGAAATGAGGAAGTGCGGAGCTACCTTCAGCAGGCCGAAGCACCGTAGGACGTAAGCGCACGACTTGGCAACTATGCACGTCACAGAAGGACAGGAGAAAAGACCCTTGACCCTCTGGCGTAAGCAGCGATCTCACTTAAGACGATCTCTCGGGATTATCGGGCCTGCCGCAGTGCTCGTGGCTCTCTTAGTGGCCGGAGTTCCTCTCCTCCCAGCGCAGGCTTCTGCGCCTGCGCAGAAGGGGAGGCGCACTCCACTCGAACTGCTCCAAACCGCCCACGCGCTGTTTCTGCAGAAGGACTATGAGGGCGCTCGCGAGTACTACCTCGAAATCCTGCCTTCCTATCCGCGGAACTTCGAAATCCTCAAGAACCTGGCCTTCTGCTTCTTCAAGAGGGGGCCGAGAGGCTACGCCCAAGCGGCCAGCTATTACTCTCGCGCCTACGAGGTCAACCCGTCATCGACGGAAGTGGCCGAGGATCTGGCGAAATGTCTGCTGGGCGTGAACCGCGCGGCCGAAGCCGCGGCGATTTATCAGAAGATGGCCCAACAGCCTGGCGCTCCCGCCTTGGCGTGGAAGAGGACCGCGGAGGCCTACGACGCCGCCGACCGCATCCAGCAGGCCGAAGCAGCCTACGACGCCTATCTTCAACGCAGCCCAGGCGACCTCGACGCCCGGACGAAGCTGGGGAGCCTTTTCGTCCGCGAGAAGAATTACGCGAGAGCCCAAGAGCAGTACCGCATGGTTCTTTCCTCCAACCCCAACTATCCCCCCGCCCTGATCGGCATGGCCCGCATGGCTGCCTGGCAAGGTCAGCACGAGGAGGCGCTGAGACTCTACGATCGGGTCTTGCGGCTGGATCCCTCGAATGGCGAGGCGGAGGTTGGGAAAGCCTTCGTGCTGCTGTGGTCCGACCGTTACGAAGACGCGCAGGCGCTCTTCCAAAAACTGCGCCAACGCCATCCGCGGGACACTGAAATCGCGCGGGGCCTCGAGCAAGCGGAGGCCGCCCTGCGGCAAAGGGAGCTGACGGGGGCGCGTCGCTCGGGAGATACCGCGCGTGTTGAGGCTTTCTACCGTGAGCGGCTGGCCAGGAATCCCAGCGACATCGCCGCGCTCAAAGCCCTCGCGGAGGCCAGCGCCACCCCGGCCCGCTGCTCCGAGAGCGTCGAATTCAGCCGCAAGGGCCTGGAACTAGCTCCCACCGATGCCAGCCTGGAACTTCGCCTGGCGCGCTCGCTGGTGCTTTGCCAGCAATATGCCGAAGCCATTGCGCATTACCAGCGTGTTCTCGCGGCTGACCCCACGGCCGAGGGCGCGCTTTCCGAGTTGGGTTCTACCCTGCTGCGCGCCCGCCGCAACGCGGAAGCCATCGAGGTTTTCCGCAAAGTGCTGCAGTCGAATCCACAGCATGCTGACGCCAATCTTGGCCTGGCGCTGGCACTCGCCGCCAACCACAATTACGAGGAGGCCTTGCAGCGCTACGACAGAGTCTTGAAGAGTTCCCCGGACAATTATGATGCCCTCCAGGGCAAGGCCTACGTGCTCCTGTGGACCGGGCAGGTTGCGCAGGCGCGCGCCATTTTCCAGAGCCTGGCCGCGAAACGGCCGAGCGACACGCAGAATGCCGACGCGCTCGACAGTATCTCGCGTGCCGAAGAAGACGCGAAGTGGGTCGCGCTTCGACCGCCCAGCGGCGCTCCACCGCAAGACTTGTTGGCTTACTGCGAGAAGCGCCTGGCCGCCTACCCCGACGACTTGCAGGCTCTCAAGGGCCGCGCTTCCGCCCAGGCGCAGTTGAATGACTTGCCCGCCGCCATCCAGTCGTACCAACAAGTGCTGGAAAAGTACCCTGATGATCGCACCTCGAAGATGGAACTGGCGCGGTTGTCGGGCCGCCAGGGCCAGTACGATGTCTCCATCAAGTACTATCGAGAAGTCCTGAAAGACTCCCCGGACGACTCCGAGACGCTCGAGGGCCTGGCCCGCGTTTACGTCTGGGCAAAGCAGGACCGGGAGGCCTTGCCGATCTACCAGGGGCTGTTGGCGCGCGACCCTGCCAACAACGCCTATCGCCTGGAACTGGCGCGGATCCAGGCACGGTTGCAGGACCAGGCTGCGGCGCGCGAGACTTTCACCTCGGTCCTCGCGGCTGATCCCCAGAACCGCGAGGCCCTCCTGGCGCTTGCCCGGCTGGACTTGGGCCGTGGCGATCGGCCGAGCGCCCTCAACCGTTATGAAGAGGTCCTGAAGCAGGCTCCCAACGACTCGACCGCTTTGCTCGGCAAGGCTCAGATTGCTTACTACCATGGCGACATGCCTCTCGCCTACGCGACGACGTCACAGGTGCTCGCGACAGAACCTGAAAACTTCGATGCCGTTTTCCTGCTGGCCAACATTGAGCATGCGCGCCGCAATCGCCGCAAGAGCCTGGACTTGCTCGACCGCGCCGCCAAGCTCAGCCCGGGCAATACCGAAGTCCTGGCCATGCAGCAGAGAATTCGCGAAGAGTCAGCAGTAACGCTGACGACTTCAGCCTCCTACGCCCGTGAAATTGGCCCGGCAAGCGAGTTTACCGCCGGGGGGATCGGGTTTCTGCCAGAAAGGACCATCGGCGGGCTTGCCAACGAAGATGTTCGGTTCGAGACCTACAGTTCAACACTCGGCGTCCCCCTGATCCCCCGCGTCGATTCCTACTTCAGTTTCACTTCCCTGCCCACGCAAAGCCCTCCTCTTCCTACTCGCGACGCGCAGGGCAACCAGATTTCGACCCCCATCACGGGCGCTGTGGCCCCGTGGATATTCGTCTCCCGGCACGTCTGGCGGCCGTCCCGGTTCCTGACCATCCGGGGCGGAGCAGGTGTTGCCCGATTCGGCCCGCCGGAAGTCGACCGCTTGCCGCGTCTTACTGGTGACCTCGCCACGATTTCCGCGAACTACGGCTCTGCCCTCAGCGCGCTCGGCATAAATCCGGAGCGTACCGAGACGTTCGAATTCAAACCGGTAGGTATGGCCGGCGTGACCATTGCTCCCTCCAAGAAATTCAGCATCGACCTGGATTGGACGCGGTCGCCGGCCGTCTATTTCCCCACCCCCTATGCCATGAAGCGCCGCTTGAGTCAGACCCGCTTTTCTGGCGGGCTGAACTTTTCCCCCACTCCCCGGACGGACCTCAATTTCGACTTTTTCTATGCGCGCCTATTCACGGATGCCGAACTGACCTATAGCCTGGACAACGCCCAGTTGGACGTTCAACCGTTGAACGTCCCGTGCCCCGCCGCCACGCCGACGGAAATAGCCCGTGGGGACACGACCCACACCTGTCTGGGTGGGAATCTCATTACACAAAGAGCCGTACTCCACGACTGGGGCCACGGCGGGGCCATCACCTTCAACCAGAACCTCGTCCACTCGGAGCGCTTCTCTCTGGACGGAGGCTACCGCGGCATAGCCTATGGCTATGCCGGTCGGCAGCGGCAAGTTTTCCTGGGCTTTTTCAACCCGCCCTTTTACCAGAACCATATGGTCACCGGTCGCATCTACGGCAAATTGTTCGGACCGGTGGGCTATGATTGGCATGGCGCCTTCGGTCTGCAGCAGACAAACCACGGGGGCCCGCTCACGCGGTCCTCGACGATCTCGCCTTCATTCAGCTTTAAGGTAAGCCCTCACCTCACCCTCGGCATCGGGTACACGCACTACAACTCGGCTCAGGTGCTGGGACCGCTGCGCGGCAATGCTGTCCGGTTCACCACGGACTGGAAGTTCTGAAATAGGAGGGCGCGGATTTGTACGTGCTGGTTCCCCGCCCCCCATTGAATTGGAGAGAAATCGCCCCCCTGCCTCGGCCTGCCTAATGGCTGTCTGCTTCCTGCCTTCCAGCACGCGGCACCGGGAGGTTCTGATCGGTCAGGCCATCCGCCCAGAAGGGTTGGGTCGACGCTGCGCTTTTCGCCCCCCCGGCGCGCGCGAAAAGAGCTTGACATTGTGGGTCAAGTGTGCTAGTCTACAATAGCAGGTTTTCCCGGCGCGCGGCAGGGCGCGCTGGAGGAGTAAAGCATGCTGGTGGAGGCAGGGCGACACCCCGGGATCCATTGGGCGCATTCACGTCCCAGCAGAGAGCCCTATTATAGTCAAAAAAGCAAAGCTGGTATGTTATGTACTTTCAACGAGTTACAATTTCCCATAGCGAGGCAAAGCTAGTATATTATTGAAAACAAAGCATGTGTTTAAAAATTAGGCAAAGCCAGTAGGTGATTTAGGATCAACAACATACTAGCTTTAGGCATTTAGTCATGGCATGGCAAAGCTAGTAAGTCCTTTAGAATCAGTTGGGATATTTTTCATGGCAAATATGGTAAGTCATTTGGTGTCTATAATTTACCAGCTTTCGCCAAAATTACGTTCCGCGCGCGTCAAGATAAAACATCAAAGACCAAAAGGCAGGTGCTCCTGCAGAATCCACGCGGATATTGAGAAGCGCTTCATGTAGAGTCTGACCCTCGGCTATACTGAACAGGTCTGATAAGCCGCCTCTCCAGATGCGCGGGATAGGTGGACGCAAAGACGGTTGAACTCGAAGATGATGGAGGTAGTACCGGCATGGACTTGGGTGAATTGACGCGGTTGTATGATTTCACTGGTCACACGGTCGTCATCACGGGCGGGACAGGCATTCTGGGCGGGGAGATTGCCTGCGCGCTGGTAGGCTGCGGGGCCAACGTCGCCGTGTTGGACCTGAACCTCGCCCCAGCCGAGAAGCTGCTCAAGCGCATGGGAGCGCGTGCGAACCAGGCAATAACCGTGGAGGGCAACGTCCTCGACGTGGGCAGCCTGCGCCAGGCCACTCAGGCCATCCTCGACAAGTTCGGCGCGGTTGACTGCCTGGTGAACGCAGCCGGAGGGAACAAGCCCCAGGCGACCACCAGCCCAAATCTCCCCTTTTTTGATCTGCCGGTTGACGCCTTGCGATGGGTTTTTGACCTGAACATCCTGGGCACCATGCTTCCCTGCCAGGTCTTTGGCAAGCTCATGGCGGAGAAGGGCCAAGGGACGATTCTCAACATCTCTTCCATGAACGCCTTTCGCCCCTTGACGCGTATTCCCGCCTATTCAGCCGCCAAAGCGGGCGTGAGCAACTTCACGCAATGGCTGGCGGTCCACATGGCCCAACAGTATTCGCCCCGCATTCGAGTGAACGCGATCGCGCCCGGCTTCTTCCTGACGGAACAGAACAGGTTTCTGCTCTACGACGAACCAACGCGCGAGCTGACGGCACGCGGGCAGTCGATCATCACTCACACCCCCATGGGGCGGTTTGGTGAGCCGGAGGATTTGTTTGGCGCGGTGCTGTGGCTCCTTTCCGAGGCTTCGGCCTTTGTCACCGGGGTCGTCGTGCCGATTGATGGCGGGTTCTCTGCCTGTAGTGGAGTGTGACCGGGACTTCCGACTGGGCACGGAGGAATTGGATGGCCGTGGGCAAGGGGTTCGCCAATCGCTACCTGACCGGCGACGAAGTGCGCCAGATCGTGGGTGAGGGTTTGGACTCGCTGGCCGTGGATGGCAAGCGCGTGCTCATCATCATCCCTGACGGCACGCGCACCATGCCGACGCCGTTGATGTTCGGCTGGTTCGAGGAACTGCTTACTCCGCGCGTGGCGGCGCTGGACTATCTGGTGGCCTTGGGCACTCATCAGCCCATGAGCGACGCTCAGCTGAGCAAGCTGGTGGGCCGTCCGGTGGCGAACGGTCAGGTGGGGAAGACTCATATCTTCAATCACCGCTGGGACGATCCCGCCAGCTTTGTGGCGCTCGGCGTGATCCCCGCCGGCGAAATTGGTGAAATCACCGGCGGACTGATGGCCCAGGACGTTCCGGTCCGGCTCAACAAGCTCATCCTCGATTACGACCTGCTTCTGATCTGCGGACCAGTCTTCCCCCACGAGGTGGTGGGCTTCTCGGGTGGGACCAAGTACTTCTTCCCCGGCATCGCCGGCGCGGAAATCATCAACTTCACCCACTGGCTGGGCGCGGTGATGACCAACTACCAGGTCATCGGCGCCCGCTATACGCCGGTCCGGGCGGTCATCGATCGGGCCGCGGCGTTTATTGACCGGCCCTCAGCGTGCTTCGCCCTGGTGGTCACGCACGAGGGCCTGGCCGGGCTGTACTTTGGCTCTCCCCAGCAAGCATGGCAGGCCGCCTCCGCGCTCTCGGCTCAGAAGCATATTATGTACGTGGACAAACCCTTCCGCCGCGTCCTGTCCGTCATGCCCACCATGTACGATGATCTGTGGACCGCCGCCAAAGGCATGTACAAGATGGAGCCCGCCGTGGCGGACGGCGGCGAAGTGGTGATCTACGCTCCTCACCTCACCGAGGTCAGCTATACCCACGGCCGGCTGATTGACGAGATCGGCTACCACTGCCGCGACTACTTCCTGGCTCAGTGGGAGAAGTACAAGGGATATCCCGGAGGAGTTCTGGCTCACTCCACGCACGTCAAAGGCCTGGGCCAGTACGACCCGGTCAGCGGCGTAGAGACCGCTCGCATTCAAGTGACGCTGGCCACGGGCATCCCGCCGGAACGCTGCCGGCGCCTCAACCTTGGCTACCTCGACCCGGCCACCGTCAACGTGCATGACTGGCAGGGCCGCGAGAACGAAGGCATCCTCGTCGTGCCCCGGGCCGGCGAGATGCTCTATCGCGTTAAGTCAACGTAGCGGCGACCTTCAGGTCGCCATTTAAGTCAATGGCCCGACGTAGCGGCGACCCCGCCCTGCGGGGTCGCCATCTGATTGATGCAACGAGTGGCGGGCTGAAGCCCGCCGCTACGAAACCTGGCACTACAGACACAGCACTCCTAACCGCGGAGACTCATTATGGCGAAGAACGTCATCGTAGCTCAGTCTGGCGGGCCGACGCCCGTCATCAACAACACTCTGCGTGGCATCCTGGAGACTTGCCAGGCGATGCCGGACAAGTTCGGCACGGTGTACGCCGGCTACCACGGTATCGAGGGCGTGCTCAAGGAGGAATTGTTGAATCTATCTGCCCAGCCGGTGGAAGAGATCGCTCTGCTGAGCGTCACGCCCGCGGCGGGCAGCATCGGCACGTGCCGCTACAAGCTGAAGAGCAAGCAGCAGGAGGACTTCAATCGCATCCTCGATATCTTTCGCGCCCACGACATCGGCTACTTCTTCTACATCGGCGGCAACGATTCCATGGACACCGCCCACAAGGTAGCTAAGCTCGCACCGGGACGCGGCCTCGATCTCGTGGCGGTGGGCGCGCCCAAGACCATCGACAACGACGTGGGCGATACCGAGTTCAAGCTGATTGACCACACCCCCGGCTATGGCAGCGTCGCTCGCTATTGGGCGCTCAACATTCAATGCGTCAACGAGGAAAATGCCGGCTCGTCTCCTGCCGAACCGGTGGTGGTGATCCAGGCCATGGGTCGCAAGATCGGCTTCATCCCCGCCGCCGCGCGCCTAGCCGACCCCAAGCGTCAGATGCCGCTGCAAATCTATATGGCTGAATCCGGCCTGACGCTCGCGGCCATGGCGGACCTCGTCAACGACGAGTTGAAGCACAGCGGGCGCTGCATTGCCGTCGTCAGTGAAGGCTTCGACGTGGGAAACCTAGGCGAAATGCGGGACAGTTTCGGCCACATCATGTTTTCGTCATCTGGGACCACCGTGGAGCGGGTTGTGGTGAATTACTTGAATAAGGTGGGGCTCGAGGCTCGAGGCGTCGCGCGCAGCAATCTTCCTGGCACCGACCAGCGCCATAACATGATCTATGCCTCGACCGTGGACCTGGAAGAAGCTTACAAGCTGGGACAGCGCGCGGCGCTGATTGCCGCCGAGGACGTGTCCGGCTACATGAGCACTATTCTGCGGGAGCCGGGCGAGATCTATAACGTCCGTTATGACAAGGTGCTGCTGGAAACGGTCGCCAATTCCGAGCGCAGCTTTCCCCGGAACTGGATCGCGCCTAATCGCGTTGATGTGACGGATGACTTCGTGCGCTATGCGCGGCCCCTCATCGGCGATGACTGGCCGGCGATTCCGCTCGTGGACGGCCGCCAGCGCTTCGCGCGGTTGCAGCAGATCTTTGCGGCCCAGAAGCTGCCGAGCTACGTGCCGCAGGCGTATCGCTAACCGCGCAGATGCTCGGCGAGCCAGACGACGTAGCGCGTGTTGCGCTGGCGCACTTCCTGGAGTAGGTCTTCCGGCAACTCGTCCAGTTTCTCTTTGAAGAAGCGGAGGTCGCCGTCGGGCGAGCTAATGTCATGGCTGCCGACCACATTCCCAAGCCAGAAGACCAGGAACAGGTTTCCGTCCACGCGGCCGCGCTCTGTGTCACCGAGGTAGCTTCCCCGCCCCATCTTCACGTACTCGGCGGCCAGTTCACTCTCGGCGCCAAAGGCACCAGTCGCGGCAAACTGGTTGGTTCGTTCTACCATCCGGTCGTGGAGCTGCCGCCAGCGCGACCCGGAGGGCTGCTCGTAAAGCACGTCGAAAAGCTGCAACTGCAATTCGCCGGAGATCTTGTAATTCACCCGGCCGGCGGTGGCTTTCCCGATTCGCTCCAGGACGGCGGGCTGCTTGCCGCTGCCCGAGTGAATACTCAGCGTGCCATCGAAATAGCGCGCGACGGCAGCCAGTTCCAAAACCCGCGCTCCCAACTCGTCTAGCGGTTTTCCGCTGAATTCCTTCTGAGCGCGCGGCAGCAATTCGTGCCACATCTTGTGATGACAGTAGTCCTTCAGGCCGATCGCTCCGCCGGTGACGCTCTCCATGGTTTCCGGGTACGCCTGCCGCTTCTTGAAGCCGAGATTCGGCGGAACGAGTTGTGCCGGGCGTCCGCGCGCTTTCAGCCAGTGCATGTAGAAGAGGAGTTCCTGGGCGGTGGTGAGTGTTTCGGCTTCATCGAGGGAAGGCTCGAAATCGAAGCCGCTGGCAAACTTGAGTTGAGCCTTGGCGGCGCGGATCGTGTCGAACAGCTCTTCGTTGAGCTTCAGGCTCTCGCCGAACTTGACCGCCAGGCGGACGATCTCCTCGCGAGCGAGAACGTATCGGCCGCCCTCCATCGCGAAGGGCTGAGAGAACTCCGCCAGAATCCAGCCCTGCTCGTCCGGCGAGAACAGCTGGCGGAACCTCTCTTCCACGACTGCGCCGCCCCACGCCTTCGGGTGGCGAAGGTCGGCCTCGAGTTCGAACAGGCGCGAAGTATCAGTGGTGAACTTCGTATATCCGGCCGCCTGGCGGATAGCCGCCTTCACGGCTTCGACGGAACGGTGGATTTCATCGGGCGTGTTGCCGGCGACAATGAAGTGGTCGGCTTCGGCGTTGTAGCCTTCCCGCCAACCCGCGCGGATAGCGGCCCAGAGTCCGGCGTGATACAGATGCCGGATGGAGACCCGCGTGTGTCCGGCCGCGGTCGGGTTCTCGCCGTCGCGCGCGGCCAGGGCCTCGTCGGTGGTCATCTCGCGGGTGGCGGAGAGCTGCACCGTGGACGCCATGTTGACGTGCATTTTCTCCAGGATGACGCGATAAGCCTCGAAGACAGCCGGCAGGCTAATCTCGGGATGCCGGTTCCCGGCAGCGATGGCCGGCAACGCTCCTTGCGGCCGCGGGAGAAAGGCGGGATTTATCCGCTCAGCAAAAATCCGGATATTCTCATGGTCGCGGGAGGCAAACGGCACCACCTCGGCAACGATTTCCCGGCCGCCCACCTCAACGCGTTCGGCCGCAATCCGCTTCGGGAACAGTCTGTTGATCCGCTCGGACCCGGGGGCCAGATGCAGCAACACCGGTGTACGAATATCCCCCGCCCGCGCGTCCGCGGCCAGGTAGTAGTTAGAGGGGCAGGCGGGATCCTCCTCGAGCGATCCAACGTAAGGCTGGAGACTGGAAAGCCGCAGGGCGCTGAGGTCTCTGGCGATTCGCCCCCGCATGTGGCCGTCCAGCGGTTTACCATCTACGTGCCGGAGAATCCGCTCCGCGATTGCCGCCACTTCGTCGGCGGCGAAGTCCCATCCCTGTGCTGGGCTCATGAAAGCATCTCCCCTAATGGCTTCTTCGTGCAGAGCATCATACCGAAAGTGCTGGGCCGGAAGCTAGCGGCGCGGGAATGCCGATTGATGCCAGGAGTCGAGGCGGCATGTGTCTGCGCGGTTCCTCGATTTGAGTCCTGAGATCTTGAATTTGAGATTTGAAATTGGAAACCGGAAACTAGACCCACTCCAGGGCGCCGCGCTTCCAGATCCAGATGTAGCCGACGATCAGGATGCCGAGAAAGACGAGCATCTCGACCAGCCCAAACAGGCCCAACACCCGGTACTGGACAGCCCAGGGGAAAAGGAAAACCGTTTCCACGTCGAAGATGACATACAGAATGGCGATGATGTAGAAGCGCACCGTGTACCGGCCGCGAGCGTTAGACTCAGGCGTGATGCCGCACTCATACGGCATGGTCTTTTCGGCGGAGGGCACGGGCGTCGGACGAAAGAATTTGGCCAGCCACAAGGTCACCACCGGAAAAGCGGCGGCGATAACGAAAAAGATCAGGATGGGACCGTACAACTCAAGCACGTTGATTTCTCCTTCGCACGACGAGTGTCCATGATAGCACAGGAGCCTCAGTCACAACCAAGCCATGCACCCCCCCGCGAAGGCAAGGAGAAGCCTCCGCGCTCCCGGACTACTCGATGTGTTCCGTGCGTCCCTGGACGAGATCGATGGCATGCGGCAGCAGCTCCACGATGCTTTCCAGCGACTCACGAGCGCCGCGCGGACTCCCCGGCAGGTTGACAATGAGCTTGCCCTTTCTCACCCCCGCCAACCCGCGCGCGAGCGCCGCTCGACGAGTTTTCTTCACGCCTTCGGCGCGCATCAGCTCCGCGAGTCCCGGGATTTCCTTCTCGATCACGGCCCGCGTGGCTTCCGGAGTCACATCGCGCGGGCCTACGCCGGTGCCTCCGGTGGTGAACACCGCATCGCAATCGTCACCGTCCGTCCAACGTTCGAGACACTGGCGGATTCGTCCGGCATCGTCGGGCAGGATTTCGCATGCAACCACAGTCCACCCGTGGGCTTCGAGCCGTTCGCGTACCAGAGGTCCAGAGCGGTCTTCGCGTCGCCCACCAGCAGCGGCGTCGCTCAGCACGAGGATTCTAGCGCGGGGGAGATTAGCCATCGCAGGAAGGTTTATGCGGATGTTTCGGCCGCGCCCAGTTTCCGGCGGACGCGAACTAGCCAGCGTCCCGGTTGGCCTCATCGAGCAGCCGGAGGCCTTCCATCATCAATCCTTGCGTCGGCATGGTGGTGGTTCGCTCGCTGGAGGCCTTGGAGAAATCCAGTTCCCAGTCGCCATCGGTCCAGGTCAAGACCTTGAAAACCGCCGGGTTGCCGGCCAAATCGCCGTAGGTGCAGTGCGTCACCTGGCCTTCCACGAAATAGAGGATACACTCGTCTGGGCCGTTGCGGACGATCAAGGCGCAGGTTTTCCGGCCCTGCTCCAGCGACTGCATCCAATCGATCAAGCTCATTTCGCTCAGCCGGCCGGCCACGGTGCCGCCGCGCGCACCCAACTTCTCCACGCGCGCCTGATGGAGACGCGCCGTGATGCGGCGCGCCTGCTCGGCCAAGTCGCGCGCATAGAAGGGCTTCACGAAGTATTCCTCCACTCCGTCCACCACCATGCGCAGGTGCTCGTCAATCTCTTTCTGCGAAGCGAGGAAGACAAAAGGAATGCTCTGGGTTTCCTTGCGGGCCTGGAGCTTTTCAAACAACGCGCGCCCGTCCATCACGGGCATGGAAAAGTCGGACACAATCAGGTCCGGCTTCAGTTCGATGGCCTTCATGAGGGCGTCGGCGCCGTCGGTGGCGGTGATCAATTCCCCGAACTTCTCCAGGCTGCGTGTGATCAATTGGAGGATGACGGGGTTGTCATCGACGACCAGGATCTTCAGGCCCGCCTGCATGGTTCGAAGCCTTTCCCCAGAGCCTCGGGTGAGGCCACCCGATCATCAGCGCGGCGCGCGGTAGGTGCCAGTCTGGCCGCCGCTTTTTTCCAGAAGCCGGAGCCGGGTGATTTCGATTCCTCGATCCAGGGCTTTGCACATGTCGTAGACCGTCAAAGCTGCCACGGCGACCGCCGTCAGCGCCTCCATCTCGACCCCGGTCGGTCCAGTGGAGCGAATCGTCGAGGAAATCAAAACCCCATTCTGGCACAAATCGGCCCGCACATCAATGTGGCTCAACAGCAGAGGATGACACAGGGGAATCAGCTCCGCCGTGCGTTTGGCCGCCGCGATGCCCGCCACGCGCGCCACCTCCAAGGGGTCCCCTTTGGGATTCCGCTTCAGCGCCCGCAGCGCGCGCGGCGTCATTTTGACCAGCACACTGGCCACGGCCTGCCGAACCGTGTCCGGCTTCCGAGACACGTCCACCATGCGGACGCGACCACCGCGATCGTAATGACTTAGTTTCTTGGCCAATTCGCGCTCTCCAGAAGTGAAAAGAAACTGGAAACTAGAAATTGGAAATTGGCCCGTCCGTCAGCACGATTGTCGATTTTCCATTTTCCATTTTCGAATTTCCTGTTTCCAGCCGAAACCCGCTATGCGGGCTTCGGAAGTACGTCCACCCACTCCCCCGCCGCGAGGTCGGTCTCGTGGGGGTGAATCACCAGGAAGCAATTCGCCGCCGCCACTCCCACCAGGTCTCCCGAACCCTGCCAGGCGACCGGGCTCACCACCGGCTCCCCGCTCTGGACTTCGACGCGCGCGGGCATAAACGCCGTCAGTCCCAGCTTCTGGCGGTACGGTTGCCCCAGACGGGCGCGCAGGAAAATCGGGAGTTCAAAACGCGCCCCTCCCAGCAACGCGATCGCCGGCCGAACGAACAGCTCGAAGGTCACGAAGGTCGAGACCGGATTACCCGGCAGGGCGAAAAAGAACTTCTCGCGGACTCGGCCGAAGACCAGCGGCTTCCCCGGACGTATCGCTACACCTTGGATGAAGAATTCGCCGTCCAGTTCACGAAAAACCTCGCCAACAAAATCGTACTTCCCCATAGACACGCCGCCACTCAGCAGCAACAAATCCGCTTCCAGACCTTTCTCAACCAGGCTGCGCAGGACCTTCTTCTCGTCCGGGGCAATGCCCAGCTGCCAGGGGACGCCGCCCGCCGCCGCAACCTGCGCCGCCAGAGTCACCGCGTTGCTGTTGCGAATCTGGAACGGTCCTGGCGGCTGATCAAAGGCCACGACTTCGTCGCCCGTGGGGAGAATCGCCACGCGCGGCTGCACAAAAACCTTGACGAGCGCCCGGCCCACCGAGGCCAGCAACCCCATCTCGCCCGCTCCTACGCGTCGCCCCCGGGGAAGCACGATGCGCCCTTTGGCCGCCTCCGTCGCCCGTCGCACCACATTCTCCTGCGGCGTGACAGCGCGGGAGATTTCCACCCGCGAGCCCTGGACGCGCACGTGCTCAATCATCACCACCGCATCGGCTCCCGCCGGCAGGGGCGCTCCGGTCATGATCTCGACGCACTCACCCGGGCCGACGGCGTTTGGGAAGCACTCGCCCGCGCGCACCTCACCCCGGCACTCGAGCTTGACCGGCACGGCGCTCACGTCAGCGGATCGGACGGCAAAGCCATCGCGGATGGAGCGGTCAAAGGGCGGGTAGTCGCGGTCGGCCAGGACATCTTCGGCGAGGACCCGGCCCCCTGCCTGTTCGAGAGGCAGCGTCTGGGTGGCGGGATTCAGATTCGCCTCGCCCAGTTTCTCCTTCACGGTAGCGAGCGCCTGTTCGAAGCTGAGGAGCATGATGTCGGTTGTTAGTTGTCCGTTGGCAAATCCGCGCCGTGAATTGCCTAGGAGGAAGATCTCTGCCTTCTGCCTTCTGCCTTCTGCCTTCCCCGTATGCCGTATTCCGTCTACCGTCTACAGTTCTTTCAGCCAGATGGTCTGGTTGCGCTCGGGACCAGTCGAAACCATGGCAATCTCCACGCCCACTTGGTCGGAGAGGAAGCGCAGGTAATCCTTGGCCTTGGCCGGAAGTCGCGCGTAGTCGCACCGGCCAAACGTGGGCTCCTGCCAGCCCGGCATGGTGCGGTAGCGGACTTTCAACTCTGTGACGGCTTCCACCTCGGCCGGGAACTCGGCCAGCGGCTCGCCGCGGTATTCGTATTCCACACCCACGGGGATCTCGGCGAGGTGGTCGAGGATGTCGAGCTTGGTGATCACCAACGCGCTCAAGTGGTTTAGGCGGGCGCTGTAACGCAGCGCCGGCACATCAAACCAGCCGCAACGGCGCGGGCGGCCCGTGACGGCACCATACTCGCTGCCCCGCGCGCGGATCTTTTCGCCCTCCGGCCCCAGCGCCTCGGTAGGAAAGGGCCCGCTCCCCACGCGCGTCGCATACGCCTTGGAGATCCCGAGCACGGCATCAATCCGCGTTGGGCCCACGCCTGTGCCCGTACAAGCCCCACCCGCGACCGCACTCGAGGAAGTAACAAACGGATAAGTCCCATGATCCACATCCAGCATCGTTCCCTGCGCGCCCTCGAAAAGCACACGC
>Ga0187878_1002481_pt1 | contig 16310 bp, 14 predicted proteins | sample June2016WEW_17_1_FD_132979 | JGI IMG/M metagenome (GOLD analysis project Ga0187878, IMG submission 132979) | Peatland microbial communities from SPRUCE experiment site at the Marcell Experimental Forest, Minnesota, USA - June2016WEW_17_150 | ecosystem: Environmental > Terrestrial > Soil >...
CCCGGACATGGGCCTGTGCACCGATTGCCTTCGCGAGCTATTTGATCCTCAGAACCGCCGGTATCGATATCCTTTCATCAACTGCACCAACTGCGGCCCTCGGTTCACCATCATTGAGGACGTTCCCTATGATCGTGCCAACACGACCATGGCACCCTTTGCCATGTGCGCCTCCTGCGCCTCCGAGTACGAGGACCCAGGCGATCGACGCTTCCACGCCCAACCGATTGCGTGCCCGAGCTGTGGGCCTCACATCTGGTTGGAGGAGAGGGGTCAGCCCCTGGCGGAACGCGAGGAGGCTCTGCGAATGGCGCGCTCGTATTTGGCCGATGGCAGAATCCTGGCGGTCCGGGGACTGGGGGGATTCCATCTAGCCTGCGACGCAACCAATTCACAGGCCGTGGCGGAACTCCGGCGCAGGAAGCTGCGGGTCGACAAGCCCTTCGCCCTGATGGTCTGGAATCTGGCTGCGGCCCGATTGATCTGTGATTTGGACCCCGTGGAGGACGACTGGATTCAATCGCAGGAGCGACCGATTCTCCTGCTGCGGCGAAAGGAGAATGCCTCCGTTGTGCGCGAGGTGGCTCCCGGGCAGAGGACTCTTGGGATCATGTTGCCGTACACCCCGTTGCACTACCTCCTTCTCGAGCCGAACGACGGATACCCGCCCGCCCTGGTCATGACCAGCGGAAACCTCAGCGAGGAACCCATCGCCACCAACCTGGGGGAGGCCCGGCAGCGGCTGGCAGCGGTAGCAGATGCTTTCCTCATGCATGACCGGGAGATCCGCACCCGTTGCGACGACTCGGTCGTCCGCGTGTTCTCAGGTTGGCGGCTGTCAAGTGGTGTCGCGGATTCCCAATCCGTCCTGCTTCCGCTTCGTCGCTCAAGAGGCTACGCTCCTTTCCCTGTCAAGTTGCCCTGGGACTCCCCAAGCATTCTCGCCGCGGGCGGTGAGCTTAAGAACACTTTTTGCCTTACCCGTGGAGACTATGCCTTCATGAGCCAGCACATCGGGGACCTTGAGAACTACGAAACGCTTCGTTCCTTCGCTGAGGGGGTCGAACATTATGAGCGTCTTTTTCACGTACGGCCCGAGGCCCTGGCTTGCGACCTCCACCCAGACTACCTCGCCACCCGGTATGCGGAGGAGCGGGCGGCGCAAGAGAATCTTTCGCTGACTCGCGTGCAGCATCACCACGCCCACATTGCAGCCTGCATGGCCGAACACGGGGAAGAAGGGCGCTCCCCCGTTATTGGGGTCGCCTTTGATGGCACAGGTTATGGCCCCGATGGGACGATCTGGGGCGGGGAGGTCCTGATCGCTGACTACGAAGGATTCGAGCGAGCCATCCATTTGGAGACAATCCCTCTGCTTGGCGGCGATGCGGCTGTGCGTGAACCCTACCGTCTGGCGCTGGCCTGGTTGTGGCGCTCTGGGCTGGAGTGGGAGCCTGACTTTCCCCCGGTACGGCACGCCCTCGTGGAATCCAGGGAGGCCCTGAAGAGAATCCTGGAAGGAACCGGGATCTCCGGGCCGAGAGGCCTGAATGCGCCTCTTACATCCAGCATGGGCCGCCTTTTCGATGCGTTCGCCGCGCTGATCGGATTGCGGGAGGAGGTGAACTACGAGGCGCAGGCGGCGATGGAACTGGAAGCGATCTGCGACCCTGAGGAGCGCGGGTCCTATCCTTTCGAGTACCATGGTCAAGTCATCAGCCCGGTCCCCCTTTTCATTCAGGCCGCTGCGGATCTTCTCTCCGGCACCGATGTGGCCCGCATGGCAAGCCGCTTCCACAACGCGGTGGCACGGATGGTCGCGGAAATCTGCGCCCAGCTGTCGCGCGAGCGAGGAGTAAGGAAAGTAGCACTCAGTGGAGGGGTCTGGCAAAACCACCTCTTGTTGAGCCAAACAGTGCAACTCCTGGAAGCGCAAGGTCTCGGCGTGCTCTTGCACAACAAGGTTCCGAGCAATGATGGGGGGATCGCTCTGGGCCAGGCGGCTGTCGCTGCCTATCGGCTGGTCCGATCCGCAGGGATGGGGAGTGTCTAGGAGAGGCAGGGGTCGCCGCCCGAGCTGATCATCCGGTGGTCCAAAGTCGCGCAAGCAGATCGGTTGCGGAGCGGAATAGGGAGGTGAGCTGTGTGCCTAGCGGTTCCCGGGAAGATTCTTGAGATCCATCAGACCGATGGGGTCGACATGGCCCAGGTCGACTTCGAAGGGGTGCAGCGGGAAGCTTGCCTGATGTACCTTCCCGAAGCGAAGGTTGGAGACTACGTCCTGGTCCATGTCGGCTTTGCAATGAGCCTCGTGAGCCAGGAGGAAGCTCTGGCCTCCCTGGATCTTCTCAGGCAGGTTGCCAGCGCGGGAGCGGAAGACGACACGGCAACCGGGGAGGCCCTTTCATGAAATTCCTGACCGAGTTCCGTGACGGGCAGTTGGCTCAGGGCCTGCTGGGTGAGATCCGCCAGGTGGTCACGCGGCCCTGGGTCCTGATGGAGATTTGCGGGGGGCAAACCCACGCTATCGTGCGCCACGGGCTCGATCAAGTTCTCCCGCCGGAAGTTGAATTGGTGCACGGTCCGGGCTGTCCCGTGTGTGTCACCCCGGTGGAACTGATTGACAAGGCGATTGCCATCGCCTCTTTTCCGGAGGTGATCCTCTGCTCCTACGGTGACATGCTGCGCGTTCCGGGGTCCGACCGCGATCTGTTCTCCGTGCGGGCGGCGGGCGGCGATGTGCGCGTGGTCTATTCTCCTCTGGACGCCCTGAAGCTGGCCGAGCAAAATGTCAATAAGCAAGTCGTATTCTTTGCGGTCGGCTTCGAAACGACGGCTCCAGCCAATGTGGCCAGTGTAGTTCAGGCGCGGGCCCTGGGTATCAGGAATTATTCGGTGCTGGTTTCCCATTTCTGCGTCCCCCCCGCGATCGAGGCCATCCTCAGTTCACCTGGCAATCGCGTTCAGGCCTTCCTCGCCGCGGGACATGTTTGCGCAGTTATGGGCTATTGGGAGTATCCGCCGCTGGCGTCGCGCTATGGAGTTCCCATCGTCGTAACCGGGTTTGAGCCCGTCGACCTTCTTCAAGGGATCCTGGCCGCGGTAAAGCAGTTGGAGCAAGGGAGGGCCGAGGCGGAAAATGCTTACGGCCGCGTGGTGACCCGGGAAGGGAATCGTCCTGCCCAGGCGGTCATCCGCCAGGTATTCATGCCTTGCGATCGCAAGTGGCGTGGCGTGGGCACGATCCCTCTCAGCGGTTGGCGCCTGCGCCCCGAGTTTTCCGAATTCGATGCGGAACATCGCTTCCCGGTTGGATCGATCCAACCTCACGAATCGCCCCTGTGCATTGCAGGCCAGATTCTGCGCGGTTTGAAAAAACCGGAGCAATGTCCCGCGTTCGGTGTCCAGTGCACACCCGAGAATCCACTGGGGGCGCCCATGGTTTCCTCCGAGGGTGCTTGCGCGGCATACTTTCGCTACCGGCCCAGCGTGAGGTCGGAGGTCCATGCCGAGTCACTTTGACCTCTTGGCGCCTTTCTACGATCGGGTGATGGGCGCCCCAGCCATCGACCGCCTGGCGCAGCTCATGTGTCTCCCGATCGCGGGGAGGGTTTTGGAGGCCGGCGGAGGAACCGGGCGCAAAGCTTCGCTTTTCCAAGGCCAGGCCGGAAAGGTGGTGGTCGGCGATCTTTCGTTCCCCATGCTCCGGGCAGCGCAGCGGCGGAGAGGGCTAGGCCTGGTCCAGTGCCGCACCGAGAGGCTTCCTTTCGCCACGGAGTGTTTCGAAAGGATTCTGCTGGCGGACGCCCTGCATCATTTCCAGAATCAAACCGAGGCGTTGGGCGAGGCCGTACGCGTCCTGCACCCAGGCGGCCGGCTGGTGATCGAGGAACCCGACATCACGAAGTTGTCCGGCAAGGTGATTGCGCTGGCGGAAAGGCTGTTCCGGATGCACAGCCGGTTTCTTTCGGTTGAGGAGATCACGACCTGGATCTCTCGGCAAGGACTTCGGCCCCTGGTTGATCGAGATGATAGAGTCTCGGTACGAATCGCGGTGGACAAATGAGCGAACCTCCAAGCATGGAAGGCGCCTATTGCCCTCTGCCCATAACGCATAGAAGCCAGATTGTCATGGGACATGGAAGCGGTGGCAAGATGACCCATGATCTGATCGCCCAGGCCTTCCTACCAGCGTTCAACAACCCGGCCCTGATGGCTGGAGATGATGGCGCGGTCGTCGATTGTGGAGGGGCGGCGCGTCTCGCAATCAGCACCGATTCACACGTGGTGTGGCCGCTCTTCTTCCCGGGAGGAGACATCGGGCGCCTGGCGGTGTGCGGCACCGTGAATGATGTTTCCATGATGGGGGGCGAACCGCGCTACCTCACGGCCGGATTTGTGCTCGAGGAAGGGCTGAGCCTCGAGTTATTGGGGAAGGTTATCGACTCGATGCGGCTGGCGTCGGTCGAGGCAGGGATTCAGATCGTGGCCGGAGATACCAAAGTTGTTCAGAAGGGCAAGGCGGACGGGCTGTACATCAATACCAGCGGGGTGGGGTTCCTTGCGCCTGGTCGGGAGCTCAGTGGTCGAAATGGGAGGGTTGGGGACGTAATCATCCTTTCGGGGCCCTTGGGCGATCACGGCATCGCCGTTCTTTGCGCTCGTGGCGAGCTGGGCCTGAAATCCGAGGTGAAGAGCGATATCGCGCCCCTTAACCATTTGACGAAAGCCATGCTGGACACAGGCGCCGAGATCCATGTTCTGCGCGATCCGACTCGAGGTGGGCTTGCGACGTCGCTGAACGAAATTGCCGTTCAATCCCAGATCGGCATCCTGATCCGCGAAAGCGCCGTGCCTGTTCGGCCCGCGGTGGCGGCCGCGTGCGAACTGCTGGGGTTTGACCCGCTTTACGTCGCGAATGAGGGCAAGCTGATCGGGCTGGTGGCGGCTAAAGATGCCCAGACCGTACTGGCGGCCATGCGCCAGACGCGCTACGGCGAAGAGTCCGTGGTGATCGGGGAGGTTGTTCGGGAGCCGATTGCCCGCGTCCTGATGGAAACGGAGATTGGTAGCCATCGGATCCTCGATGTCTTGAGCGGGGAAATGCTCCCTCGTATTTGCTAGCCGGGACCTTTGCCGTGTCGGCGGAGGTAGCAGGAGATCAGGGCCCGCAGGGATGCGGGCCCTCGCATTGTGGCTGGCGCGCGGGGAGCATTCGATAGGTTCTTGGGCGAACGGGGAGACCCATCGTCCCGCCCGGTCGATTGACAAGCGGTTGCATAATGGGTAGACTTGAGGCTATTAAGGAAAAACTTAATGGCCACGGCGGGGTTAGAGCGTCTCCAGTCATTTCGGCAGCTAAAGCTGCTCTCGGACCCGCGCCGATTGGCCGTGCTCCGGGTACTGATGTCGGCGCCAGCCTCGCTGACCCAGATAGGGCAGGCGCTGGGAAAGCATCCCGCCTGGGTTCGGCACCACCTCAAGCAATTGGAGGCCGCCGGGCTGGTCGAACTCCTTGAAACGCATTCCAGGGCGGGCACCATGGAAAGGATCTATCGCTCGCGGGCCGGCGGGTTCTGGTTGCAGGAACTCATCCTGCCTGAAGACCCGGAGCGCCCAGCGATCGTGCTGTCCGGCAGCCACGATCTGGCCCTGGAACTGCTCGCGGATCAACTGTCCCCCCGACTGGATCTCCTCACGATGACGGTCGGCAGCCTGGATGGGCTCGTGGGGCTGCGGGAAAACCTGTGCCACCTGTGCGGGTGCCATCTACTGGACACAGACGGAGAATACAACCTTCCTTTCGTCCGCCGGATTTTCCCGGACCGGGAAATGGTGGTCATGACTCTGGCCAATCGCCTTCAGGGTTTGATGACGGCTCCTGGGAACCCGAAAGGAATTCGTTCCCTCTTCGACCTGGCGCGGGAAGATGTCACCTTCGTGAACCGAAATCCAGGTTCCGGGACCCGCCTGTGGCTTGACCGGCAAATACAAGGTCTAGGGATCGCGGCGAATGCCATTCGAGGCTATGGCCGTCCCGTTCGCACGCACACGGAAAGTGCCCTGGCCGTCCAGCGAGGCGAGGCGGACGCGGCCCTGGGCCTCCAGGCTGCCGCCCGGGGCCATGGACTTGAGTTTCTGCCCCTCTTCCAGGAAAGATTTGACCTGGTATTCCCGAGAGAACGGAGTGAACTCCTGAGCCCAGTGCTTGAAGCTTTGCAGACCCAACAATTCCGCCGCAGTATGGAAGCTTTGAGCGGCTATGAAACCGCGCGCACCGGCGAACGCATCCCACTCTAAGGAGTACTTCGATGAAACATTTTGCTTCCTCGACTCTCGGTATGGCTGTGCTGCTCTCGGCCTCGCTGGTCCTCTCCGCCTGCAGCTCCAAGCCCAGCAACCCGAGCCTCATCCTGGCCACCACGACCAGCACGCAGGACTCGGGTTTGTTGGACGTGCTGATCCCGGCCTTCGAGCAGCAGACCGGCTATCAGGTGAAGGTGGTGGCGGTGGGGAGTGGTCAGGCTCTCACCATGGGGCAGCAAGGCAATGCGGACGTCCTGCTCGTGCACTCGCCGGATGCCGAAAAGACCTATATGGCTGGAGGCTACGGCTCGGAGCGCCTTCTGGTTGCGCACAATGACTTCATCCTGGTGGGCCCGTCCAGCGATCCGGCCGGGGTGCGAAACCTGGGGATCCTCGATGCTTTCAAGAAGATCGCGGCGGCAGGAGCGCCCTTCATCTCGCGCGGCGATGCCTCGGGGACGAATGCGAAGGAACTCAGCTTGTGTAAGCAAGCCTTGATCGATCCCAGCCACCAGTCCTGGTACATCCAGACCGGGCAGGGGATGGGCGCGACCCTCACCATCACCTCCCAAAAGGCCGCCTACACGTTGTCCGACCGTGCCACGTACCTCGCGAACAAATCCAGCTTCCAACTGGACATTCTGGTCCAGGGTGGGAATTCACTTCTCAACGTCTATCACGTGATCGTGGTCAGTCCCCAGAAATGGCCCAAGGTGAACAACCAGGGTGCCATTGCCTTTGCTAATTACGTTACCTCCAAGAAGGGACAGGATTTGATTGGCAGCTTTGGCGTGGACAAATATGGCCAACAGCTGTTCGTGCCGGACGCCGGAAAAACCGACGCGGATTTGGGTTTGAAGTAATTCCTCGGGGGCGGCCCGCTGAGCCGCCTCTTGCATCATGAACCTCACTGGGGTCCTCGAGATTGCGCGGCTCTCCCTGGAAGTCTCCGGGCTGGCAACCGCCATCAGCCTGGGCCTCGGTCTCCCCTTGGGCACCTTGCTCGGGCTGGGCCGATTCCACGGGCGCAGCCTCCTCTTGAGTCTGGTGAACACGGGAATGGGCGTGCCTCCGGTGGTGGTAGGCTTGATCGTCGCCATGCTCCTATGGCGCTCCGGCCCGCTCGGGTCTCTGGATCTGATCTACACGCCGGGTGCCATTGTGATCGCTCAGACGGCAATTGCAACCCCCGTCGTGATTGGCTTGACCTCCGCTGCGCTTCAGGCGCTGGACCCTCGCTTGAAACTGCAATTGCTAGGCCTGGGAGCTTCCCGGCTGCAGATGGTGGCGGCCCTGTGGCGGGAGGCTCGCCTGCCGCTGCTGGCCGCGCTGATGGCGGGGTTTGGGTCCGTCATCTCGGAAGTGGGGGCCTCCATGATGGTCGGGGGAAACATACTCCACCACACGCGCGTTTTGACCACTGCCATCGTCCTGGAAACGGACATGGGCCAATTTGGGACCGCCATCGGTCTGGGGATCCTGCTGCTGGTCATCACATTTCTCGTGAACTACGCCCTCACCGCGGTCCAGCAAAGGGGAAAGCGGTGAGCGCGATCGTGGGAATCCGCGATCTTCTCGTGCGGCGCGACGGAAAGGTCGTCTTGCAGATTGAGGCTCTCACGGTCGAGCGCGGTCAGGTAACCGCATTGGTCGGGCCAAATGCGGCTGGAAAAACCACACTGCTGTTGGTGCTGGCGCGCCTGCTCAAGCCGGAACGGGGGGACATCTGGTTTGACGGAAAGCCGGTGGGCAGCCAGGGCGAAGTCGCCTACCGGCGCCGCATCGGTCTGGTCATGCAGGATGCCCTCTTGCTGGATCGGTCGGTGTTTGACAACGTTTCTTTGGGCTTGCGGTTCCGCCACCTCCCGAAGCACGAGATCCATCGGCGTGTGGACGAGTGGCTGAGCCGGCTGCGAATTGAGCATCTGCGCGAACGTCCCGCCCTGAAGCTTTCAGGCGGCGAGGCCCAGCGGGTGGCACTGGCGCGAGCCTTCGTCCTGGAACCGGAACTGCTCCTGTTGGATGAGCCATTCCGCTCCCTGGATGAAGCGACCCGCCGAGACCTGCTGAAGGACTTGAAGGATCTGCTCCCTCAGGGTCCCACCTCGACGATTTTCAGCAGCCATACCGCGGAGGATCTTCACGAGCTGGCGCAAGCGGAGATCGTTCTCAGGGGTGGCAGACTCGGCTTCTAGCGTGCAGTCATGGATCGGCCTGGCACGAGAGAGAACGATTAAATACCCGAACTCGATACTCGCCCCTTCGGACTCCATGCCACTAGCCTGAACAATCAAGCCAAGTCCACCGATTCCTCCTTCGCTCCTTGCGGTGAACGCTGATCGAATGAGTCGGTGGCTCAAATTGGGCGAAGTCCGCTGATCGTTCAAACCGGAGGTATCTCCATTTAGACTTCACTTCTGGGAAAAGAACCTGAAGCTGGCGATTCCTCCCAAGGCTCCGTGATCGTGCTGGACTTGGAGCCCCTTTCCCCGAAAAAAAAAAAAAAACGGAAGCGCACTGTTTGTCTTTAGCTCCCTCCGGCTTGGCCAAACCACAGGTTCCCACGGCTCGTGCCCAGACTCCATCCGAAGCGGCAGTCCTGGGAGAGGAGGATGCTATACTCGCTGGGTGAGCATCCAGGCACCTCTATTTCGTTTCATAATCCGTATCGGGTCGAGCGGTGAGGTATCGAAGCGGACCCTGGCGAAGCGACGGCAGTCTGCGTCTTTCGGAGCGGGTCTGATTCGACCTCTGCGGGGAACGGTCATCAAGCCCGAATCGGCCGGCAAAGTTCCCGCCCGATGGATCACCTCTCCGCAAGCGGGATCTGAGCGCGTGCTATTGTATTTTCACGGTGGCGGTTGGGTCTACGGTTGGACGCGATTTCACGATCTTTTTGTCGCTCAGCTCACGCGGGCCACCAAGGCACGGGCCATGGCTGTAGATTATCGGTTGGCCCCTGAGCATCCGTACCCCGCGGCCCTGGAGGACTGCGTAGGGGCCTACCGTTCATTGATCGATAGCGGTGTGCCACCCAGGAGAATTGTCCTGATCGGAGATTCGGCGGGCGGCAACCTGACCCTCGTCACGCTCCTTGCCCTCAAAGGCAGCGGCCTTCCGCTCCCCGCCGCCGGGATTTGCCTGTCCCCCGTGACCGATCTCGCCGCAAAGCGGGATGCGTCCGCACGGAATGTCCGCAAGGACGTCGTCCTTAATCTTCCCTCAATGAGTTTCTTCCATGAGTCATACTTGGCCGGGCAGGATCCTCACGACCCGCTCATTTCCCCCTTATACGCAGACCTGATCGGTCTTCCCCCGCTTCTGATCCAGGTGGGCGGGGACGAAATCCTGCTGGAGGACGCCGAGAAGCTTGCCGCCAAGGCTGTTCAAGCGGGGGTGGACGCAACTTTGCGCGTGTACCCAGGCATGTGGCATGTCTGGCAGTACTTCGCCCCCTTCTTGCCGGAGGCCGAGAAGGCTGTTGAGGAAATCGGACAGTTTGTTCAATCGCACACCTAAGAGGGGCGGAAAGCTCATCTCCGTTCCTGCGAAAGTCGTAGGAGGATTGGGTCGCGATCAGCTGCACTCGCTCGCGTTCAACCTATTGCCCTAGGAGAGTAAAGCCATGCCCCGGATTCTTGCCAATGCCATCCAACTGTACTACGAGGAGAACGGCGCCGGTCAACCCCTAGTGTTCATCCACGGACTGGGATCCAGCACGCGAGACTGGGAGTTTCAGGTTCCAGAGTTTTCGGGTGCCCATCGAGTAGTCACCTTTGACCTTCGCGGCCACGGGCGATCCGACAAGCCCGCGGGGCCCTATGGCATGCGTATGTTTTCCGCCGACACATCCGGCCTCATGAAAGCATTGGGCCTAAAATCCGCATCGGTAGTGGGGATATCGCTGGGCGGGGGTATCGCGCTTCAACTCGCCCTTGACGCACCCGAGATGGTCAAAAACGTGGTAGTCGTCAACAGCGGGCCGGCGATGGTGGGGCCCTCCGCCGATGCCAAGAAGGAAATCGAGACCCGGATCGGGATCGTGCGGCAGAAGGGCATGCGTGCCATGGGCGAGGCGCTCAGCGGGCAACTGTTTCCCAAAGCGGAACAAGAGCCCCTGCGCAAGACTTTTGTCGAACGCTGGGCCGAGAACGATCCGCAGGCGTACATCGAGACTCTGCTGGCCATGGCAAATTGGAATGTGACGAACCGGCTGGGTTCGATCCAATGCCCGGCGCTTGTCATTTCCGCAGACCAAGATTATTCGCCGGTGGCTGCGAAGGAAGCCTATGTCAAGTTGATGCCAGATGCCGAGCTGGTCGTGATCACGGATGCTCATCATGCCACCCCCCTCGACCAGCCGAAGAAGTTTAACGCAGCGTTAGCAGCATTCCTGGCAAAACATCCTTGATAAAGTCCGCAATCCAGTCATCCAAGAGCCGCGAAAGAGGACCCGCGATCTCCATGGGTTGATGCCTAACCGCTGGCCAGAGCCGACTTGGTTTCTTGCACTCCAGGATGGCCGATAGCAGGAGGATCGCTGCGGACTTCACAGCAGACACAGGTGCGCTGGCCGTCTGCGCCAACCAATTCCGAATCCGCGAAGGGGACTGGCCTGCCCAGATCGGCTGTCATGGCCAGCGTAACGACACGACGGTCAGAGGAACAAGGGTAAGGAGAGCCGTCCGCGCGGGAAAACCCCGAGAATCCGATAGTTTTCGCCGGTGCTCAGCATCCGTTCCCTCTCCGCGCAATGCGGCTGGGATCGCAGGCGGGCAGTCCGCAGCCAGATCCTGGGCGGATGCCGAAAACGGGCCAGGTTACCCGTGGACAACAAGGCCAGGCAGGAGACATCCCCGAGTTCGCTGAAATCCTCTCAAAGACACCTGGTCGACACGGGGGATTGCGCTCCGCGTCTCGGGGCTTGCGTGCCTCGGATTTGCAGCTGGAACCAACTGCACGCGATCCCATGGCCCTCGGCTCTGAAACCTCCAGCACCATCCCAAATACGGCAGGGAGGAGATCAAGCTCCCCGCGACCGATCCGGTCTATTGACAGACCGGCGAGAACCGCGTTCCCACTGGCAGGTCAAGGATACGGACCCGCGCGAGGAATGATCTCCAGGCCTTGAAGTGCAACAATCTCGGAAAAGGCCCGCGCGGGGTACCTTATGGAGAGGCGCCCAGGCCCGAGAGGCGGCCTATTCGGCTTAGCAACGGCCCCTTCCAGAGTACAATCGGCTTGCGAACGAGGGATTTCTACTTTGCAAGAGGCGAAGGAATGCCTTGGACTCGGCGCGGCCCAGCCGCGGCGCTCCACCAGGTTCTTCCTGGCATGGCTGTTTCCTTTCCCAGCCCAGGCTTTGCGCTCAGAGGGAGCAGGTGACAAGGCAATGTCGGGCGGGTGCTCGATGAGGCGCACCATGACCCCTTTTCAATCGCCTCAACGCGATCCCAGACAGGAACAGGAGAGGAGCTCGAGGTACAGTGAATGGCCAGAGCCACTGACAGCACGCGGATCGTGATCATCAAGAATGGACCCTATCTGGTCAAGGGCGGGGTGCCGCTGGTGCGCAAAACCCAGGTGGTTTCCGAATATGGCGAACCCTTGACATGGAAGAAGGAAGATAGGATTGAGACGCCCCTGGGCGAATACGCCCTCTGCCGTTGTGGGCGGTCCGGTCACAGGCCATTTTGTGATGGAACCCACATCCAGATCGACTTTGATGGGACCGAGTCCGCTGACACGCGAATCACTGCCGAGCGCCAGGCCGTTCTCCAGAATGACCCGCGGTTGGTGGTGAAGAAGGATCCGACCCTATGTATGGACTCGGGCTTCTGTGAAATGCGCAAGGCAACTCTGGCGCAATGCCTGGCAGATTGCGACGACACGCAGACCCGTTCATTGGCCATGTCCATGATCGAACGCTGCCCGTCCGGCGCGCTGACTTACCATGTTGAGGCAGGCGAAGCGGACATCGAGCCCGACCTGCCTCAAGAGGTTGCCGACACGACCGAGATCACCTCCTCTGGAGCCATCGCGGGTCCGCTTTGGGTGGCGGGGGGGATTCCGGTTGAGCGGTCCGATGCTCAACCGTTTGAGACGCGCAACCGGGTAACCCTGTGCAATTGCGGCCATTCCTCCAACAGGCCTCTTTGCGATGGTACCCACAGGCGTGAAGTAGAAGCTCTGGCCAGGCAGCGACTGGTAGGAACCAAGAAGCCGGAGTTCTCGAGGGAGCAGACGCCATAAGCAAAGGCAGTCCGGCAGAGGCTTGGCATTTCAACTAAGCCAGTCCTCAAGAATTGCAGATTGCCGAGTTCCAGGCGCATGGTCATTCTCCCATCGCGAGGTTGGTCCGAACCCTTTGATCTGGACAAGAACAAGCTACGCCACCCCGTGAATGGGCGCCCCCCGCTGGAAACGTCCTCACCGTTCTCGTCTTCCGCGCAGTCGTGAGAAACAAAAACCGCCCGATAGGGCGGATTCGAGTGGCGAGGGTGGGGATTGAACCCACAACCAAGGGCTTATGAGTCCCCTGCTCTGCCGTTGAGCTACCTCGCCTCAGGAGACGAGCCCATTCTATCTTGTGGGGCTGGCAGGGTCAAGAAGCCTGAAGTGCGACCAGCCGAGAACGGCGGTCGACAATCGTCTCCATTCGAGGCAAAAACCAACGACATCGGGCATGGCGATGGGGTGGCTGGGGCTCCCTTCCAGCCCGGTGCCGGTCAGAGTCCACCATGGCCGCAACCCACGTCAAGCGAGGTCTTTGCTGTTGCCCATCACGCGGCGCAAGAAATCGCGCACCACGTGGCTGGGGATGGCCACGCCTACGTCCGGACCGGTGATCATTACGTTCAAGCCAACGAGATTCCCGCCAGCGTCAATCAGCGGGCCTCCCGAATACCCGGGTCGCATGCGAATGGCAGCCACCAAGTACTCATGTTCCTTCCGCCCTCCCTCGGGGAAACCGTTTTCCAAGCCGATCAACGAGCCGCAGGTTACGGCTGTCCGGCCTCCCCAAGGATGGCCCAAGGCGATGACCCAATCCCCCGCTCGAAGCGACCGCGAATCACCGAGCGGGAGGGGGACGAGGGTTGCATGGCCATCGGTCCTTAGCAGTGCAAGATCCTCTTTCTCGTCCTGGGTCACGACGCTGGCCTCTATTGCCTCCTCGCCCTCGCTTCCGATTTGGACCTTGGTCGAGCCCGACACAACGTGAGCGTTGGTCAGAAGCCAACCCTGAGGCGAGATCGCCACCGCGGTGCCCAGCCCGCGCTTCCCGTTCTGGACCCAGCGCAAACTCTGCCGGGCAGCCCGGACCACATCTGCGAATTCAACGTTAAGCTCCCGAAGCACAGCCATTCTCTCCGATCGAGACAGGGAAAGACCTATTTTCTCTCCCCGATGGTGACCTCGAGCTCCCGCTCCTGTCCGCCTCGGATCAAGCGGGCTCGGACTCTCTGGCCGACGGTCTCCGGGCCAAGGGCGGCCATTAGGTCGTCCAAGTGACGCACCCGCAGGCTGCCTACTTCCACGAGCGTATCTCCCAGCATGAGCCCCGCCTGATCCGCGGGCCCCCCAGGCTCGACCGAGATCAAGAGCAGGCCAATGTCTTGGCCAAGCTTCTCGGCCATGGGCCGGGGCAGGTGAGCCGGCTGGGCGGTCAGCCCCAGGAAGCCTCTCCGAACCCGGCCGTGCTGAAGCAGCATCTCCATGATCTGCTTGATCGTGTCGGCAGGGATGGTGAGGCTTGCGCCGCGCATAATTCCCGAAGTGTTCATGCCCACGAGGTTACCCTCTGCGTCCACCAAAGCCCCACCCGAGAATCCCGGGTACATGACAACATCGGTTTGCAGGTAGGCGCTCAGGCGGCCTCCGGCCGGCGTCCTCCAGCTCTCTTCCAGTGAGCTTACAACTCCGAGCGTGGCAAACACGGACTTGCCCGGCCGCCCGACGGCAAGGACAAGGTGGCCGACGCGCAAGCTGGACATGGCCGCCCATGTTCCCGCAGCAACAGCCCCGCCCTCCAGCCGAAGTGCAGCCAGGTCAATCGCCGGATCCCGTCCAATCAATTTCGCGCCAACCACCTTTCCGTCGGCCAGACCAACCTGAATATCCTCCTCTCGCTCAAGCACGTGGTGGGCGGTGACAACCACTCCATCGTTGGAGAAGACGATTCCACTCGCTGACAGTCGCGGGCGCCCGTCCACGCGTACAATGCTGGGCGAAGCTCGTGCGACGAGCCCGGCCAGTTCATCGGAGAAGCCCCTGAGATTCATTGCCATGTTCCGCCTCCCATCCATCGGACTCCAATTCCATCTGACGTCGAGCATACGCCTCGGATCGGGTCGAGGACATCCTCCACCCGATCAGTTGAGCCCTAGACTTTCAGTTAGGTCAGATGGGGATCAGCCCGGATCGAGCGGCAACGATTACTGCTTCTGTGCGGCTCTGGGCTCCGAGTTTGCGCAGGATCGCATTTACGTGGAACTTCACCGTGTGCTCGCTGATCGAGAGCTGGCTGGCGATGGCCTTGTTGGAAAGACCCTCGGCCATGAGCAGGAGAACCTCTCGTTCACGCGGGGAGAGGGGATCGAGAGAAGAGGATCCGTCCGGTACGACGCGGGAAGCTATCTGGTCGGCCAACCCGGGATCCAGGACTAGGTTGCCGTTGGCAGCGGCCACGAGTGCCGAGGTCACAGCGTGAGGGCTGATGTCCCGAAGCAGGTGTCCGCGAGCGCCAGCCTCCCAGCTGGCAGCGAAGTTCTCCGGCCCGGAAAGGAGGGCAACGACCGGGGCTACCTCTTGCAACGTGGTGATAAGTTCCTGCGAGTCGGAAGTCTCGGGACCCATCTCGAGCAGAATGACATCGGGATGAAACAGGGCGGCTTGATCGGCCGGATTGTCTCCAGGCGGTAGTTGGGCCACGACCTCGATTCCAGGAGCCCCTCCCAGAAGCGCAGCCAAGGCGGCTCGCGAAAGCGTGTCCTTGCTCAGAATGAGTACGCGCAGATCCGGCATGGTCCTCTCAGCTCAAGGATCTGATTCTCTCACAGGTCGGCGGGGGGCCGAGGCACGTCGCCTGAGTGGCCGGGTAGCGTCGGAGACTGCCGGGCCGCACCCGTTGCCAGGGCGAGGGGAATGAAACGACCCCGCCCGTCGCGGATCAGCGCAGCCGGCGGGGTCTACACGCGAGTCGCTTAGCGGCAGAGCCCGATGGGGATTCTCCTTCAGACGTGTTTCTTCAGCCAGGTTTCAACGTCCGCGAACACCTTCTCATGCTCAATGTCATTGTGCGGCTCGTGGTAGCCCTGGTCATAAATGTGCAGCTCTTTGTCGGCAATGGGCAGGGCATCGAAAAAGACCTGGCTGCCGTGGGAGGAAACGATCCGATCCCCGCCGCCGTGCAGGATGATGACCGGCACGCGCCAATCCTGCAGGTGAGCCTTGATCCACTCGATGGTGTTCAGGAATTCCGTGCCCCAACGAGGGGACGACTTCGCGTGGACCCAGGGGTCCTCCTGGTAGGCCTTGACCACCGCCGGATCGCGTGAGATAGCCTCAACCTCCAGGCCCGTGGTCAGGCCAAACGTTGGCCAGAGGCGCGAGAGCACCTTGGCAACCGCGATCAGGGCGGGGCTAGCCACCGGTTCGAGCGCCGAGCCACTGATCACGACCCCCCGCAAGCCCTCCGGATAGTGCAGGGCGTAGTCCATGGAGATCAGTGAGCCCATACTGTGTCCCCACTGGAACAGGCTTGCCTTGGGCTCTCGCCCTCTGACCAATTCCATAAATGCATGCGTATCCTCTCGGTACTCGGCCCAGGAATTGATATGCCCGCGCTGGCCTGGCGATCGGCCGTGTCCGCGCAAATCGAAGGCATAGACCGCATGACCACGCGGCACGAAGTAACTGACCACGTTTCCGTAGCGGTCGCTGTGCTCCCCAACGCCATGCACGATGCACAGGGCGGCCCGCAAGGGCCCGTCTGGGAGCCAGCC
>Ga0187878_1002482_pt1 | contig 16310 bp, 8 predicted proteins | sample June2016WEW_17_1_FD_132979 | JGI IMG/M metagenome (GOLD analysis project Ga0187878, IMG submission 132979) | Peatland microbial communities from SPRUCE experiment site at the Marcell Experimental Forest, Minnesota, USA - June2016WEW_17_150 | ecosystem: Environmental > Terrestrial > Soil >...
CAGCACTAACACGAAAACTTGATCCGGCAACCGGGTTTGATAGGGCGACCGCGCTTTGTGACGCTGGCGAGAAGGGCCACAGGCGGGCCTTGCTCAAGACGCCGGGGGTTTTGCAATCAGCTCCTAGATAAAGAATTCTTAATGAGGCCATTGAGAGAAGCCTTGAGAAGCAATCTGGGGACGCGAAAGCCACACCTCAAGTTGGTCTTTCTTATGTGAAAGCAATTAACGTTCCCAATCTCAATAATTTGTAAGCGCCGATCAGTTAACTCATTAAGTAAGAATAACTTATCAATGCACATCGCTTTTAATACCTGATTATGAATACCCCGCATTTGCCCCTGCAGTCCGCAAAACTGTAAGGAATTCCGGCGTTACTAAATGAAGTTGGCTTTCGGAGTTGCCGCAATTATAAGAATTAGCGTCAATTAACAAAACCCTCATTCTGGCGGATACTGTAAGTTTTTCCGACACTTACCTGTTTCAGATCCGCACTTCCCGAGAGATCAGGGATGGCGGCAGTACCAGCATCGGTAACAGAGGCCCTCGGGTAGGCGCTATCACGCCGACACTCCCGGCAAAGCGGTTTTTGCGGCCCACTAGAAGGTGCCACCAAGAAGGCAGAGGTGTGTCGAAATCTGCATCCTGCAGCTTCATTTTGGATTATGATCGGCTCAGGGTTCCCCAGAGCCTGCGGAAGTCCTGCGGAAGTTGACATAAGGCCCCATATTGGAAGCTGAGTCGGCCCTCACCGCGGGACTCCAAGCCCAAGAATAGCAGCTTATTTTGGCTATCCATTCGATCTGTGTGCATCTGCCGTCATCTGCTAAGATTCTAAGTATGCGTATGAGAATGCATCGGATGGTGGGAGCTGCAACTTGGTCTTTGGGGCTTTTAGGGACGGTGGCGCTAGCTCTGCAGGTTGCTGAACGGACCGATGCCTGGCCCATGTTCCGCGGATCATCTGCCCTATGGGGAATTTCTCAAACGCAGTTGCCGAAATCGCTCAAGTTGCGTTGGAGCTTCCAGACGAAAGATTCGATCGAATCCTCGGCGGCGGTCGTTGACGGCACGGTGTATGTGGGATCGATGGATGGTTCCCTATGGGCCATCGATCTCGTGACGGGCAAAATGCGCTGGCACTACGCGACGGCAGGGCCCGTCGAGGAGTCATCCCCTTGTGTCCACGGCGGAGCAGTGTATGTCGGCGATGAGAGGGGCGTCCTGCATGCAGTGGATGCCGCAACCGGAAAAGGACGCTGGACTTTCAAGGCCGAGGACGAGATCAAATCCTCACCGAACTGCGTTGGCGACCGGATCTACTTCGGTTCCTACGATCAGAATCTCTATTGTCTCTCAGCCGCCACCGGGACGCTGGTCTGGAAGTATAGGACTGAGGGCCCCGTGCACTGTACACCCGCAATTGACAAGGGAAGAGTCTACATTTCCGGATGTGATGAGAACCTCCGTGTCATCGAGGCGGCCACTGGAAAACAGTTGTTTGCTTTGCCGCTCGGCGCCTATACGGGAGCATCCGCAGCCGTGCGGGACGAGCAGGCCTATGTCGGGACATTCGGAAATGAAGTGCTCGGCATCGACCTCAAGCAGCGTATCGCGCTGTGGACCTACAAGCACCGGGATCGCGAATTCCCGTTCTATTCATCGGCCGCCGTGACCGGGGATCGCGTGGTTCTGGGGGGGCGGGACAAGATGGTACACTGTCTGAAAAGATCCAGCGGCAAGGAAATCTGGACATTTTCGACGCAGGCCCGGGTGGAGTCGTCGCCGCTGATCGACGGAAATCGCGTATTTGTCGGCTCCAATGATGGGGTTCTGTACGAGTTGGATCTGGCTACCGGCAAAAAAACCTGGGAATTTACCGCCGGGGCGCCGTTATCCGCTTCGCCGGCCGCGGCGCAGGGCGCGCTTGTCATCGGGTCCCAGGATGGCATACTTTACTGCTTCGGCGATTAATGCTGGATTATGAGGATAGCCTACATCACCGCGGGCGCGGGCAACATGTACTGCGGCAGCTGCCTGCGCGACAACACGCTCGCGGCAGCCATGATGAAAGCCGGGCACGAGGTCCTGCTGATTCCTGCCTACACCCCGACTCGCACCGACGAGAGCAACGTCAGCCTCAACCGGGTGTTTCTGGGAGGCATCAATGTCTATCTTCAACAGCATTGCGCGCTGTTCCGCAAGACTCCGTGGATCCTGGACCGGCTCCTGGACCTCCCAGCTCTACTCCGGCTCACAACCCGATGGGGCATAAGTGTGGAGCCTTCGCGCCTTGGTGAATTAACCGTGTCGATGCTCCAGGGCGCGAACGGTCATCAGCGCAAGGAGATTTTGAAACTTGTCCGGTTTCTCGCAGAGGATGCTTGTCCTGAGATTGTCAACATTCCGAATTCCCTCCTGATCTCACTGGCACCCGCAATAAAAGATCGCATGAAGGTGCCGATTTGCTGCACGCTGCAAGGGGAGGACCTTTTCCTCGAGGGTCTTGGAGAGCCTCATCGCAGCACATCGCTTCGCCTGATCCGGGAACACTCGCAACACGTGGATGCCTTCGTGGCTGTAAGTGAGTTCGGTGCTCAACAAATGGTCGATTATCTCGGGATCGAACGAAGCCGAATCCATGTGGCGCCTTTGGGAATCAATTTTGATGGTCACAGAATGAAGAGCGACGGAGATCCCGCGCCTTTCACAGTCGGCTACCTGGCTCGGATAGCGCCTGAGAAAGGGTTGCATGTCCTATGCGAAGCCTATCACCGCTTGAGATCGCGAAAAGAGCTTCCTGGCAGTCGATTATGGGCGGCAGGCTACCTGGCACCGGAACAAAGATCCTATATCGCCGACATTCAGCAGAAGATGGATTCCTGGGGATTGGCCGGGGAGTTCCATTATCATGGCGAGCTGGACAGGCGCGAGAAGCTCGCCTACCTGCAAGATCTGAGTGTGTTTTCGGTGCCGGGTCCTTACGCTGACCCGAAAGGGATGTTTCTGCTGGAAGCCATGGCCAGTGGCATTCCCGTCGTGCAGCCGCGGTGCGGAGCTTTTACCGAGATCGTGGAGATAACGGGAGGAGGCATCCTGGTGGATCGGGACAACATCGACGATCTGGCGGAGGGTATCCTGGCGCTCTGGAAAGACCCGGGGAAGAGAAGGGAACTGGGTTCCAAGGGATACGAGTGCGTTCGGAAATATTACAGCTCGGCACGCATGGGGGAAAAGGTATTGGAGGTCTATCAATCCCTTTTGACAAAAGGGAGTTAGATCGGGCCGGCTTTCACAGCAACTCATGGAGTCCTAGAGGTGAAGTGACTGGAAGGCTACCTCTAAGACTCAAAGGCTCTAAGACTCGAAAAAAGACCGATACTCTGGAGAGATAAGGTGCTCGAAGTTCGAAACCTGTCGAAGGAATACGCAACGCCCGCAGGGCAGCTCCGCGTATTGTCGGAAGTCAACCTCTCACTGAGCGCAGGAGACTCCGCCTCAATCGTGGGTCCCTCGGGTAGTGGCAAGAGCACACTTCTCTACATCCTGGGCGCACTCGAACCGCCGACATCGGGGATGGTGCTGTTGGGCGGAAGCAATCCATTCAACCTGGATGACAAGAGCCTTGCGGTTTTCCGAAACGAACAAGTCGGGTTTGTGTTTCAGGACCACCACCTGCTGCCGCAGTGCAACGTGCTGGAAAATGTGCTGATCCCGACGCTGGTTGCACAGGATCCGGAAAGCCAAATGCGGCGCCGGGCCCTGGACCTGCTCGATTCTGTCGGCCTCAGCGCGAGGAGTCAGCACCGGCCGCACGAGCTGTCCGGTGGCGAGAAGCAGCGCGTTGCCCTGGCGCGAGCCCTCGTGCGAAGACCTCAGCTTGTCCTGTGTGACGAGCCGACGGGGAACCTGGACCACCTTTCCACGGAAGCGGTAGCCACCCTGCTTCTGGAGCTGCACAGGAGTCAGCAGACCATTCTGATCGTCGTCACCCACAACCTGGACCTCGCTCAGAAGTTCAGTCTGAAATACAGGCTCAGCGACGCTCACCTTCACATGATTTGAGGAAAAAACGTTAATAGTGTGAAACGACGCTTACTCCAGTCCGGATTCTTGATTTGGGAGCGGTATCCCATGCACCGGGGGGGCATCCAAGTGCATGAAAATGACAGTTGGCGCGGAGGACGTCCTCTTGGGCTTCGTGATCGTGATCGTGATCGTGATCGGTAGTCCCAGGTTACAAAGCCGATCACGACCACGATCACGATCACGATCACGATGTTGGCGAGGGTATCTATTTTTGGAACAGTCTCTTATGCGCTTGGGGCGCACGCTACGAGGCATGAAACGGTCATGCTCTCTATGGGTGCCGATCATCGGTATCGGTATCGGGATCGCAGTCGTAATCGCAGTCGCTGTCGGCTTTTGCGGTCCAGCAGGCTAGCAAGACCGATTGCGACTGCGACTGCGATAGCGATTCCGATTCCGATCCCGACGTTTTGTTTTTTGTTTTCGGAATAAAAATGAGGTTGAGAAGGCTCATTCTCCGCAATCTGCTGCACTACTGGCGCACAAACGCCGCCGTCATTGCCGGCGTTGCGATTGCGGTCTCTGTCCTGTCTGGGGCACTCCTCGTCGGCCAGTCTGTCCGGGACAGCTTGCGCAATCTCCTCGTTCAAAGGCTCGGCGCCACCGAGTACGTGGTTTCGGCCGACCGCTTCTTCCGTGAGGATCTGGCCGGCGCGCTCAACTCCGTTGGCACCGGGGAAACCTGCGCGATCATCTATCTCCAGGGAGTGGTGATTCACGAACGGACCGGGGCGCGAGCGTACCACGTCAACGTCTACGGAGTCGACGGAGGATTCTGGAAGTTCCAGGGCGCCGCGGATCAGAAAGCGGAAGGCCGCACGGCACTCGTCGGCGATGCTCTGGCGCAAAGGCTTGGCGTGCGGCCGGGCGACGGGCTGCTGCTGAGGATCGAAACACAGCACGGGATTCCGAGGGAGTCTCTTTACGGGCGCCGCGAAAATGTTGGCAGGACCGTTCGGCTGACCTGCGGTGAAATCCTGCCAGCCGGAAGGCTGGGAGAATTCGCACTGCAGCCCAGCCAGGGAAATGTCTATTCTATTTTCGTGCCTCTCCAGCGACTGCAGAGGGATCTGGCAGAGCCCGCGCAAGCTAACGCGATTCTTCTGGCGCCCAAGTCGCATGATGTCGACGTCCAGAAGATCCGCAATGCGCTCAGGGGGAGTTTCACTCTGCAGGATGTGGGCGTAAAGCTCAGGCCACTGCCTTCGCTAACCGGAATTGCGGTCGAGAGCACTCGCATTGTGCTCGAGGAGTCGATAGCCAAGGCAGCATTCGGAGCCGCGGCGGACGCAGGCATGAAGTCCTCCGGTGTTTTCACCTACCTCGCCAATTCCATTCGCGGTGGCGGGCACGAGATTCCCTATTCGGTCATCACCGCGGCCGACCTCCGGCAAGGCGCCATGAATTCCATCCGCGGGGTTGCGGGTGCTCCCGTTCAACCTGCACCTTTCGATGCAGATGATTCCATTTGGCTCAACGAGTGGGCTTGGAGAGATCTCGGAATCTCTACCGGCGAAACCGTGGAGGTCGACTATTACCATTGGCAGGAAGAGGGACGCCTGGAGACAAGAACGGCGCGCTTCCGTTTGGCTGGCATCGTCTCCATCGGCGGCGATGTCAACGCCGCGCTTGCGCCCGATTTTCCGGGCATCACCGAAGCCAGAAGCATAAGCGCGTGGGATCCTCCGTTTCCACTGGATCTCCGCCGCATCCGCCCGAAGGACGAGGAGTACTGGAAACGCTACCAAGCCACGCCAAAGGCCTTCATTACGCTGGCCAGGGGACAGGCGCTTTGGCAGAACCGTTTCGGGGGACTTTCCTCCGTGCGCATCGCGTTTCCAGTGGATGCGGACTTCAGGGCGGCACAGGAAAAACTGGCGGAGGGACTCCGCAATCGCCTTGATCCGGAAGCGGCCGGATTCGCCATTAATGCCGTGAAAGAGCGCGGGTTGGATGCCTCACAGGGATCAACCGATTTCGGAGAGTATTTTATTTATTTCAGCTTCTTCCTGATTGCGGCCGCTCTTCTCCTCGGAGCTTTGTTTTTCAGGTTGGGGATCGAGCAGCGGGTGCGTGAGATCGGAACCCTCCAGGCAATAGGCTTTCCCATGAACACCATCCGGCGCATCTTTTTTCTGGAAGGCGCGATCCTTTCGACTGGCGGCAGCCTTCTCGGTTTGCTCGGCGCCATCGGCTACGGCGGCCTTCTGGTCTTTGGCCTGCGTACCTGGTGGATGGGAGCCGTAGGCACGCGCCGCTTGTACCTGCACATTTCCTGGGCGGATCTTGGATTGGGGGCGGCCGCCGGAATATTCATTGCTCTTGGAATCACTGCCTGGACGCTGCGTGGCCTGCGCCGCAATTCACCGCGCGCGCTGCTGGCGGGCGTCCTAGAGTCGAGTTCGGTGCGGAGCCATCGCGGGCACCTCCTCGGGATTGTCTCTCTTATTGCCTTCCTGGCGGCTGGGATCATGCTCCTTGGCTCGGCCTTCCGAAAAATCCCGGATGTGGAAGCGTTTTTTGGAGCAGGCGTTTTGTTGCTGGTCTCGATGCTGAGCTTAGCCGCTCTCTTCTTGCGTTGCAGGTATCCGAGCCCGATCTCAGGACACGGATGGCGCGCCTTCTTTCGTCTCGGCACCAGGAATGCCATGCACAGGCCGGGACGCAGTCTGCTCTGCATCGCCCTAATAGCCTCTGCTACCTTCATCATCGTCTCCGTGGAAGCCTTCCGCAAGGACCAGCAGAGCATATCGCTGGAGCCCACATCCGGAACCGGAGGATATTCTCTCCTCGCTGACTCAGCCCTCCCCATTGTCTACGATCCCAACGGCGCCGCGGGACGCGAGGCTTTGGGAATTCCGGCGTCGGAGGCTCCGGAGCTTGCGCAAGTCAAGTTCATACCATTTCGCGAGCGGCCCGGAGATGATGCCAGCTGTCTGAATCTATACGCCCCACGGGAACCCAGGGTTCTGGGAGCGTCGCATTCGTTTCTTGCGAGCGCACGCTTTTCGTTTCAGGAATCTCTGGCCGCCACGCAAGAGGAGAGGCGGAACCCGTGGCTGCTCCTCGAATCCGCGCCCCAGCACGGAACCATTCCAGCCATCGGTGACGCGAACACCATTCAATACATCATGCACCTGTCGCTTGGGAGTGAACTCACGATACGTGGGGACAACGGGGCTCCGGTTCGACTGCGCATGGTCGCAGCGCTGCGGGACAGCATCCTGCAGGGAGAATTGATAATTTCCGAGGAGAACTTCCTGCGCGCCTTCCCCAACCAGGAAGGCTACCGTTTCTTCCTTTTGGACGTTCCACCGGGCAAGGCAGCATCCCTGGTTCAGCCGCTCATGGAGCGCTTGTCCACGTGGGGCTTCAACATCGAATCCTCCCGAGGACGGCTGGCAACATATCACCAGGTGGAAAACACTTACCTCTCTACGTTCCAGTCGCTGGGCGCACTGGGCCTGATTTTGGGGACGGTTGGCCTTGCAACCGTCCTGTTGCGCAACGTGCTCGAGCGGCGGCAGGAGCTGGCTCTTCTGCGCGCCGTGGGGTACCGCAAGCAAATCCTGTCCGTGATCATAGTCGCTGAGAATGCCATATTGATGATCTGCGGTCTCGCCTGCGGGACAATCTGCGCGCTGCTCTCCATTACGCCGCCGCTCCTGGCCCGGGGCGGGTCTTTCCCTGTTGCCACAGTGGGGCTGATCCTGATCGCGGTTCTGATCGTCGGTTTGACTTCTTCGGTTCTTGCAGTCATTGCGGCATTTCGTTCGCCGCTCCTCGACGCCCTCAGATCTGAATGAGCCCGTGCCGGCAGAGAGCTTTTTTACCGCCAAGGTGCCAGAAATTCGAAATTCGAAATTCGAGATTCGAAATTCTAAGATCTCGAATTTCGAATCTCGAATCTCGAATCCTGGGGGTGAATTTTGATCACGGCTATACTGCCATTCTGTTTCGAAGCTGGTTGCCAAGATCCGGAATGCATGCTGTAATGGCCCAAAGAGGAATCAATCTATGACGAAAATCAATCGGCTTTGCCTGTATACGCTCGCGTTTTCCTGGCTCGCTCTCTGTCCCCGCTACTCGTTCGCGGCAAATGACGAGTGGACCCGATTTCGCGGGCCAAACGGCACGGGAGTGTCCTCGGCCACGAATCTACCTGTTGAGTTCGGTCCGGATAAGAATGTCGTCTGGAAAACTCCGCTTCCGCCCGGCCACTCTTCCCCGGTACTGACTTCCACGCGCATCTTCCTCACGGCGCACACCAAGGACAAGGAGAACTACAAACTGTTCGTTTTCTGCCTTGACCGTCAATCGGGCAAACTGCTCTGGCAACGCGAGGTCCCGCGCGCACAAAAAGGTCGCCTAGGAAACGTCAATGGCCCGGCCTCACCCAGTCCGGTCACCGATGGCAAAAACGTGTACGCGTTTTTTCAGGACTTCGGCATGATGGCGTTCGATGCGGACGGAAAAGAGCTGTGGCGGCTGCCGATGGGTCCGTTCAACCAGTTTTACGGCTTTGGCGCATCGCCGATTCTGGTGGACGACAAACTGATCCTGGCGGTCGATCAGGATCTCAATTCCCACCTGATCGCAGTGGACAAAAACACCGGCAAGGTGAGGTGGAAGATTGACCGGCCCGAGGTAATCTCAGGTTACTCGACCCCGACGATATATCAGCCAGAAAATGGCACAAAGCAGATCATCGTTCCTGAGTCGTTCCAGCTTTCTTCTTACTCGGTGGAAGACGGCAAGCGCCTCTGGTGGGTCCGCGGGCTGCCATGCGAAATGAAATCCGTAGCGAGCTATGACAACGAGTATCTGTACATCAATGGCTGGGGCTTTCCGCAGAACCAGCCGGGCAGACAAGTGCCGACCGTATCATTTGAGGAAGCCCTGAAGCGCTACGACAAGAACCACGACGGTCTCATCGAAAAGGATGAGATCTCGGGCAATGATCCGATGGACAAAATGCTCGCGCCGGCCGGCGGGTTTGAGGCGTTCGATCTCAATCGCGATGACAAACTGGATGCGAAGGAGTGGGAAGTCTTCCGATTGATGATGGCAGCGGAAAATGGACTCCTGGCGATCAAGCTGGGTGGTCAGGGAGATATGACCGCGACAGCCATCCGGTGGCGTTATCAGAAGCCTGTGCCGCAAGTCCCATCGACATTGCTCTATCAGGGCACATTGTTCATGGTCAACGATAGCGGCATCCTGACCTCGTTTGACCCCGCGACGGGCAATGTCCTAAGACAGGGAAGATTGAAGGGCGCGATCGATAAGTACTTCGCTTCGCCGGTCGGGGCTGATGGCAAGGTCTGGCTGATCAGCCAGGATGGCACGGTCTCAGTGGTATCGGCAAGAGCCGATTGGGAAATACTCGCCGTCAACGCGCTCGGCGACGAAGTTTTCGCGACGCCCGCGATGGCCGATGGCAAAATCTACATCCGAACGCAAAACATGCTTTACTGTTTCGGAAAATGAATTCTTACCGCCAAGACTCCAAGACGATTCGAGATTCGAAATTCGAGATTTTAGAATTTCGAATCTCGAATCTCGAATCACTCAGAAGATCAGCTTGATGCCGAACTGAATCCGGCGTGGATTTTCCGCCGAGGATATGCGGCCGAAGGTGGGGGAGCCGAGGAAGATATCCGGCAAATCAAAGTTCGTATAGTTCAGCACATTGAAGAATTCGGACCGGAACTGAAGGCTCAGACCCTCACGGATCCGGGAGTCCTTGAGCAGGGACACACTCACATCCTCGTAGCCTGGACCGTCCAGAATGTTCCGGCCTGAATTGCCAAAGCTGCCGTAATTGGCTAACACAAAAGCGCCGGTGTCAAACCAACCGTTGGGCCCCGGGTTCGCGAGCTCTCCGGATGCGATCCGATTGGGGCGGTTGTTGGCGCCGAATCCCAGGCTTGCCATGCCGGTGTTGCTGTTGTCAATCTCGGGAAGCAGGGCAACCGTAAACGGCCTTCCGGTTTGCATGGTTACGATGCCGTGGGTGGACCACCCCGTGAGCAAAGAAGCGAAATGGTGATCCGCCAGGAAGCGCTTTCCACGGCCGATGGGAAGCTCGTAGGAGTAGCCAATCGAGAGCCGGTGCCTCAAGTCAAAGTTCGACCGGCCCTTCTCCGCCCCTGGATTCGCACTGTTCTGCGGGAAATTCGAGTCGCCGGCGCTCGAGAAGAAGGTCGAGTTTTCATCTATAGATTTTCCGAAGGTATAGGAAACGAGCGCGCCAAGACCCGCATGAAAACGTTGCTGGAGGCGAGCCTGAAGACCGTTATAGGAGGAGTTGCCGCGAGATTCCAGATAGGTGATATCTGCAAACTGAGGCACCGGTCTTTGATTGGGTTGCATCGGACTGGCTTTGGCTTGATTGATGTCGCGTGCCGACAGAATCCTGGTACCCTTGGAACCCACATAGGCGAACTCCGCCAGGCTGTTGGTCCAAAACTGGTGCTCGAGGGTCAGATTCCATTGTTGCATGTAGGGCGTTCGCAAGTGGCGATCGAACCCGAGTGCGGATCCCGGAATAGCCAGAGGATAGGAGGCAGGGAATGGATTGTCCAGGGTGAGAGGGAATCCCGGCAAGGGATAATACAGTTTGAAATCATAATAGGGCTTGTTGAAATATAGCCCTTCCCCGGGAGCCAATGAGGATTGGTCATAGTAGATACCATAACCTGCCCTCAGCACGCTGTTGTTCCTCGTATCTGGCGACCATGCAATTCCGATGCGTGGCGCCCAATTGTTTCGATCCGCCTCATAACCGGCTCGGGGAACGCCTCCAGTTCCGACCGGGACCAGCGTTTCGTTCAGAGGGTCATAGGTGGCGGCCCGATCGTAACGGTCCGTCGGCGGGGAGTTGTACTCATATCGGATGCCCAGCAGGAGTGTGAGATTCCGCCGCAGGCGGTAGCTGTCCTGCACAAAGAGGCTCCAACTCCTGGTCCGCAGATACTGGGGATTGTCAAGATGCGCCCCGCCCGAGTAAGTGGCGTACCCCAACAGCAAATCCGCCAGACCGTTGCCTGTGACTTGTCCATAATCGGAAAATGCAAGGAAACCACGGGATTGGACATCCCTGAAAGCGTTTTGCTGCAGGGCGCGGGCATCAACGCCGAACCTGACCAGGTGCTTTCCTCTCGAGCAGGTGACCGTGTCCGTGGCCTGGAAAACGTTGGTCACGCTGTGCTGGGGATTGTTATATTCGTCTCCAATAGGCGAAAGTCCGGAAATCGTGATGAAGCTCAACCCGAAGTCGCGCGGGTTTGCCGAGAGCTCCGGAAGGCCCACGGCTCGGTTCAGGCTGCTCCCTCTGTTTTCCTGGAAGGACCCGGCGGCGACCCGGTTGAACGCAAATCGCACCTGATTGGTGAGATTGGAAGAAAATGTGTGATCCTCGCCGATCATGAGGTTTTGCGCCCGCCGGGGGATATTGGCGCCGAAACCCGGGATGCGGGCAAAATCAGGTCCTGAGAAAGGCTCGTACAAATCACGGTCTGAAAAGCTGTAGCGGCCTACCAGGTTGGATGTGTTCGAAAGAGAATGATCGAAACGGGCGTCGAAGCGGTCATCTCGGTCGCGCAGGATCGGAGAGGAGACGTAATTCTGTCCTGGTACCGGCCTGTTGGGCCGCGGGTAGAGTTTCGCGATGGCTCTTCCGATCGCGCTGATCCTATCGGGGGGAATCCTGCCGTTGTCGAATGGGCGCTGGGTGAAGGGATCCAACGGGCGCGCGGAGATGCTTTGCGAGAAGTCGCCTGCTCGTTCGAGATCCGTGGGAACGTTGGTGACCTGTGTGACTCCTTCATTCACCCTGCGCCCCTCATAGTCGGCGAAAAAGAACGTACGATTCTTTCGCACCGGCCCACCAAGCGAAATGCCATACTGGTTGCGTTGGTACAGCGGCGCGGCGTCTTCAGTGTGCGCAAAGAAATTGCGCGCATCCACGGCCGCATTGCGGAAAAACTCGTAAGCCGTGCCGTGAAAACCATTGGTGCCCGATTTCAGCGCCACGTTGACCTGCGCGCCTCCGCTGCGCCCGAAACTGGCGTCGTAGGTGCTGGCAAGGATTTCGAACTCGCGAATTGCATCCGCCGGCGGGTTGATGGCAAAAGTGTTCAGCTTGGGGTCGTTGTTGAAGGCGCCGTCCAGAATGAAGTTGTTGGAATCCTCGCGGCCTCCGTTCACGTTGACCGAAAATTCGCCGCGAACCGAGCCCGGAGATCCCTGAGCAGCCGGAGCTGTTCCCGGCAACAGGAGACTCAACTGAAGGAAATTCCGCCCGTCCAGCGGAAGGTTCACGATCTGCCGGCTCTCGATCACACCCCTCACATCCATTGCGTCAGGCTTCACCAGATCCTGTCTTACAATGACGACGATTTCCTCCGCGGGTCCGCCCGGTTGAAGCGATATCCTCACGCGCAAATCTTGTCCGACTTGCAGGATGATTCCCCTTCCCACATATTTCTGAAAACCAGTCAGCTCCGCCTCGAGACGATAGGATCCGGGCGGAAGGACCGGGAGCGTGAACGCCCCGTCGGCGCCGCTGATCGTCTGGCGGGTCTCTCCGGTTTCTTCGTTGATGGCCGCTACCTGGGCGTTTGGGCAATAAGAACCGGAGATATCGGTCACCTGACCGCGGATCGTGGCATGAAGCGTCTGAGGAAGACCTGCTGCCGGCTGGAGATGCGCAAACAGTAACAAGAGTGCAAGAAATCCGCTGGTCTTCATAACAAAATCAAACTCTAGAATGATGTGGGTGTCCTGATTGAGCCCAAAGTATGCCATAGCACGCGCCACAGAGGAACGGCGAGCAGCCCGGATTTTTGGCAGTGCTCATTTGCGGTTAATTGATTCGGCAATCATCAGGCTTCGTCTGCGGTTGCTTTATCACCCCAAAGCAAGGCGTAAAGGGCGGACGCAAAGCACCATTGCGTGGTTGCCGCCACCAAAGCCAGACCGATGATCGTAAGAGATGGAATGTATGTCAGTGCGGTGTTCCCGGTGAAAAGTCCGATTCCAGTCAGAAGGAACAGGCAGGCGCCGATGCCGCAGCCGAACCGCCTGGGATTCCCGTGGAAAGGCATTTCTCCCAGGTACAGAACCGGCTTCACCAGAAAAACATAAAGGTAATCGTAAAAACTGCGCGAGGAGGTGGCGCCGATCAGCGTGAGGAGCCCCAAGGCCGTCATGTAGATCGGCGATTTGAGGAGCAGGCCGATGGTGCCAAAGAGGGCGCAGGCCGACGGCGTCCATCTGGCAAGGACATTGATATTCTTACAGTCACAAATATCAGCCTCGGAGTATCCCTGCATCATCAGAAGCCATTTAGCGCTCGAATTCATCCTTTGCTCCTCAAATGTCCGCTGCCTGTGCAAAATTCGCCGAGCCTGGCTAAAATCATACAATATCGATCGAGATGCGTGTAGAGTGGAGGGCATGCCGCATCACTCCAAATTGAGAGACAATCTTTATGGGACACTTTGGCAAGATGCGTTTGCTGATCGGGGCATGGTTTGTGGCTCTCTGTGCCAGTGCGCCGCCACCTGCGGGCAACTGGCCGTCTTTTCGCGGTCCGCAGGCCAGCGGAGTGGCCGACGGCCAAAACCTGCCTGACCAATGGGACGGCGCACGTGGTGAGAACATCAAGTGGGAGACGCGGATCCCGGGTCTCGCACACTCGAGCCCTGTAGTCTGGGGAGATCGGCTATACGTCACCACCGCAATCAGCAGTCAGGCAAACGCTACTTTCAAGCATGGACTTTTCGGCGAAGGAGATGCCTCGACGGATCGCTCCGTACAGCAGTGGAAGGTCTACAGTGTCGATAAGCATAGCGGCAAGATCGTGTGGGAAAGCACGGCATACGAGGGGGTTCCCAAGGAGAAGCGGCACGTCAAAAACACCTACGCCAGCTCAACTCCAGTTACGGACGGAAAACACGTCATCGCATTTTTCGGTTCCCAGGGGCTCTACTGCTTTGACACAAACGGGAAATTGGTCTGGAAAAAGGACCTCGGTGTTCTCGACCTGGGCGCCTATGACGCCCCGGAATACGAATGGGGGACTGCAAGCTCCCCCATCATTTACAAGAACAGGGTGATCGTTCAGTGCGACACGTCAAAGGAGGATTTCCTGCTCGCCGCCGACATCGAAACCGGAGCGACGGTGTGGAAAGCCGACCGTGATGAACTCCCGTCGTGGGGCACGCCCACCATTTATCCCGGTCCCAAACGAATTGAGCTAATCACGAACGCGTCGAACTTCATCCGTGGATACGATCCTGAAACGGGCAAGGAACTCTGGCGCCTCGGCGGCAGCTCCCAGATCACCGCACCCACGCCGGTTTATTCAGAAGACCTGATTGTGGTCGCCAGCGGGCGCAGGCCGGAGGCGCCGATCTTTGTGATTCGCGCCGGAGCTTCCGGAGACATAACCCTGGCTAAGGGGCTCTCGTCCAGCGACCAAATCGCCTGGAGCAGGCAGCAGAGAGGTCCGTATATGCCGACGCCGCTTATTTACGGCGGATTCCTGTATGTGCTCGCGAACCAGGGCATTTTCGATTGCTATGAGCTCCGCTCCGGCAAGGAAATCTATCGCCAGCGCATTCCACATCAGGGCGGCGGCTTCAGCGCGTCGCCCGTCGCGGCCGACGGGCGGATTTATCTGCCCAGCGAAGACGGCGACATATTTGTAGTCAAAGCGGGAAAGGATTTTGAACTTCTCGCAACGAATCCAATGGGCGAGCGCTTGATGGCCACCCCGGCGCTCTCCGACGGCCGAATATTCGTCCGTGGCGAACACAACTTATTCTCCATCGGCCGCTGAGCTGCAGGAATCCGCGGGTTCCGAGCTTTTGATTGCGAAGGCGCCGGTGGGGCAGACTTCGGCAGCTCGCCGTGCGGCGGTTGGCAAGGCTTCGATCATAGTTCCCCTGAGCGGGACCGCGACCGCAGCCTCGAAGCCGCGTCCGACAATCGCGAGTCCAAGTCCGTCGCCGGCTTGAGCCGCTGCCATGACACACGCGCCGCAGAGGATGCACTTGCCGGGTTCGTAGACAATCTCCGGGTGAGACGCATCGCGGTGGAACCTTCTGCGTGCTCCGGCGAAGCGCAGCGGATCCGCACCGTACTCGGTCGCGTATTGCCGGAGCTGACAGGTGGTCGCTTTCCAGCACCCGCAGTTCATGCAACGGCCGGCTTCCGCCTGCGCCACTTTCCCGGTGAAACCCAGCTCGACTTCCTCGAAGCTGTGCACGCGCTTTTCCACCGGCAGCTCGGGCATGGCCGCGCGCGGCGACTCTTCGATCTCACGAAAGAACTCGGCCAACTCCGCTTCATCCATTTTGCTCATCACGATGGTGATCAGCTCAGGATCACCCTTTACGGGCCTGCCACCAAGGTATTGGTCGATGGAAACGGCAGCGAGCTTTCCGGCGGCGACCGCACGAACCGCGAGGTCCGCTCCCGTAACCGCATCACCACCGGCAAATATGCCTTCGAGGTTTGTGGCCAGGGTCGCGGGATTGACGGCGATGCCGCGCCACCGCGAGAGACGAAGTTCACCAGCGCCCAGGGACGTGGCCTCGACGGTTTGTCCGATAGCGGCTATGACGCAAGTTGCCTCCAAGACGAACTCCGAACCGGGAATCGGCACCGGAAGAGCCCGGCCGCTTTCATCCGGCGCACCCAATTCTATGCGCATGCAGGTGAGCCTGAACTCCCCGGGGCGGCCGCATTGGAGGCCTACTGGAGCAACCAAGGTCTCGAGCCGAACACCCTCGGCTTCGGCCGCTTCCACTTCAGACATGAGGCATGGCATCTCGCGCCGGCTTCGGCGGTAGAGGACCGTGACGGTTTGCGCACCGATCCGGATCGCCGTTCGCGCAGCGTCCATGGCCGCGTTGCCGCCGCCCAGGACGAGGACATTGCCGCCGATCCGAGGAGGATGGCCCGCTGAGACATTTGCCAGGAATTCGACTGCGGGCAGCGCCAGTTGCTCGCCGGGACACTCCAGCCCGCGTGAACACTGGGCGCCGATAGCCAGAAAGACAGCGTCAAACTCACGCCGCAAGTCGGCGAGAGTGAAGTCGAGTCCCAGCCGCTGCTGCATCCGGAACTCGCCGCCTAGAATTCGTATTGTTTCGATTTCTTGGTCAAGCACGTGGCGTGGGAGACGGAACTCAGGAATTCCATAGCGG
>Ga0187878_1002483_pt1 | contig 16307 bp, 10 predicted proteins | sample June2016WEW_17_1_FD_132979 | JGI IMG/M metagenome (GOLD analysis project Ga0187878, IMG submission 132979) | Peatland microbial communities from SPRUCE experiment site at the Marcell Experimental Forest, Minnesota, USA - June2016WEW_17_150 | ecosystem: Environmental > Terrestrial > Soil >...
GGCGACTGTTTAACAAAAACACAGGTCTCTGCAAAGTCGAAAACGACGTATAGGGGCTGACGCCTGCCCGGTGCCGGAAGGTTAAAGGGAGAGGTCAGCCGCAAGGCGAAGCTTCGAACTGAAGCCCCGGTGAACGGCGGCCGTAACTATAACGGTCCTAAGGTAGCGAAATTCCTTGTCGGGTAAGTTCCGACCTGCACGAATGGCGTAACGATCTGAGGACTGTCTTAACAACCCGCCCGGCGAACTTGTGGTCCCGGTGAAGACGCCGGGTGCCCGCCACTAGACGGAAAGACCCCGTGCACCTTTACTATACCCTACCAGTGAACTATGGGGCGGTCTGCGCAGGATAGGTGGGAGGCTTCGAACCCGGGTTCTCGGACTCGGGGGAGCCAACGGTGAGATACCACCCTGATCGTTCTGTGGTTCTAACCTACTCCCGTAATCCGGGAGAGGGACACTGATAGGCGGGTAGTTTGACTGGGGCGGTCGCCTCCTAAACGGTAACGGAGGCGCGCGAAGCTTGGTTCACGCTGTTTGGAAATCAGCGGGCGAGTGCAAAGGCATAAACCAGGTTGACTGCGAGACTTACAAGTCAAGCAGGTGCGAAAGCAGGCCTTAGTGATCCGGTGGTTCTGCATGGAAGGGCCATCGCTCAACGGATAAAAGGTACGCCGGGGATAACAGGCTGATCGGAGTCAAGAGTTCACATCGACGCTCCGGTTTGGCACCTCGATGTCGGCTCATCGCATCCTGGGGGTGTAGAAGCTCCCAAGGGTTAGGCTGTTCGCCTATTAAAGCGGTACGTGAGCTGGGTTCAGAACGTCGCGAGACAGTTCGGTCCCTATCTGTGGTGGGCGCAGGAGATTTGAGGGGTTCTGCCCTTAGTACGAGAGGACCGGGGTGGACGAACCTCTTGTGATCCAGTTGTCGCACCAGCGGCATAGCTGGGTAGCGAAGTTCGGTCAGGATAAGCGCTGAATGCATATAAGCGCGAAGCCTTCCTCAAGATAAGATCTCCCAACCGAAAGGTAACAAGGGCACTGGAAGACTACCAGTTTGATAGGACGGATGTGTAAGTGTGGCAACATGCTGAGCTTACCGTTACTAATAGCCCGTTCGGCTTGACCATAAAATTCATCGTGGACGCAGGGTGTCCAGCGCGCTAGAGCCCGTCGATATTCGATTCGAACGATCTTTTGGGTGATTGTAGCGAAGGGGTCACACCCGTTCCCATCCCGAACACGGCAGTTAAGCCCTTCAGCCCCGATGGTACTGCACGCGCAAGTGTGTGGGAGAGTAGGACGTTGCCCGAATTAAGAAAAAGCCCTCCGGGGAACCGGAGGGCTTTTTTATTACGGGGGAGATAGGGAAAGGCGCCGCGGTCAGTTGCGGGAGCGGCCGGCGAGCCGCGGGCGGGGCGTCCCTGGCTGAGTCTCCTCAGCGTCCAGCAGCTTGCGGACCTTGTATCCCAGGGCCTTGCGCGAGAAGGGCTTCTGCATCAGTTGGGCATCCGCCTCGCGGACTCCGTGGCGGGCGATGACGTCCTCGGTGTAGCCGGTGATGTAGAGCACCTTGAGATCCGGCTGCACGGCCAGGAGCTTCTGGGCCAACTGCCGGCCGCTCATCTGGGGCATGATGACGTCGCTGATGAGCAGGGCGACGGAGTCGCGGTTGGCCTCCCAGACACGCACGGCATCCGGGCCGTCGCAGGCCTCCAGGACCCGGTAGCCCTGGGAGAGAAGCATCTCGCAGACCAGTTTGCGGACCTCGACGTCGTCCTCGACCAGCAGAATGGTCTCGCTGCCTTTGCGCGGCGGACGCGCGGCGGCTGGTTTCGGGCGGGACTTCACGGCGCGCTCGACGCGCGGCAGGTAGATGCGGAAAGTGGTGCCCTTGCCCAGCTCGGTCTCGACCAGGATGTCGCCGCCGCTCTGCTTGACCACGCCGTAGACCGTGGCCAGCCCCAGGCCGGTGCCTTTACCCCTGGCTTTGGTGGTGAAAAACGGCTCGAAGAGCTGACTGCGGACTTGGACATCCATGCCCGTCCCGGTGTCGGCGACGGAAAGCACGACGTAGGAGCCGACGGGAAGGTCGGGCGGCACGCCGGCTGGATGGGCTTCCAGTTGAGTAATGGCGGTCTGGATGGTGAGTCTGCCGCCATTGGGCATGGCATCCCGAGCGTTCACCGCCAGGTTGATGACGACCTGCACGAGCTGGCCCGGGTCGGCTTTGACTCGGACCGCCTCGGGCGCCAGCGCCAACAGCAGTTCGACGTCCTCGCGGATCAGGCGGCGCAGCATTCGGCTTACCTTTTGGACCAGACGGTTGAGGTCCAGGACGTTGGGCTGAACTACCTGGCGGCGGCTGAAAGCCAGCAGTTGGCGGGTGAGGGCGGAGGCGCGATTGGCGGCTTCGACGACGGCTTCCATGTCCCGGCGCAGCGGGTCGCGGGCTTCCAGGTTTTCGAGCACCATCTGGCCGTAGCCGCCGATGATGGTCAGGAGATTGTTGAAGTCGTGCGCCACGCCGCCGGCCAGCCGTCCCAGGGCCTCCAGCTTCTGGGATTGACGGAACTGCTCTTCGAGCTGCTTGCGGGCGGTGATGTCCTGGAAATACACGGAGAGGCCGTTTTCCGAGGGGTAGACGTGAACCTCGGCCCAGATCTCGCCTGGGGGATAGGGGGCCGTGAACTCGACGGGGACCCTCTCGGCGGCGGCTTCGCGGCACTGGGTCTCGAACACCGTACCCACCAGTTGGGGGAACTCTTCCCAGATGTTGCGGCCAATGAGCTCCTGGCGGCGGGCGAAAAGTTGCCCGGCCTTGCGGTTGAGGTAGGTGAAGCGCCAGTCGCGGTCGAGGGCGAAGAAGCCGTCGGTAATGCTTTCCAGGATGTCCGAGATCTGCTGGCTGGACTCGCGGAGGGCCTGCTCCGCCCTCCTGCGGTTGGTGATGTCCCTGACGATGCAGGTCACCAAGTCGAGGTTTTCGGAGCGGATGGGGTTGAGACTGATCTCGGCCGGGAACTCCGTGCCGTCCTGGCGGCGGGCCGAAACCTCGCGGCTGTGCGCCAAGGCGCGGCTGGCGGGATCCGCCAGATAGGCGGCGCGATGGGCCGCGTGGGCGTCCCGAAAGCCATCCGGGACCAGGATCTCGACGGGCTGGCCGAGGAGCTGCTCGCGGGCGACGCCGAAGAGTCTCTCGGTGGCGGCGTTGGCCAGCAGGATGCGCCCCTCGCGGTCGACTTCCAGAATGGCATCCGGCGTGGCCTCGATCAGCTCGTGGTACTTGGCCTCGGCCTTGGCCAGCGCCAGGGCGGCCTGTTCGCTGAAAAGCAGGCGGGCGCGCTCCTGTTCCGCGCGGCGGTGGAGCAGGTCGCGCTCCAGGCTTTCGAGCGCGAAACTGACGTCGTCCGCGACTCCCTTGAGCAACTCGACGTACTCGGAATCGAAGAAGCCGGGTTCGGCGGCGTACAGGCTAAGGACGCCGGCCGGCCGGTCCTGAACCTGGAGCGGAAACGCGGCCGAGGAACGATAGCCGCGCCGGGCCGCCTCCTCCCTCCACGGCGCCATCTCGGCGTCCCAGGGGATGTCATTGCAGATGAAGTGGCGTCCCTGGCGCAGCGCGCTGCCGGTGGGTCCTCGGCCTTCCGGTTCCTCCCGCACCGAGATGCGGACGGCGCCTAAATAGCCGTCTTCGAAGCCGAAGTGGGCGACCGGTTCGACCAGCAGGGTTTCTGCGTTGACGAACCCGGCCCAGGCCATGCGGAACCCGCCGTCCTCGACGGCAATGCGGCAGACTTCGTGCAGCAGGGAATCGCGGCTGTGGCTGCGCAGGATGGCCTGGCGGAGATGGGTGAGCACGGAGTACAGGCGGTTGAGGTGGAGGATCTTCTCCTGGGCGCGCCGGGGGCCGGCCAGCTCGGCCCGGCGTTGGAGGGCGAGGCGCACGGCGGCGGGAAGGCGGGAAAGCCGATCCTTGAGGACGCAGTCGGAGGCGCCGCGGTGAATGCATTCGACCGCGGTCTCCTCGCCCACCTTGCCGATCAGCAGAACCACGGGGATGTCGAGACGGTTTTCGCGAAGGTAGTCCAGGACGTCGATGCCGGTCCAGCCGGGCAGCTCGAAATCCGCCAGGACGACATCGTAAGATCGCCCCGCGAGCGCGTTGCGAAAACACTCCGGCGTGGACACCACGTCCGGGGGGGCTTCCAGTCCGGCGTTCCTCAATTCCGCGAGGCACAACTCGGCATCCGCCGGGTTCCGGGCGAGCAAGAGGATTCTGAGGCCGTCAGGCAGGATGGCTGGCTGGGGAGCACTGGTGCCCAAAGCGCAACCATTCTACCGCCATGCGAGCCGCAAGTGGCAAAACTTAATGAATGGCCACGCTACAATGCCATTGATGACTCGCTTTCCAGGCTCGCACTTTCTGCGCAACCTCGTGGAGCGCCGGAACTTGCTGTTTCAGCTTGTGCGGCGCGATTTCAGCCAGCGCTTCGTGGGCTCCGCGGCCGGCTGGCTCTGGGGCGTGATCCAGCCGCTGGTGCTGCTGGTGAGCTGGGTGTTTGTGTTCCGCATCTGCATGCGCATCTCCCTGCCGCACGACGCCCCCACGCAGAACTATGCCCTGTACCTCTTCGCCGGCTTCCTGCCCTGGCTCCTGTTTCAGGAGACCGTCCAGCGCTCCGCCACCAGCCTGCTCGATCACCAGAGCCTGATCACCAAGACCATCTTTCCCGCCGAGATCGTGCCGGTCTCCATCTTTCTCTCCTCCCTGATGAACCATCTGATCGCCCTGGCGCTGGCCATGGGCGCGATCGGCATCTGGGACAGGCACTTCAGCCCGATGGTGCTGTACCTGCCGGTCTACATGTTTCTGATCGGACTGCTCGCGGTCGGCCTCGGCTGGATCGTCTCCAGCCTCCACGTCTACCTTCGGGACACCGCGCAGGTGCTTACGGTCGTACTGACCTTCTGGTTCTGGTTTACGCCCATCTTCATCGTCGAGGAATTGATTCCCCAGCAGTACCGTTTTGTGCTGCGGGTGAATCCACTGGCCTACCTGGTTCACGCCTACCGCGAACGGCTGCTCTCCAGCCGCCCGCCCAGTTTCAGGGAACTGGCCGCCATCGCCGCCTACGCCCTCGTCTCGTTCGTGGCCGGCGGCCTGTTTTTCCGGCACTTGAAGCGCGGCTTCGCGGACGTGTTGTGAGGGGCGGGCCGCGATAGGATGGAGGGATGGCCCGGATGCCGAAGAAGCTGACGGCGCACGTGAAGGCCGCGGGTTGAGCGTCCAAGCTGAGTCCAAAGGTTTTGGACCAGGTGCTGGCGCGCCTGCCGCGCGTGCCGGATCGGAACGTGCTGGTAGGGTTTGAGACGTCCGACGATGGGGGCGTCTACAAGCTGACGTCGCAGTGTGCCCTGGTTCAGACCGTGGACTTCTTCACCCCGATCGTGGACGATCCTTTCACCTTCGGCGCGATTGCGGCGGCCAACGCCTTGAGCGACGTGTACGCCATGGGCGGGCGGCCGCTCTCGGCGCTGGCGCTGGTGGCCTATCCGGGAAAAGGGGACCTGGAGGATCTGGCGGAGATCCTGCGGGGCGGCTTCGAGAAGATGCTCGAGGCAGGCTGCATCGTGATCGGCGGGCATAGCATCGCGGACGAAGAAATCAAGTTCGGCTACGCGGTGACGGGCGTGGTCCACCCAGACCGCGTGCTGACGAATGCGGCCGCGCGCCCGGGCGACCTGCTGGCGCTCACCAAGCGCATCGGCACCGGCGTGGTGGCGACCGCGCTCAAGCGCGGGATCGCGGCACGCACGCACGTCAGGGCCTCCATCGCATCGATGCTGGAGCTGAACGTCCGGGCCTGGCAGACGATGATCGGCTTCGGCGCGCACGCCTGCACCGACGTCAGCGGCTTCGGCCTGATCGGCCACGCCCGGGAAATGGCGCTAGCCAGCGGTGTGACCATCGAAATCGAGGCGTCGAGCGTGCGGTTCCTTCCCGGCGCGGCCCGCTACGCGCGCCAGGGCGCCATCCCCGGCGGCTTGAAGAACAACCGGGAATTCGCCTCCTGCGCGGTCGAGGTGGCGCGCGAACTGCCGCCCGAGATCGAGAACCTGCTCTACGATCCGCAGACCTCCGGCGGCCTGCTGATCGCGGCCGCGGAGCCCGAGGCCGCGGCGATGGCGCGGAACATCGAGGGGGCTTACCTCGTCGGCCGCGTCCTCGAGCGGCGGGAAAAGGCGATTCGAATCGTATGAACCCGCTCATCGTGGCGCTGGACTTCGAGTCGGCGGCGCGCGCGCGGGAACTGGTCGACGCCCTGGACGACACGATCCCCTTATACAAAGTTGGCCTGGAGCTGTACGCCGCCGCCGGCATGGAGTTCGTGAGGGAACTCATGGCGCGGGGCAAGGACGTTTTCCTGGACCTGAAGCTCTACGACATCGGCGAGACGGTGAAACGGGCGGTGGCGCAACTGGCCGCGAGCGGCGTGCGCTTCACCACCGTCCATGGGAGCAAGGCGGTGATGCAGGCGGCGGTCCAGGGGCGGGGCGCCTCGAAGTTGCAGTTGCTCGCCGTCACCGTCCTCACCAGTTTCGATCGGGACGACCTGGCCGACCTGGGATATCCCTGTCCGATCTCGGATCTGGTCACTCTGCGCGTGCGCAAGGCCATGGAGGCCGGCATGGACGGCATCGTGTGCTCGCCGCTCGAAGTGGGGGCGGTGCGGACCATCGCCGGGCCAGACGCGGTGCTGGTGACGCCCGGCGTGCGCTCCGCCGGCGCGGGGAAGGGCGATCAGAAGCGCGTGGCAACACCCGCCGAAGCGCTGGCCCAGGGCGCCGACTACCTGGTGATCGGCCGCCAGATCACCCGCGCCGCCGATCCCGCCGCCGAGGCCCGCCGCATCCTCACCGAGATCCAGGCTTAGGAGCCCGTGGTGAAGGTCCCGTTTAAGGCGCGGACGCAGGCGGAACCGCCTGCCACGGACTTTCACCACAGGCGGTTGCTACAAAGAAAGATAGAACTCCGACCCACAGTGGGGACAACGAGCGGAGCCGCCGATACTCGCCGTGGGCTTGAATGAGCCGACCTGCCTTCGCATCTCCATTCGCGAACCAAGCGTTCGGCCGCATTTGGGGCACGCAATCCGATCGTACTTGTCCCAACGGTCTTGCCGCTCCGTCTCGACCTTCTTGGTGCCGATTACAACCCACAGAACAAGTGCACCCAGACCGATCCCAAACACGATCAGGGTTATCACGATTCCAAACAGCCAAATCAGAATGGCGATCGCGCCGATGAAGATCAAAGCGCCAATGAGCAGGATCGCGCCGCCCGACAGTCCGGTCTCCTTCTTCTCACTCATGTCTGGCCTTCTCCAGTCCTGTCCCTCTTGTCTGTCCTTTGGATGTGTGCTGGGATTTGCTTTTCGGCTTTCCCGGTTCCCCAACAGTGTACACCCGACTGCCTCGCTCCGAGCGCTCCGGGAGCGAGTCTTGTCGACCAGTTCCCTGCCCTGCGCGGCGTCCGGCAACCCCTCGTACCGGGCGTGCTTGATGGGACGGTCGCCGGTCTTCGCCCGCCGCTACGCCGGGGCGCGAAGGATGCTGGCGGAGATCCAGCGCGAAACCCGCGCCGCCCATGTCACAATAAGCTTGTGACCGGCCACCAGATCCGCCAGCAGTTTCTCGATTTCTTCGCCGCGCGCGGCCACCGCATTGTGCGCAGCTCCTCGCTCTTGCCCGCCAAGGACCCGACGATCCTGTTCACCAACGCAGGGATGAACCAGTTCAAGGACGTCTTCCTGGGGAGGGAGACGCGCGACTACAAGCGCGCCTGCACGTCCCAGAAGTGCGTGCGCGCCGGGGGCAAGCACAACGATCTGGAGAACGTGGGGTACACGCGCCGCCATCACACGTTCTTCGAGATGCTGGGCAACTTCTCCTTCGGGGATTATTTCAAGGCCGAGGCCATTGAGTTCGCCTGGGACCTGATTACCCGCGATTTCGGGATACCAAAAGAGCGGCTCTACATCACCGTATTTCGCGAGGACGACGAGGCCGAGGAGTTGTGGCAGAAGGTCGCGGGTGTGCCCAGGGAGCGCATTTTCCGGCAGGACGAGAAGGACAACTTCTGGCAGATGGGCGAGACCGGACCATGCGGCCCCTGCTCGGAGCTGCACTACGACCTGGGGCCCGGAACGGCGGAAATCCCGGTGGAAAACGACGAGTTTCCCAGCGAATCGGGGCGGTTCGTCGAGATCTGGAACCTGGTGTTCATGCAGTTCGATCGCGACACCAACGGGGTGTTTACGCCGCTGCCGCGCCCCTCGATCGACACCGGGATGGGCCTGGAGCGGGTCGCGGCGGTGATACAGGGCAAGCTGTCCAACTACGACACCGACCTGCTGCACCCCATCATCGAGCGGGCCGCGGGCATGTTCCCGGCGGCCCGCGGCGACGACGCCACACTGGACTCGGCGCTGCGCATCGTGGCCGATCACAGCCGGGCCGCCGAATTCCTGATCCACGACGGCGTCGTGCCTTCGAACGACGGCCGCGGCTACGTGCTGCGGAAGATCATGCGGCGGGCCATGCGGCACGCGCGGCGGCTGGGCGTGCAGGATCCGTTCCTGTACCAGTTGACGGGCTTCGTGGCCGAGCTGATGCGACCGGCGTATCCCGAGCTGATGGAGAGCCTGGAGCGGGTGGCGCGCATCGTGAAGGACGAAGAGCACCGCTACGCCACCACGTTCGAGGTGGCCGAGCGGATGTTCCACGACGAGGCCAAGGGGGCCGCCCAGGGGGTTCTGCCCGGGGCGGTGGCGTTCAAGCTCTACGACTCTTACGGACTGCCGCTGGAAGAGCAGGAGGAGATGGCGCGGGAGTACGGGCTGGCCGTCGACCGCGACGGGTTCCGCGCCGAAATGGACAAGCAGCGGGAGCGGGCGCGGGCCAGTTGGAAGGGCGGCGAGAGGGCGGCGATCGCTCCCGTGTACCAGGAACTGCTCGCGGGGGCGCGCACGAGATTCCTGGGGTACGAGAAGCTGGAAGCGGTCGCGCGTGTGGCGGGCCTGGTGGCCGGCCAGAAGGCGGTCGAGAGCGTCCAGGCGGGCCAGCGCGCCGAACTGGTGCTGGACGAGACGCCGTTCTACGCGGAAGCCGGCGGCCAGGTGGGCGACAAGGGCGCGCTGTACAGCGTGGAGACCGGCGACAAGCTGGCGGAGGTCGAGGATACCTACGCGCCCGTGCCCGGCCTGGCGGCGCACCGCATCCTGGCGCTGGCGCCGTTGCGCCTGGGCGACGAGGCGCGGGCTCGGGTGGACCAGGGACTGCGGCGCTCGACCATGCGCAATCACACCGCGACGCACCTGCTCCACGCGGCCCTGCGCACGGTGCTCGGCCTCCACGTCAAGCAGGCGGGCAGCGTGGTGGACCCCGCGCGGCTGCGCTTCGATTTCACGCATTACGCCGCCCTGGACGAGGCCGAGCTGGCGGAGGTCGAGCGGCTCATGAATGCGCAGGTTCTGGGCGACAGTCCGGTGGTGACGAACCTGATGGAGCTCGACCAGGCGCTGGAGACCGGTGCGATGGCTCTGTTCGGCGAGAAGTACGGCGAGCGTGTGCGCGTGGTCTCGGTTCCGGGGTTCAGCCGCGAACTGTGCGGCGGGACGCACGTGGGTCGCACCGGGGAGATCGGCCTGGCCAAGATCACCTATGAAGGCAGCATCTCCGCCGGGGTGCGCCGCATCGAGGCGGTGACGGGCGAAGGCGCGCTGGAGCGGCTGCGCGAGGCCATGGGCGCGGTGCGCCAGGTCGCGTCTCTGGTGCGCGCGCCCGAGCCGGAGGTGGTCGAGCAGGTCGAGAAGATGCTGGAACAGCGCCGCGCGCTGGAGCGGCAGATCGAGCAGCTCAAGAGCAAGGTGGCGCAGGCCGAGGCGGGCGCGCTGGAGCGGGAGGTGCGCACCATCAAGGGTTCGCGCGTGCTCCGAGCGGTGGTGCGCGACATGGACCGGGCGCAACTGCGATGGCTGGCCGATTCCGCCCGGAGCAAGGGCGTGGACGTGGTGGTTCTGGGCACGAACACCGGGGAGGTGGTTTCAGCGGTGCGCAAGGAGCTCACCGGCAAAGTCCATGCGGGCAAGCTGCTTCAGGCGATAGGCGTCCGGGGCGGTGGCAGGCCGGACCTGGCGGAGGGCCGCATCCAGGACCCCGCCGCGCTCGCTGCCGCTCTGGACAGAGTTTACGAAGAGGTGGAGAAACTGCTGTGAACTTCGATGCAGTGGTTGTGGGCGCGGGACCGACGGGCCTGGCGTGCGCCATCGAACTCCAGCGGCGCGGCCTCTCCGCGGTCATCTTCGACAAGGGCTGCCTGCTGAACTCGATCTACCACTACCCCACGCACATGGTGTTCTTCACGACACCGGAACTGCTGGAGATCGGCGGCATCCCGATGACTTCGATCCGCGAGAAGCCGAACCGCACCGAGGCGCTGAAATACTACCGCCGCGTGGCGGAGCATTACCGGCTGAACGTGCACCAGTACGAGCGGGTGGAGCGCATCGAGGGGGAGGATGGTGGGTTCCTGGTGCGCACGAGCGACCGGAGTGGCCGCGGGCAGTCCTACGAGGCGCGCAAGATCGTGCTGGCGACGGGCTACTACGATCTTCCGAACCGGCTCGACGCGCCGGGCGAGGATCTGGAGAAGGTCATTTACTACTACCGGGAGCCGCATCCGTACTACGACATGGACGTGGCGGTGGTCGGGGGGAACAACTCCGCGGCCATCGCTGCCCTCGAGCTGTTCCGCAGCGGCGCGCGGGTGAGCTTGATTCACCGGGGTGAGGCCATCTCCAGCCACGTGAAGTACTGGATCAAGCCGGATCTCGAGAACCGCATCCAGTGCGGGGAAATCCAGGCGCATTTCCGCTCCCGGGTGCTGGAGATCCGGCAGGACTCGATCCGGGTGGAAAGGCCGCGGGGCGAGCTGGAGCTCGAGAACGACTTCGTGTTCGCGATGATCGGCTACCACCCGGACGTCGAGTTCCTGGCCCGGCACGGCATCGTCTTCGAGCCCGAAACCCAGCGCCCGTACACGGACCCGGAAACGCTAGAGAGCCGGCGCAAGGGCATTTACCTGGCGGGGGTCGTCGTGGCTGGGATGCACACCAACGAGATCTTCATCGAAAACGGCCGCTTCCACGGCCAGAAGATCGCGGAAGCGATCGCGCGCAGCCTGGGCTGAGGGCTCCGCCGCCCGCGCTCAGTCCAGGACGCCGCCACGCAAGCCCGCCTGCTCCCTCGATTCGCGTAGGATGAAAGGATGCGCGCTTGGACTGCTCCCGTTCTGCTGCTGCTGCCGGTTTCCGCCCTGATGGGGCAAGCCCAGCGTCCCATGGGGTTCGATATTGCGGCCCTCGACCGCAGCGCCGACCCCTGCGTGGATTTCTACCAGTTTGCGTGCGGATCCTGGATGAAGAACAACCCCATCCCTCCGGATCAGCCCGTGTGGGGGCGGTTCAACGAACTGGAGGAGAGGAACCGGCTGGTCCTGCGCGAGATTCTCGAGAAGGCGTCGGTGAACGATCCCCGCCGCGACGCGGTCACGCAGAGGATCGGCGATTTCTACTCCGCCTGCATGGACGAGGCGGCCATCAACCGGAAGGGCCTGGAGCCGATCAGGGCCGACCTGGCCCGTATCGCCACCCTTCCCGACAAGGCGGCGCTGGTGGACGAGGTGGCGCGGCTGCACCGGATCGGTGCGGGTGTCCTATTCAGTTTCACCTCGGGCGCGGACTTCAAGGATTCCAGGACGGAGATCGCGCAGGCCGATCAGGGCGGGCTGGGGCTCCCCGACCGCGATTACTACCTGAAACCGGACTCGAAGTCCGTGGAACTGCGCCACCAGTACGTCGCTCACGTGCGGAAGATGTTCGAGCTGCTGGGCGATTCGCCGCAGCGGGCGGCGGCCAAGGCGGAGGTGGTGATGGAGATCGAGACGGAGCTGGCGAAGGGTTCCCTGGACCTGGTGTCCCGCCGCGACCCGGAGAAGATCTATCACAAACTGAGCGCGCACGCGCTGGTGGCGCTCACGCCGTCCTTCGCCTGGCCCAAGTACTTCGCCGGGGTGCATGCGCCGGCGCTCCAGAGCCTCAACGTCGCGGTGCCGGAATTCTTCCGGCAGATGCAGGCAGTGATCCAGCGCACCGGTCTGGACCACTGGAAGATCTACCTCACGTGGCACCTCGTGCATGCCTCCGCGCCCCTGCTGCCGGCGCAATTCGTCAACGCGAATTTCGAGTTCTACGGCCGGATCCTGACCGGCGCCAAGGAGCTTCGCCCGCGTTGGAAGCGCTGCGTCTCGTACACCGATGGCGACCTGGGCGAGGCGCTGGGCCAGAAATACGTCGACCTCACCTTCGGCGCCGAAGGCAAGCAGCGGATGCTCCGAATGGTCCAGGCGCTGGAAAAGGCGCTCGGGGACGATATCCGCCAGCTCCCCTGGATGACACCGGCCACGCGGCAGAGGGCGGCCGAGAAGCTACGGGCCATCGCCAACAAGATCGGGTACCCGGACAAGTGGCGGGATTACTCGGCCGTCCGGATCGAGCGCGGCGACGCGCTGGGCAACGACCGGCGCGCGACCCAGTTCGAGTTCCAGCGGCAGATCGGCAAGATCGGCCATCCGGTGGACCGTTCGGAATGGGGGATGACTCCGCCCACCGTGAACGCTTACTACAACCCCACCCAGAACAACATCAATTTCCCGGCCGGCATTTTGCAGCCCCCGTTCTATGACAACCACGCCGACGACGCGGTCAACTTCGGCGGCATCGGCGCGGTGATCGGCCACGAATTGACCCACGGGTTCGATGACGAGGGCCGCCAGTTCGACGCTGACGGCAACCTGCGCGACTGGTGGACGCCCGAGGACGCCAAGGCCTTCGAGCAACGCTCCGCCTGTTTCGTCAACGAGTACTCGAGCTTCACCGCGGTGGATGACCTGAAGCTGAACGGCAAGCTGACCCTGGGCGAGAACACGGCGGACAACGGGGGGCTGCGCATCGCCCTGATGGCGCTGATGAGCACGCTGGCCGGCAGACCGGCGCCCAAGATCGACGGCTTCACTCCGCAGCAGCGGCTGTTCCTGGGCTGGGGGCAGGTCTGGTGCGAGAACTCGACTGGGGAGGCGCGCCGCCTGCAAGCGCAGACCGATCCGCATTCCCCAGGCCGCTACCGCGTCAACGGGGTCCTCCAAAACATGCCGGAGTTCCAGAAGGCGTATGGGTGCCGCGCCGGCCAGCCCATGGTGCGCCAGCCGGTCTGCCGCGTCTGGTAGGGGCTTTCAGGGCTTCCGGGGTTTGAGGTGGCGGTCGAAAAACGCCTCGACGGCCAGCCTGATGTCGTGGCCGCCGAAGCCGTGGCCGGCGCCTTTCACGATGCCGAGTTGGACCTCGATGCCAGCCTTCTTCAGCGCCTCGGCGAGCAGCTCGCTCTGGTTCGCAGGCACCATCCGATCCTGGTCTCCGTGCATAATCAGGAAGGGCGGGCTGTCTTTGCCGATGTAGGTGATGGGATTGGCCCGGGCGGCCTTGTCCTTGTTCTGGAGGATGGGTCCACCGATGAGCTGGGATTCGGGGGAGTCGGGGGCCTCATGCAGGATGCTGCCGGGGAACTTCGGCATCTGAAGGAAGTCGGTGGGTCCGAAGAAATCCACCACCGCCTGGACGCGGCTGGAATAACCCGCATTGCCGAGGTTGCCCTCCAATTCGCCGACACCCCCCGAGGTGCCCAGCAGGGCCACCAGGTGGCCGCCAGCCGACTCGCCCCAGGCGCCAAAGCGGCCTGGGTCGAGGCCGTAGCTGCCGGCGTTGGCCCGCAGCCAGCGAATGGCGGCCTTGAGGTCGTGGATCTGCGCGGGAAAGACCGCTTCCTGGCTCAGACGGTAGTTGACGCTGGCCACGGCATAGCCCCGGCGGGCCTCCCGGGCAGCGGGGCAGCGCTCCTTGCTGCCGCCGCGCCAGGCGCCTCCATGAACCCAGACAATCACCGGAAGGCGGGCGGCCGAGTGGCTAACCGGCAGGTACAGATCAAGCAGGAGGTCCTTTTGGCCGGCCCGGGCGTAGACCAGGTCCTGCTCCATGCGGACGCCAGAGGGCGTCTGGCCGAAAAGGGCCAGACCGGCCAGCCAAAGCAGGCAAGAGAATCTCATGGAGTCGCATTGTACGACAAATCACGGCCGTGCAGGCAAATTCTTGAAAACTCGCGAAGAAAACACTATGATGGATCGATCCGTCCAGGGAGGCGAATGGAGACCTTGAGAAGCTGGTTTCGAGATGAGCGTGGCCAGGACATCACTGAGTACACGCTGCTGCTGGCGTTTGTCGTTCTGACCTCCGCCGCACTGTTTTACTCCGGGCGGGCAAGCATCGAGACGATTTGGACGGCGACCAACAACAGCCTCTCTTGCGCCACCACGGTTTTGCCTCACTGAGCGCGCCGGTCTGGGTGAAGCGCCTCCGAGTCGCGTAAAATGGGGAGGATAGTGCGCGGGCGCGTAGCTCAGGTGGATAGAGCATCAGCCTTCTAAGCTGAGGGTCGCTGGTTCGAGTCCAGCCGCGCCTACCAGTCCCGGCGCGCCCGGAAGGCACGGTTCATCGGGAAGTCCAGAAGGGCCAGCAATTGCGGCTATCATGGGTGGAGCGAGGTCTGTGTGGAGAGCGAGTCAATGACAAAGGTCGGTGTTGTGGCGCTGTTGGCGTTCGCCGGCGGCGCATGGGCACAGCCCGCCGGGCTGATTCAGAACATTCCCGGGCGGAAGACGGTCAGTCTGAACGGTTCGTGGCAGACGATCGTGGATCCCTTTGAGGTGGGATACTACGACTACCGCTGGCAGCCGAACATCGAACGCGGCTTTGGGGCGAACAAGAAGCCGCAGTCCAAGAGCCAACTGGTGGAGTACGATTTCGACAAGTCCCCCCTGCTTCAGGCGCCGGGCGACTGGAATACGCAGCGGCCGGAACTGCTGTACTACGAAGGCACGGTGTGGTACAGGCGCGACTTCGATTACAGGCTGGAACCGGGGCGGCGGCTGTTCGTGCACTTCGGGGCGGCCAACTACCACGCCGTTGCGGTGGTGAACGGCAAGAAGGCCGGGGAACACATCGGGGGGTTCACTCCCTTCAACTTCGAGATCACCAAGCTGGTGCGCGAGAAGGGCAACTACCTGATTGTGATGGTGAACAACGCGCGCCGGATGGAGGGCGTACCCACGGTCAACACGGACTGGTGGAACTACGGCGGCCTCACCCGCGACGTCCAACTGGTGGAAGTTCCGGAGACCTTCATCGAAGATTACTCCATCCAGCTCGAGAAGGGATCGCGCAGCCGGGTGGGCGGATGGGTGCGGCTCAACGGCCCGCGGCTGCCCCAGAAGGTCAGGGTGGAGATCCCCGAGGCGGGGGCCTCCGTCAGCGTCCAGACGGACGAGAAGGGCTACGCCCGGATGGGCCTGGAGGCGAAGCTGTCGCTGTGGAGTCCCGAGTCGCCCAAGCTGTACGAGGTGGCGGTGGAATCCGAAAGCGACCGGGTGCGGGACAGCATCGGCTTCCGGAGCATCGAGACCTCGGGCCGGGAGATTCTGCTGAACGGCAAGCCGATCTTCCTGCGCGGCATCACCATGCACGCCGAGGCGCCGTACCGCACAGGACGGGCCTGGTCGGAAGACGACGCCCGGACGCTGCTGGGCTGGGCGAAAGAGCTGAACGCGAATTTCGTGAGGCTGGCCCACTACCCGCACGACGAGCGCATGACGCGCCTGGCGGACCGCATGGGGCTGCTGGTTTGGGCCGAGATTCCGGTCTATTGGACCATTCGGTGGGAAAATCCGGACACGTACGCCAACGCCGAGAAGCAGTTGGTGGAGATGATCACGCGAGACAAGAACCGGGCCTCGGTGATCCTGTGGTCGGTGGCCAATGAGACGCCGATCAGCGAGCCCCGCCTGCTGTTTCTGAGCCGGCTGGTGGAACGGGCGCGGCGCGAGGACCCGACACGCCTGGTGACGGCGGCGCTGCAAGTGCGGGACGCCCACGCCGACACGTATATGCTCGACGACCCGCTGGGCCAGGTTCTGGACGTGCTGGGGTGCAACGAATACGTGGGCTGGTACTTCGGGCTGCCGGAGCGGGCGGACCAGATCCAATGGAAGACCCCTTACGACAAGCCGCTGATCATGAGCGAGTTCGGCGCCGGCGCCCTCCAGGGCTACCACGGCGACGAAGGGACCATCTTCAC